>ENA-OURZ01002855-OURZ01002855.1-human-gut-metagenome-genome-assembly--contig:-NODE-2855-length-15455-cov-3.189221_pt1 | contig 15455 bp, 9 predicted proteins | sample MGYA00242073_ERZ509195 | MGnify/ENA primary metagenome ERZ509195 (study PRJEB26280, sample SAMEA2338837) | human gut metagenome | biome: human gut; feature: human-associated habitat; material: faeces...
ACCTACTATAGCAAATTCAGATTTTTAAAAAGGAGAAATTTTTTATAAAAAGAGGAATTTTACAAACTGATTATGTATTCATCCTCCGATATTCGTTCGGAAGCATCCCTACTTCCTGTTTAAACACCTTACTCATGTACTTGGGATCCGAAAAACCTGCCATTGAAGCAATCTGATTCAGCTTTAATTCCGTATCCAGAAGTAATTGTTTTACATGTGCGATTTTATATCGCCTTATGATCTCCGTAAAAGAAGAGCCTGTTTCTTTTTTTAACTGTGTACCCAGATACTGTTCGGTAACATGCAGTCTCCTGGCTGTTTCCTCCAGATTGATTCCGTCACTGTAGCATTCTTTAATAATAGAAAGAGCTTTCTGTACCAGAAGCTCTGCCGAAGTCTGTTTTTTTTCATCATTTTCTATGCAGGCAAATAATTCCAGCATTGCATCCATGATTTCTTCCCAGAAAACAGCATTTAAAATCGTATGTAATATTTTTTGGACAAGCAGATCTTCATCCCGTAATGTTCCACACTCTTTTGCCGTATTGATCACAGCGTAAGCAAAACGGATACAAACCTCTCTGATTTCCTGCGGGCTGTGGACTTCACGTAATCCTGCCTCCATAAATTGCTGAAAGCACCGGGTAAACGCAGGATAATCCAGATGGATTACCGCACTCCTTGCCTGATTCTCCAGATCTGCCGGATAAGTAAAACGATTTGTCCTCAGTTGAGCGATTTTTTTGCACTTGATCAATACCCGGTTGCCAAGTATTAAATGCCATCCGCATGCTTCGGTCAGCGCATTTTCAATCTCCGCCAGTTCTCCCAGCCCTTGACACTCTTTTCCCGCAAATGCCCCATGATCATGAATTCTCATAGAAAAAGCCGGTACTACCGATTGCTTCAAATACTGTATAAAATTTTTTTTTGCTTTCACATCATAAAAACAGATAAAAACAGACTGCTTCTTCTCTCTCCATAACCAGCACATTTTTTTGTCCGGATTATGTTCCCGGAATTCTTCTAAAAAAAGCTCTGCTTCTTTTTGTTCGGAATCATAATACTTTCCCATAAAAAGATACATACAGTAAATTTGTTTTCTGCCGGAGAACCCATATTTCTCCAAAAGCGTCTCCTCTAACCTAGAATCCTCTTCATACTCGCCTTCTAACGCATCTTTTATGACCGTTTCAAGTGAAAGAGAATTTTTCCCTCTCTGTTCTACGAATATCTCTTCCTTGATTTTAGAAAGGGTGTTCTTCAGTTCCGTAAGATTAACCGGCTTTAGCAGATAATTTTCTATTCCGAGTGCAATTGCCTTTTTTGCATAATCAAAATCAGAGTATGCCGTAAGAATCACAACCTTAGTCATACTTCCTCTTTTTCTTGCTTCTTTTAACATCTGCAGACCGTTCATATCCGGCATCTGGATATCAAGCAGGATCAGATCCGGATCCTGTTCTTCAAGAAGAATTAAACCTTCTCGCCCATTTTCCGCGCTTCCTACCACCTGGTATTCCGGACTGATTTTATTCAAAATATGTACAAGCCCCTCACGAATCGGTCTCTCGTCTTCAATGACTGCTATCCGCATCGTCATTTCCTCCCTGTATCGGAATAAATAAATGTACTTTCACGCCACCCGAAAGAATATTTTCAAAATAAACTGCTGTATCTTCTCCGTAATAGAGTTCCAACCGCTTTCTCACATTGGAAATTCCGAGATGATTCTTTATCTTCGTTCCTTCATTGAGTTCTTTTAATCTGACTTTCTCAATACACTGCCCATTATTTACAATGATCAGATGTAATTGTTCTTCTGCCTTCACAGCTTCGATGGTAAGCCGGTGTTCGCCCTTACATCCACGGAAACTGTACTTGATCGCATTTTCCACAAAAGGCTGAAGCAGCATTTTATGAATTTTATAAGTTTCCAATTCCTCCGGTATTTTAAATATCAGCTCGATTTTTTCTCCTAATTTTTCCTGCTGCAGAAGAATATACTTTTCCAGCCATACCTTTTCCGCTTCGATCGTTGTCAGTTCCCCTGCATCATTAATGGCATAACGCAGGATTTCGGCAAGCGCCACTAACATCTCACTGATTTCATACTGCTCATTTTCAATGGCTTTCCAGTTGATGGTATCCAGGATATTATATAGAAAATGAGGATCGATCTGTGCCTCCAACGCTGAGATTTCTGCATTCTTCTGCTCCAATGCAGATTGTTTCACCTGACCGATCAAATGATAGATCCGTTCAGTCATATCATTGAAGCCTTCCGATATCTTCTGTATTTCTATACTGTCATTTTCTTTGATTGCAAGCTTCTCCCTGAAATTATCTTTCTCCAGATTTTTCATCGCATCTACAATCTCATTTACCGATACCATGACCGGTTCTGTAACTTTATAGATCAGAAATACAAAAACAAGCAGCACTGCCACTGCCAGCAGCAGCCAGAATACGATCTGTTCTCTGATTGCTCTCTGATATTCACTCAGCGACTGGCACAATACGATTTTCCAGCCGCTCCGGGTATTTGTAATGGATTTTTGACTGACCCTTTTCGTCTCTAAAATATCTTCCGTCCTGCCCAGTAATTTTTCATTTTCCGCTCCGACGATCCTTCCGTCATCTATCAGATATATTTCCGATCCTTTTCCAACATCCAGCACGGAACTCAGTTCATCTGCATCGACTGACAGAATCACTTCTCCCAGATCTTCACTGATATCCCAGTAATTTACTACCTTACGGCTGATATGAAACATCCTTTCCGGATTTTCATTCTCTTGATCCATCGTATAAGACAGCATCTCTTCTGTCTCCGGAACTGCAACCTTTTCAATCCAGGAACTGTTCACCGAAGAAGAAGAAAGCCTGTCATAAAAGATTCTTTTTCTATCTGCCAATACCAGCTGAATCCCGTCCACTCCCTGATTTCTGTTACAGATATGTGAAAATTCACTTCGCATATTATAGGCATCTGTCTCCATAATATCAGCAGATTCTTTTGCGGTAACCGCAAGATTTAAAAAGTCTTCAGCCGTAGTGATATCATACAGAATCGTCTCATACTTATCCAATGTCATATTCAGACACTGATTTGACTTCTGAAGATCTGCCTCTGCCTGATTGTTCATATTATCAAGGGTGCTTTTTTTCAGACGTGCCTGCGATATCACTGTAAAAATAGCGATCGGAATGCATGCCGTAATAATAAATGCAGGAATCAGAATTTGTCTCAGATTTTTCTTTTTCATTTCTCTGCTCCGATTTTCTCTATCTTTTCTGCACTTTTATTCAATATTGTCTGCGGATCCTCTTCCTCCACCAGTATCTGTCTCAGAGTATCGGAAAGTGTCAGGGAAATCCGTGGCCATTCCGGAGAAATCTCACGAATCCCGGCAGCCTTATACATTTTTATAAATGTTCTCTTTTCCGGATCTTCGGCAAATTGTTGTTCCATAATATCCTGACGCGGTGCAAGAAAACCAAATGCATCAATATATTCTTTCATTCGGTCTTTATCTGCCAGAAACTTTAAAAAACGGATTGCATACTCTTTCTTTTCATTCTCCGCTACTGCCAGAATTTCTCCTCCGGCTACCGAAACCGATGTCTCTCCTCCCGGAATCGGTGCAACACCGAATTCCAGATCCGGATTTCCTTCCCTGATACTGTCAATCGCCATAGAGGAATTGAACATGATCCCAATTTTTCCTTTTAGAAACTGATTTGTCAGATCTCCCATGGTAAGAGAAATGCTCTGCAGACTCAGACTTCCTTCTTTTTCCATCTGATCCAGCAGAAGAAATGCTTTTTTACTGTTTTCTTCTGTAATTCTATGCACGTCCCCTCCCATTGACCATAAGATCGGCAGAAATTCATACATACTTTCTTCTGTCTGTAAAGCAGTGATCGCAAACCCTTTTACATCTTCATTGCTGATCTTCGCCGCTGTCTCTTGAAATTCTTCCCAGCTTTCCGGAACTTCGCATCCATTTTCTTCCAGGAGTTTTTTATTATAGAACATCCCTGTACAGTTCACACCAAAAGGCTGCCCATAAATTCTTCCATCTATCGTACATGGTTCCAATGCTTTTTCGTTATATTCCTTTAATTCCGGAATAGCATCTGTAAGATCAGCAAACGCTTTCATATGATGTAGAAATTGAAAGTCCGAGGAGTCCACTACGGCAATATCCGGCATCTTTTCTTCCGACATCGCCAGGGCAAGCTGTTTTTTAAAATCTTCATCCGGAATATAAGATACTTCTATCTCAATATCCTCCTGCATCTTATTAAACTGCTCTACCAGCTCTTCCAGATGTCTCTGATTATCCGGTATATCCCAGTAATGCCATAATTCAATGGTTTCTTTCTCTTTCGCTTTTGTTTCTTCCTTTTTCCGGCATCCTGCACAGCTGCATAAACTAACTGTCATGACAACACATAAAGCGCATGCAAAAATCTTTTTCACTCTATTCCAACTCCCCTTCACGGTATGCACGGAGCAGCATTTTAAGTGCCTCAATATCCTCCTTAATCTTCTTTCCGCTATCTGTATCCCGCACCATCAAACGTTCTTTTTCGGTCTCGACCAGTTCTGATTTTGACTCGATATCCTTATTTTCCGTAAGTGCCGCATACACACTCAGGAAAGGCTGGTGGGATTTGATCCGGATACCATGGGAATTGAAGATCAGTGTATACCCGGCAATTCCGGTAGTCTTATGGTAGCTCTTGCAGAAACCTCCATCAATGACCATTAATTTTCCATTCGCACGGACCGGATGCTCTCCTTTTGAAGTTCTGACCGGTGTATGCCCATTAATGATATGAGCACGCTCGGAATAAAGGCCAAACTCATGCAGGATCATATTGCAGACCTTTTCTTCTTCGTAGAATTTATAATATGGATTTGATTCTTCATACCATGTCGACTCATCCAGCACATAAGTACGCTCAAAGGTTTTCGTATTTCTTCCGGAAAGTGGAGACTTTCTTCCGCACCACAGATACCACATAAAGTCTCTGTCTTTTTCTTTCGCCTCCTTCGACCAGGCTCTTCTGGCAACATGCTCTGCATAGTCCAGATATTCTCTTCCTCGATAGCATCTCTTCCCAAATACAACGCCGTCAAAGTTTCCGCTCTCATCCAGCGGCACACAGCCGTGATACAGAAGATTATCGTTGAAAATCCGGTACATACTTCCTTTTTTATACAGGAAATCTATATGCTGTCGCAGACGGATACTGTTCACAAAAGCCATCTGAAGACCTTCCATTACATTTTCTTCCTCTTCGGTCAGCTGATAGACTTCTTCCACACTTTCAGCTGCAAAACTTACAGTTGGAAATTCTTCCTTCTTGATCTTATATTCTTTTCCGCCAATTTCAACAACCTGACGTTTCACATCCACTTTATGAAGCAGCAATTTATCTTCCATCTTGTAATCCGGATTACGCAGGATCACCTGGCCTTCCAGCTTAAAAAGAAGTACAGAAATTGCTTTCAGTGCCGCTTCCATCGGATCGATCTGCGGGTATATCTTTTCTGCAAATAAGGTCAGATTTCGCAGACTGATCCCATAGCTATTCTCCATGATCTTCATATTATCATATTTCAGATTGTTACGGATAACTGTTGCGATGCAGGCTCTGCTTCCTGCCGCTGCCCCCATCCACAGGATATCATGATTACCCCATTCAATATCAATGGAGTGATAAGTCGTAAGCAAATCCATGATCCGGTCTGCACAAGGACCTCTGTCAAAAATATCTCCGACAATATGTAGATGATCGACTGCCAGCCGTTTAATCAATCCGGCAAGCACCTCGATAAATTCATCTGCATTCTGTAGTTCAAGGAGCGTATTCAGGATATTGCGGTGATACACCAGCTGATTATCATCTTCATCCTTCTGTACATGGATCAGTTCATCCAGAATATAGGCATATTCCTTCGGCATCGCTTTTCTTACTTTTGAGCGGGTGTATTTGGATGAAAATAATCTTGCGATATCGATTAGTTCTCCTAAGATCACACGATACCACTCTTCATTATTTTTTCCTTCCTTTTTTATCATTGCAAGCTTTTCAACTGGATAATAGATCAGCGTACAGATTTCTTCCCGGTCCAGATCTGATAAAGTATCTTCAAACAACAGATCTACTTTTTCCCGGATCACACCGGAGCAGTTATTTAATATATGGCAAAATGCCTCATATTCTCCATGCAGATCACTCATAAAGTGCTCTGTCCCTTTTGGCAGGCTGAGGATTGCTTTAAGGTTAATAATCTCTCGGCAGACCGCCTGCTCAGTTGGGTATTTTTCTGCCAGAAGTTCTAAATATTTCTCGTCTCTCATTTGCGTCCTCCAAATTTATTTTACATAACCAAAAAATACATTTCCGCTGCCGCTTACCATTTGCGCCATCTCTTCGGGCGTAGCCGAATGACGTTCTCCGTCAGCCGGATCAATATAAGCATATTTTTCACTGGTATAGCCGATTACCAGTACTGCATGATCTGCACTTAACATGGCAACGACCGGTGTCTCGTGACTGATGGTATATTGAATTTCTTCCGGTGTACATCCTGTCAGATCAAAACCTTCTCCACCGGTTGCTTCTGTCAGGATTTCTGCCGGCGACTTTCCGTTTTCCAGCTCTGTTGATGCATTTATATCTTCTGCGCCTTCCAGCTTCAGGATCCGGTTCAGGCACGCTACAAGTGTACTCTCACCTTCTCCTGTCCGGAACTCATCCATATTATTTACTTCATAAATATCCGGCGTATTTCCGGACTCCCATACATATTCCTGTGATGAAGAAATGACCACACCTTTTATCTTCTCCGCTTCCTGGATCGCATAAGATGCTTTTTCATACACCCCCTGCAGACTGCCAAGTGCATATACATAATACTGATTCTTTACCTTCGGTTTGTCAAAGCTGACAACCATCGGTTTATCAAACAGTACTTGCTTTGGTTTTAAAATTTTTGCTTTGCTGTCTTTGATCCCATTTTCATAAGTAAGACGAACCAGAGTTCCCCGCAGATCATCATTGTAGGTCTCAACTGTGATATTGCTCTCTTCCTTCTCCTGATTGTTGGTAATATAATCTGCCGTTGTTGAAATATAGGTATTCTCATTTCTGTTCACCCGATTAAGTGTCATCATATTGTCTGCCACATAGCCATCCAGAATGTAAAAATCCTGTACCTCATAGGTCTTGGCTATCTCCTGTTTCTGCGTGATGATATCCACTTTATACATCGGGTACACACTCTGTCCGGATATATTGGTTCCTGCATCGCTTCCACGCAGCATGCCATAGGCAAAATCATTCCGGATAAATCCGATCGGTTTGACATATTCGTCTCCTTCGGATGTAATATCAAAGGATTTGCCCGTCTTCAGATTCAGCACGATAATTTTCTGCGACTCATTGATCTTTCCGCCCTCACTCTGGTAAGCAAGCAGATGTCCGTCTGGTGAAACCTGATACTGCCCTTCCTCCAGATCTTTCACCAGCACCTCTCTGGTGTTGTCCTTCAGATTCACAAGATACAATGTACCATCTATCATTACATAAAGATTTTCATCAGAATTGCTGTAATATACAAATTTACCCAGATCCTCTTTCATCAGATAATATCCGTCTTCGCTAGGGACAAATGCTTTTTCCGTAACGGAATTTTTTTCTGCGTCAAAATAATAGACTGCTACACCTACCTGCCCTTCATGTACACCGCGATTCATATAACCCACTACAGTAAATGTGGTATTGCCTTTTTCATCTACTGAAATCAGGCGGATATCATGCAGGTCGCATAATGTACGCACATCCATGTTTTCCGTATCTGCGAAGCCGAATACCAGTGACATTTCATCCTCTTTTTTATCATAATGCCAGAGCTGGTTATCCTCTATAAATGCTACAATGGTTCCATCTGTATTAGTCTCATACTCCAGGTCCGTCGGCGCAATCCCAACAAGAACACCCTTCTGGTTCAGCGCAGTTGTCTTACCATCAAATCTCTGATTCATCGTGCGATCATAATCAAGCAGATACTGTTGTGCATCTTCCCTGGTGCGGATCCGGAAGAATTCCTTTACACTGTAAAGCCGATCAGCATAATCAGTATCCCCGGTGCACTTTACTTGGTATTTGAGGACAAGTGATGTGTAATTCTCATTGCATTCCTTAATTTCCCAGTATACATTTCCCGATACCTGCGGTGCAAGCGAACCCCATGTCACCTGTGACTGTGTCGATGCAAGTGTGACCTCCTGATAGGTGGAGCTGTCCTCACTGGAATCTGTTTCCAAATAGCTTTCGACCTTATCACCCTGATTTTCGAGTGCCGCATTGTGGAAATCATTTGCGAAATCCAGGCTTTTCTTATAGTTGCAATCTGCCGAATTCTTGATCCTGGTATAAAAATAAATATTCTGATTATCCAGGTACAAGGTTACTTTCAAAATCCTCTCTTCTTTCAGAATCTTCGTATTCTTGAAATTTAAAGTTACTGTATCCTGAACATCTTTAATGGTTCCCTCCTGAATACATTTTTTCCCATTCAGTGTATATACCTGCCAGTAAACCTTCTGGATCTGATTATCATATTTTGCAATGTTCATATCCAGCTGGTTATTTGTGACGGGTGTCAGTGTATCACGCATTGAAGTAAGCGTCATATCGCTTTTATATCCCGGCAGTGAGTTCACTTCATATCCTTCTGTCATAAAGGATATTCTTGGCAGTGTCGCACCTCCCATATCTGCACTCATATCAGTGTTGCCTCTGTTCGTCACATAACTGGATACGATAACTGCAAGAATAAATACAGTAGTCAGTACCCCTGTCTTTATTGCTATCTTTTTAAACATTGTAATTATAGTCCCCTTTATCTTAATCTGCTAAATTTATACTCCTTTTTCTCCCTCTTCATTCTGCTGATCCAATAATCTCCCCAGCATTGGATCGATGTGAAGCATTTCTTCACATGTGCGGATTGCCTCTGTATTTTTTCCTTTATTTCCCGTGTAAATGGCCCGTATCAAAATATTCTTCGGTGTATGCTCCATATCGATAAACTCCAGGATCTGTGTGTCATATCCCTCCCTCTTGAGATATTCTGCACGCATAGCATCCGTGACAAGAGCTGCCATTCGCTCTTTAATCAGTCCGTAAGAAAACAGCGGTGCAAGCGTTTCATTTGCAATCTGACGGTTCACTTCATGCTGACAGCACGGAACCGAAAGAATGACCTTCGCTTTCCAGCCAACTGCTTTTGCAAGTGCAAAATCGGTAGCGGTATCGCAGGCATGCAGCGTCACGACCATATCCACTTCCTTCCATAAACTTCAGTTTTCTATAGCCATATTTTTTTGCAAGCTGGTTGCATGCATAAATAACATCCGTCTTCAGATCCAGTCCGATGATCCGGATATCATAACCTTTTAACTCATGCAAATAATAATAAATTGCAAATGTCAGATAGGATTTACCGCATCCAAAATCCAGAATCGTTACTTCCCTGTCCTTCGGGAGCTCCGGAAGAACATCCTCGATAAACTCCAGGAAACGGTTGATCTGGCGGAACTTATCAAACTTTGTCCGCACGATTTCCCCTTCTTTTGTCATAACTCCCAGATCCTGTAAAAATGGAACTGCTTTTCCTTCCTCCAGGATATAATGCTTCTTCCGGTTGTGTGAAAGATCAATCTCTTTGAACCTCCCGGTCTGAAGCCGTCTCTGAATCGTCATTTTCCCTTTTTTGCTGACCAGAACCTGATAGCGGAATTTTCTGGTCTCCATCTGCATCTGTTTGAATTCCTGCATGGCATTTTCAATATATCCTGCTGCTTCTTCTTCATTCAGATTGTGGTGAAATACCTGGTTGTTCCGGTGTTCTTCGCACTGGTACAAAATATTGTCTTTATGCTCCACAGGGCGGATCTTAATCTTTACAATTCCGCCTTTTTCACGTGGATTGCTGATTATTGCTGATAAAAATTCTTTATTTAAACTCTTTTTTAAGATATTATTCAATGATTCCATTTTAATTTCCCCTTACATTTTAGGTTATATGTACGAATCCAGTTTTTATTGTAAAGCGAAATAAAATAGAGCGCAAGGGAAATTTCCCTTACGCCCCATATTTACCTGTTACTGTTCGACTTCCTGATAGACATCTTCCGTTTCTTTTGGAACCGGGAAACGGATCAGTACCTTGAACAGATCTCCGTCGAGATATAACTCGAATTTTCCCCCTTGAAGCTTTGTCAGATTCTGTGCAATCGAAAGACCAAGCCCGCTTCCTTCCGTGCTTCTGGATACATCTCCGCGGATAAATCTTTCTGTCAGCTCATCTGCCGAAATATTCAGCGGCTGCTCTGATACATTCTTGATCGTAAGCTGTACTTCCTCACCTGTCTGAACCAGATCCACGTATACACGGCTTCCCTCCATTGCATATTTTGCCGCATTGTTAAATACATTTGCAAGAACTCTCCACATTCGTCTGCCGTCTGCGTAGATTGTTGCCGGTTCGGTCGGAAGATTCATGATCATTTTCAGATTCCTTGCCTCAAATTTTTCTTCAAACTCTGCACTGGTCTGGTTAACCAGCTCAACCAGATTCAGATTCATCATTTCCAGGCTGATATTGCCACTGCTTACCTTGGAAGCTTCTACCACATCCTCGGTAAGTGTCTTCAGACGATATGCTTTTTCTTCCAGAACCTGAAGATAATTCCGGATCTTCGGATCCTCAAAATCCTCTCTCTTTAAAAGGTCCACATAATTAATGATTGATGTAAGCGGCGTTTTGATATCATGGGATACATTTGTGATCAGATCCGTTTTGAGGCGTTCATTTTTTACGCTCTCTTCTACCGCCCGGTCCAGTCCATCTCCGATCTTATTGATGCTGACTGCTGCTTCAAGCTGTCCGCCTTTGAGTCCATTTAACGGAATCTGATAATCAACCTGACCGTCTGCGATTGCTTTTACCCCTTTGATGATCCGCGCTCTTCCGATGGCTCTGCGCATCAGGCAGAAAAATGCCCCCGCCTCTGCCGCAAGCATTACGAACAGCCAGATTCCCGGCTCCCACATGGCGATCGCGATCCAGTGAACTACAACCAGTACTCCAAACAAAATCGCAGCTTTCCAGACCTCCCCCAGATGCCGGATCCCAATCCGGACGTATTTGATGATCAGACATAAAATACTGTTCCTCCACAAAGTCTTTGCCTTGATCCTTCTTACCATTCCAAGCCAGAAAGTAAGTCCTGTCATGCAAACGCTTACCGCAACAATCCCTGCAAAAATCAGTACCGATGTGCCATTGAAACCATCTCCGCTAAACCAGACTCCGTTCAGCAGACTGTAACTTAAACTGATTTCCCCATAAATACATATCACCATAACTGCAACCGACAAAAGAATAAAGATTTCTGTCTTCATTTTGTCGACCCGATTTAACACAATGCCTTCTTCCCGGTTTGATCTGCCTGCAACAATTGTCAGCCATGCCAGAATTACAAGCATTGCAAATCCGGTTGCAATCGCAATCCAGAAAGTAAATCTTACCTGCGGTGCATACTCCTGATAAATCTTGCTCTCCTGATAAAAGTCATCCTGGATTGGATAGGAAGTATCTACCGCGAACATGCATTCGTAATTATCCATCCACATATTGCCACCGATCAGTGATTTCCACTGTGATCCGTCCATATCAATATCACTCTGGTACTCAGTAAGCTTTGGTGTGGCAACCGCATATACTCCCAGCTTTTTCATACTTTCCAGATTCTTTTCCCATTCATCAAATCTCTGATATGCAAGACGGTTGGTATAAACTTTTTTATTGTCCAGATCTACAATCATATATGCAAGATTGGTATTACCTTCTTTATATTCTTCCGTTACATACTGCCACGTCAAAAATTCATCCCGTACACTGTCCACAGTATTTCCAAGCATGGACATCGCATCACTTAACTTGCCGTTCCATCTGGAATCCTTGTTCACAACTTCCAGAAGATTCTTCGCGCCCACCGGTGCACAGTTTTCGGAAACTTTTTCTCCGTCATACCGCCAGCACTTTGTGTAGACCTGGCGATTTTCACTGTCCAGAATATTGCGGTAAATACTTGCGGAGCTCTCGATCCAGTCATTGATCAGAGAATCGATCACTTCTCCGGTGCTTTCCAGTGAATATTCATCTTTTGCCTCATCCATATTACCAAACTGAAGGTTCCCGTTTTTAAATTCTCGACGAAATTCTTTTTCATAGTAATAATGGTAGGTTCCGTCATCCTTCTGGCAGACGATGATCTCATCATCATTGTCTCCATCTGCCATCTTGGTCCCGTCTGCGTAGTACATCTCCTGATCGTTTTCCCAGTAATTCACAAGATCACCAAGACGGTATGCAAGCCCATTTACATTTTCATTTGAAATCTTACGATCTGAATCATATTCTTTCAGATCTACAATTCTGTTTTCATCATATTTTCCTTCTGTTTCAAAATTGCTGTCGTATCCTTCCGCAGCCGTAATATCATTTGCAGCACTCATCAGCTTGTCGGTAAACCCTTTTGACTGTTCATACTTCTTATGTGGCTTTTCAAACAGGATTCCTGCCAGATTATCGCCCGGATAACTGAATGTAAAAACCAGACATGTGATCATCACCACTGCTAAAATATGCTCCAGTACGATCAGGATTCCTTTACATGGTGCACTCTGATACCATTTGTTATTCATAAGACCTCCTAACCGATCTTCTCTACCTTATATCCGACACCCCATACTACCTTCAGGTAACGTGGCTCTTTCGGATTGATTTCGATTTTCTCCCGGATATGGCGGATATGTACGGCAACGGTATTGTCCGCTCCGATTGCTTCTTCATTCCAGATATTTTCGTAAATCTGATTGATAGAGAACACCTTTCCCTGATTTTTAACGAGTAACAGTAATATATTGTATTCAATCGGTGTCAGCTTCACTTTTTCGCCGTCCACAGTCACTTCTTTCAGATCATCCCTGATCACAAGTCCCCCGGTCCGGAACTCACTCTGGTTGTCAGATCTCGCCGTACTTCCAAGCTGGGTGTAACGTCTGAGCTGGGATTTTACCCTTGCTACCAGCTCCAACGGATTGAACGGTTTGGTCATGTAATCATCTGCACCGATATTCAGTCCTAAAATCTTGTCCGCATCCTCTGATTTGGCGGATAAAATAATAATCGGGAGGCTCATGTTTTCCCGGATCTTGAGTGTCGCCCGGATTCCGTCCAGCCGCGGCATCATCACATCCATGATCAGAAGATCAACTTCATTTCTTTTCAATACCTTGATCGCTTCGTCGCCATCATACGCCTTCAGGACTTCGTATCCTTCCTGCGTCAGGTAAATATCTATTGCTTCTACAATGTCTTTATCATCATCACATACTAATATTTTCGCCATCTTTTTCACCTCCTCTATACTATACAAGATTAACAGAGATTTTTTAAGAGATAGGGCGGGATTTTCTTAAGAATTTTTTGAGATTTGAAAATGTGGTGCAAGATGATCTATATTTGTCAGATACAGATTCTTGTGCAAGCACCAATCTGCACCTGACTCATCATATACGCAAAAAAACTCCCGGCAAGTTTTACTTTACCGGAAGTTTTCTCTTGTGAGGTAATATTTATGATTTCTACTTTTCGTCTTCTCTGTGATCTGCTTTTATATTGCGGTATCCTGCGATCAGTCCAAATCCGATCAGTCCAACACCAACTATCAGAAACAGAATCGTCGCCACGATCATAACAAGCTGTTCATTACCATGACTTGTGGAAATCGCCCTGAACATCTGGTATGCCAGTGTCAGCAGATAAAACCCGGCCATTGCATAAATCGCCAGTCTTGCATTTTTCTTCCATCCGTCATTCTCCGGCATCTTATTCTCGTCCATAACATTTCCCAGCCTTTTCTTTTTATTTTCTTACCAGATATTTTCTCATATCAATTGCACATGCGATCAGAATAATCAGACCTTTGATCACATACTGCATATTCTGACTTACTGCCAGGAACTGCAGTGCAACGAAGATGATTCTCAGAATGAACACCCCTAAAACAACGCCGCTGATCTTACCGGTACCACCTACAAAAGATACACCACCGATTACACAGGCAGCAATCGCATCACACTCGTAGTTCAGACCTGTATTTGCCTGGTTGGAACCGATACGTGCAGATTCAATGAATCCAGTGATACCATACATGCATCCTGCAAGTGTATGTACCAGAATGGTTGTTCTCATAACATTTACACCAGATACATTGGCAGCTTCCGGGTTGGAACCAACTGCGAACATATTCTTTCCAAATGTTGTCTTATTCCACATGAACCACATGAATACAACTACGACACAAGCGTACCATACATAGTTCGGTATCGGAACGCCACGGATCTTTAAGAAACTTCCTGTTACAAAATTCTTAAAGGATTTGTCCAGTCCGGAAAGTGGCTGTCCGTTGTTACCGTTCAGCATAATGTACATCAGAAGAATTCCGTATACGATCAGCTGTGTTGCCAGTGTTACAATGAATGGATGTAAGTGGAATTTCGCTACGAAGAATCCATTTACCCATCCAACAATACCTCCGACTACGATTACGATCAGAATAACCAGTGGTATCGGAAGAACCGGAAGATCCGGGAAAATTTTGGTTGCATAAGTTACTGACTGCAAAAGTGATGCAGAAATACATGCTGTAAGACCTACAACACGTCCGGCTGAAAGGTCTGTACCGGTAAGTACGATCGTTCCTGCAATACCACACGCGATCGGAATGTTCGCTGCAGACAGCGAGATAATGTTAACAATAGATGCCACGCTCAGGAATCTGCTGTTCTGTGTGTAAGTGTAAATAACTGCGATAATGATCAGAAGATAAATCGCATTATTGATAAGTCCTTCTTTCCACGCTTTTACCTTGTCTGCGGAATCCAGTGCTTTGTATTCTGCATAGCGTGATTTTATATTTGCAAATGCTTTCATCTGGGAAGCCTCCTTCTTTTTGTTTGAAAATTACACATACTTTGCTGCGTAAGTCATGATCAGTTCCTGTGTCGCCTCTTCTGCATCAATCTCTCCGGCAAGTCTTCCACCGGACATAACCATGATACGGTCACAGATTCCGAGAAGCTCCGGCATTTCTGAAGAAACTACGATAACTACTTTGCCGCGGTTCGCAAGATCGATGATGAGCTGATAGATCTCATACTTTGCACCGACATCGATTCCTCTTGTCGGCTCATCCAGAAGCAGTACTTCCGGATCGGTAAGAAGCCATCTTCCAAGGATAACCTTCTGCTGGTTTCCACCGGAAAGTGCACGGATCTTTGTCTCCTGCGACGGTGTC
>ENA-OURZ01002856-OURZ01002856.1-human-gut-metagenome-genome-assembly--contig:-NODE-2856-length-15452-cov-21.146782_pt1 | contig 15452 bp, 12 predicted proteins | sample MGYA00242073_ERZ509195 | MGnify/ENA primary metagenome ERZ509195 (study PRJEB26280, sample SAMEA2338837) | human gut metagenome | biome: human gut; feature: human-associated habitat; material: faeces...
TCTGCCGTACCTCGCTCGCCGTATCGGCACTTAGAATTATGCGGTATTGCCTTAAATACTATCTTATTTATTATAGGGGATTGTACGATGGTGCGCAAGAGAATTTGCACCAAACAGGAAAAAAGACTCTTGCTTTTGGAAATAAAAGTGATGTATAATAAAGCGTCCATTTATTTGTGGTAGTTGTGGAGAGGATGGTATATATGGCGACAAAGTACGTTTTTGTTACTGGCGGCGTGGTCTCCGGCTTGGGCAAGGGCATCACAGCAGCCAGCCTGGGCCGTTTGCTGAAAACCCGCGGCCTGAAGGTGGCTTCTCAAAAGCTGGATCCTTATATCAACGTGGATCCCGGCACCATGAGCCCGCTACAGCACGGCGAGGTGTTCGTGACTGATGACGGAACCGAAACCGACCTGGATCTGGGTCATTATGAGCGCTTTATTGATGAAAACCTGAACAAGTACTCGAACCTGACGACGGGCAAGGTCTATTGGAACGTGTTGAACAAGGAACGCCAGGGCGCTTATCTGGGCCAGACGGTGCAGATCATTCCCCACATTACCAACGAAATCAAGAGCTATATCTACAATCTTGCCAAAAGCACCGAAGCCGATGTTGTCATCACCGAAATCGGTGGTACCACCGGTGATATTGAGAGCCAGCCTTTCCTGGAGGCCATCCGCCAGGTTGGCATTGAGCAGGGCATGGAAAACTGCTGCTACATCCATGTGGTTCTGGTGCCCTATATTTCCGGCTCGGACGAATATAAATCCAAGCCCGCCCAGCATTCCTGCAAGGAACTGCAGGGCATGGGCATCGCCCCCAACGTCATCGTGCTGCGTGCCGATGGCCGCGTTGGCAGCGATATCAAGCGCAAGATCAGCATGTTCTGCAATGTGCGCCCTGATTGCGTGATTGAAAACCTGACCATGCCCAGTCTGTACGAGTGCCCGCTGATGCTGGAAGCTGCCGGCCTGACCAACGTTGTTTGCCGTCAGCTACACTTGGAAACTCCGGCCAGCGACCTGACCGAGTGGAAAGAGCTGATCTCCCGCATTGCCACCCGCAGCAAGACCTGCACCATTGCCCTGGTTGGCAAATATGTCAAGCTGCATGACGCATACCTGAGTGTAATGGAGTCCCTGTATCACGCCGGCTTTGAGAATGAGTCCAAAGTGGAGATCCACTGGGTGGACAGCGAAAACCTGCTGGATCAGGAGCGCTGCGCTGAAGAGCTTTCCGGTGTGGATGGCATCATCCTGCCCGGCGGCTTTGGCGACCGCGGCATTGAGGGCATGATCCAGGCCGCCCGCTATGCACGGGAACAGAACATCCCGTATTTTGGCATCTGCCTGGGTATGCAGATTATGGTTATGGAATATGCCCGCGATGTGCTGGGCTATGCCGATGCCAACTCCAGCGAGTTTACGCCGGACGGCGAGCACAATGTTATTGCTCTGATGCCGGACCAGCAGGGGAACATCCCGAAGGGCGGCACCATGCGCCTGGGCAAGTACCCCTGCATTACCGCCGAGGGCACCAAGCTGCGTGAGTGCTATGGCAAAGAAGAAATTGACGAACGCCACCGCCACCGCTATGAGTTCAACAACGACTACCGTGCAGAGATGCAGAACCACGGCCTTGTGATCTCCGGTACCAGCCCGGATGGCCGCCTGGTGGAAGCTGTTGAGCTGCCCGGCCGTGATTTCCATGTGGGCGTACAGTTCCACCCCGAATTCAAGAGCCGCCCCAACCGCGCACATCCCCTGTTCAAGGGCTTTATCGCTGCTGCGCTCAAGTACCAGCAGGAGCACACCATCACGGACCATCAGCCGATGGCAGATTGATCGGCATCCTGACACCATAAATACCACAAGGCACCGAACCTGTAATTGGCCCGGTGCCTTGTTTTTATGTGTTAAGGCAACACCGCACAATTCCCGCCTTGCGGCTTAAGCACCGCTCCGGCAGCTGCGGCACGGCATCTGCGTTGCCAAAATGCTCGATAATGTCGGGTTGCGGTACCCGCATCGTGCTTCGGGGGCAAAAGCCCCTCGCACTCTGCGACCGCTGCCCCTGCTTCGGTTCGCTGTTTCCGCCACTGGCGGCGCTCACCTTTGCAGCATCCAGTATTATCTGCGCTTTTGGCTTGGCATCTGCCGCACCTCGCTCGCCGTATCGGCACTTAGAATTATGCGGTATTGCCTTATATTTTGTGTGGATTATGCGGGAACAAAAAACAGATTTTCAGGATTCTGTCTCTTTTTCTCTTTCGTTTACCTCTCTCTCGCTGGCTTCCACCATCGAGATCACGTTCAGCAGCACCAGCCGCACCACAGCGGGGTGCAGGCAGCTGTTGTTGATGGCGTTGATGACGGACTTTTGGAGTTCTTCAATTTTTGCGGTTGTGGTCATTTCATCACCCTTTCTGCCATCGGGGAGCCGGAATATTCCGGGCGCGGATAGCTTGTATCTTCGGTTCGCGTGCCGCCGCAGGCTGCCAGCGTAAGCGAGATGACCAATGCAAGCACCAACAGCAAAGCCAACGTGGCCAAAATCTGCATGAATTTCTGCATTAAATCTCCCTCCCGTTCACGCTCAAAGAACCGCATTCAATTCTGCCGGGGATTTCAAACTTGCTGGCATTGCAGTGGATGACCTTATCTACCTGGTCAATGGCAATGCCCACAAACTCGCTGGTGGCCCCGCCGGTGGAATAATCAAAGCTGGGGTCGCCGGTGGAGAACCAGCCTAAAAACGTGTAGCGGGAGTTATCGCCAATATAAGATTTGCCGTACCGGCTGCTTAACACACCGGTCAGGTTGTTTTCCCAGTACCAGCGGATGCGCCCCGTGTCAATGTCCACACGAGTGCCAGTATCTTTGCCCATACGAATCCAGGCATTGTCCAGGTCATAAGTGGTTGTGCGCGCCTTATTGTGAATCTGCCCGGTCGTAATGTTGCCGCCGTTGATGATTGTCTTATCCTGGTTCCAGGTACTCAAATCCGAAAATGTCACCACACCGGATAGGTTGATCTGTGCGCTGGTGATCTCTGTTCCGCCCGCCGTCAGCTTGATGGTGCTGGAAGTTCCGCTGGTGGAAGCCGTCAGTTTAATTTCGCTTACCGTCTGTTTGATCTCGGTTTTGGTTTCGGCGGTGGTTAAATAGTCGCCGGTGCTGGCCGTCCAGGCAGTGGGGGCGTTGCCCATCTGCACCATGGGGTGCATGATGGTCAGATCGTTGGTAACGGTGGCAAAGTCATTGGCAGTGCTCACAAACAGGCCATCTGCATATCCGTCCGCGGTCGCTGTGAACGCCGCCCAGCGCAGCTTCCAGCCGTTGTCCAGCTCAATGTCCTGCTTCGCATTTTTGAATGCTTTGTCGTAATAACTTTTTGCGCCGCTGCTGTTCTTGGCCTCAAACTGCAAAAACAGGCTGTCCGTGCCGGAGTTGAGCTTGTACAGTACCGAGGCGCAATAGGTCATGCCCTTGGCAATCACCAGTGACTTATCCGCGCCAAAGTGGAAGCGGGTGTTCTGCGCCCTATTGGTCACCCGGACGGATTCACCGCTGATCGTGTATGTCCCTTTTTTGCTCAGATCATTGCCGCCTGCATCCAGGGTCGCATTGTTCCAGTCATCGGTGCCCGCAATAATATTGTTGCCGCCGGTGATCCGCTGCGTTACCATCTGAGTAATGCTGTCGGCTTTCTGGTCAATCGCGGATACTGATTCTTTAACGGTTTTGAATTCCCGCTTTGTGCTGTCCAGGTCGTTGGAAATGGTCGTGGTGGTTTCTTCCAGGCTGCTGACTTTGGTGCTGATGCTGTCCGCCTTTTGGCGGATGCTGGAAACATCCTCTTTCAGGCTGTTCACCGTTGCGGTGGTGGCGTAGTCCTGCAGCTTGCTGTCAACGGCATCATTGGCAGCGCTGGTAGCGGTGTCCTTCACGTTGGCCGTTACCGTTTCAGTCACTGACTTGGTGACTTCGGTTTTGATCTCGTCAGCGGTCTGCGAAAATAAGCTTTTGGCGCTTTCCTGCGTCAGGTAGTCGCCGCTGCTGGCGTTCCAGGCGGTCGGCGCGTTGCCGTATTGCAGCATGGGGTGCAGCAGCGAAAACTTGTTGGTGTAGTTGCCGGTACCAGCGTGGGTGGTACCACTGCCCATATCCACCAGCTTTAAGGTGGCGTTGTCCGGCGGCGTCCACAGGCCATACCGCAGTACCCAGCCGTCCGTCTGCTCAATCTCCAGCTGATCAGTTGGCTTAATGGTTGCCCAGCTCTGGCTGGTGGAGTACCCCGCCGTGTAAGCGATTTCCATACAGAACTCATCCGCACCAGAAACGGGTTTGTACATAACAGACAGGCACAATGTCACGCCTTTTGCCACATACGCACCCACCGTTGTCCAGCGAAAATATCGGTTGGAGTTGGTGTTGGCCATGGTCGCCCCGCCGGTTAGTTCATAGGTAATAGAACTGCCGTCGCCGGTATTGCCTTTCAGTTCAGCGTTCTTGAAGCTCTCACTGCCCAGGATCAGGTTGCCGCCGCCGGTGATTTTGATGTCTTTTTTCACCTCCGCCGAAAGCCCGTCCACCGTTGCTTTCAGGTCGGTGTACTTGCCGGTCAGGTCACTGGCCTTTACTTCCAGGCCGTCCACGCTGGTCTTGATCTCCAGCATCTTGCCGGTCAGGTTCTTGTAGCTCTGGCTGTTCACCGCGCTGGAACTTTCCCGGCTGGCGCTGCCCACGCTCTCAAAGCTGGCTTTGCCGGAGGAGATTGTGGCGCTCATCAGGTAGGTGTCGAACTCCCGCCCGCGTGCGTCCTTAACGTGCACGATCTGCCCGCAGGCAAGGCCGGAACTGCTGGGCACCGATACTTTGCAGGGGGTGTAGGTCACGTTTTTCAGCACGTTGTACAGGTTTTGGACAACGGTTTTCAGGTTGGCTTCGGTGCCGGTTGTCAGCAGCAGATTGCCTTGCACTGCATAAGTGTTGGTGGCGGTGGTGCTGTCGGGGTAGATGACCCCCACGTCACTGTCTGACTGCCGGATCTGGACTTTCTCAATGGACTTGACCGCGTAGTCCTCGTAGCTCAGGCTGTCAGCATAATAGGCGGTGCTGTTGCTGGCACCGTCCGGGGTGATTTTAACTGTGCTGCGCTTGTCGCTGTAGGTCAAAAATTGCAGCTTGCCGTCTGCATTCATGTGGGCGTAGCAGCCTGCCGCTTCCGCCGCCCAGAAGATGATCTGGCGGCAGGTCAGGTCGTCCGCGTAGAACGCCTGCACGCTGTAGCTGCCGTTGATGGGCAGGCTGCTGCTGCTGGCCAGCGTAACCCCCGCCCGCTGGCAGGCCAGCTGAACCAGCTGCCAGATGGTTTTGGGGAACTGCGCCTGGTTGGCCCGCAGCCAGCCGGAAAAGTCCGCATCCAGCTTGGACATGGTGTCATACGCCGTGACCTTGTAGCTGTTGCGTTTGGTGCGGGTGGGCTTTTCAGCATAGAAAACACCCACCTTGGTGCGGTTCCCGGCATCATCCTGCCGGTAATAGGTCAGGGCGTCCCCGGCAGTAATTTGCAGGCTGCCGTCCGGGTCCGCCCAGATTTCGGCTTCAATGTAGTCCGAAAACACAGAGCCGATGGTGAACTCCTGCCCGGCGTTCACCGCAGTGTGCAGCGTCAGGCTTTTGACCGCGCTGCCGGGGGAGCCGCCCTTTAATTCGGTGCCGCTTGGGAGAGTGAGAATTGGTTGGAGCAAATATACACCTCCGTTGGGTTTAGTTAGGAGTTAGAAGGGAGGAGTTAGGAGTTGGAAGGTGTGCGCGTGCGCGCACGGTTTGAAAATTGGGCCGCAATCCCGTAGGAGCGCACATTGTGCGCCCGTCGCCCTGTGGCAAATCCTGTTGTGGCATATACGGCGGGGTTTTCGGAACGGTCAAGACCGTTCCCTACAATGCCGGACCTTAGGCCCGTTTTAACTCCGAACTCCTACTTCCTACCTCCTAACTCTCAATCAGCATTCGATAATGTTAAACTTCAAATTCTTCCACTGTTTCGTCTTGGCATTGTGCCAGGCGATGCCGTATTTGCTGCAGTAGCAGGTGGTGGTTTCGGTCTCGGTGGAAGAGCCGGCTTTGGGATGGGTGAACTGAAACGTTGCCTTGCCTGCAAACAGCCCGATGGTGTACTTGTATTCGTCGTCCGTCAGGCAGCTGTAGGCGATGGGCCAGGTGGAAACCTTTTCCCGCACCACTTCCCGGTGCATGTATCCGGCTTCGTCGCGCCCGGAATCGCTGGAATCCAGGTCGGAATAACTCGGTTCAATGTCACAGTCCGGTGCGTACAGGGATTTACCATCGATCTGGAACAGATTGGTCAGGGTCATGTCACACACCTCCTGTGGCAATCAGCTGTTTGCGCTGCCAGCGCTGTACGGCGCGGCCTACGTCCTCGTCGGTCAGCTCAATGCCGTACACGGCGGAGAGGATCTCCCGCAGCACGGAAACCACGGCTTCAAAGCCCGCCATCTGGCCCGCCTGCAAATCTTCCATGACTTCGGCCACAGCCTGCTTGATGGTGTCCAGCGGAGCTTCTACGTTGGTGCCGTGGCTCTGATCGCCCAGCACGGCCAGAAACTCCCGGTTGGCCGGGATGACCGCGCCTTGTGCCAGGTAGGGAATTTGCGGGGCGGTCAGGGTGCTGATATTGAACCCGACATGCCCGCCGCCGAATATGTCCGGCAGGTCGAACGACAACCCGTTCAGCGCGTTGATGACCGCATTGATGCCGGTCACAACGGCGGAGATCATCCGGTTGATGAAGCCGATGATGCCATTGACGGCGGTTTTGATGGCGTTCGTCATCTTATCCCAGACGGTGCTGACCGTGTTGCCGATGGCCTGCCAGGCAGCATCCCAGTTGCCGCGGAACACGGCGCTTAAAAAGTCCGCCAGCCCACGCAGCACAACAATGGCCAGATCGATGGCATCCGCAATAGCCCCAACGGCCACGCCAACAACGTCCGCAATGGCGTTGAATACCTCAGCAAACGCGGGGCCGAACGTGGCGATGATCCACTTGGCCACCGGGGCCAGCAGGTTGTTCCACAGGTCCAGCAGGCAGTTGGCAACGCTTGCCACCAGCAAAAGAATGTCGTCCCACAGGGGCTTGAGATGGGAGGACCAGAGGGTAGATAAAATCTGCATCAGGTTAGTAAGGATCGGCTGCAAAACGTTCTGCCACAGGGTGGTAAAAATGCCTTGCAGGTTTTCCAGCGCCAGGGCGGCACTCTGGACAATGGGCTGGCCGTACTCGGCCCAGGTCAGCTGAACGCCGCCCAAAAGATCCTGCCAAACGGTCAGGACAACGGTTTTCATCTGCTGCCAGGCTGCATCCCACAGCGCGGCGGCGGGGGCAAGCACAGCCTGTAATGTAGCCCAGAAATTTTGCAGCTGTTGGTTTAATAGAGCCGGCGGACTTAACTGTGGCGGTTCGGCATCTGCGGCTTTGATTGTTGCAGCGCTGCTGCTTTTGCGGGTGGTGGAAGCCGCCGCAGCTCCGGCACTTTCGGCAAGAGAAGCCTGCAGCCGGTCCAGCTCATCAAATTCCGCAACGCTGCGTTTGGCGGCCTTGGCTGCTTTGGTGGTGCCACTGGCAAGTTTGGCCTGGGCTTTGGCGGCTTTGTTGGCGCTGACTGCTGCTGCGGCGGTCTGCTGCTCAAACTTTGCCACCGGCACGGCGGAGAACGCAGCGTTTACACTGCGGCTTATTTTTTTCAGGGCAGTGCGCAGGCCGTTCAGCGGCTGCTGCGCGGTGTGGGTAGTTGTTTGTGTAGACAGGGCAACCTGAAGGCTGCCTGCATAGGATTTTGGCAAAAGCATCTACCTCCTTATGGGGACTTAATTGGCCAACAGGCGCTGCAGCCGCTGGCGTTCCGCTATCTCTGCCGGATTCAGGCGGGGGCGCAGGTCAACCATGGCTTTGTTTTTGCGGTAGTAGTCCTGTTCCCACGGCTGCAATTTTTGGCCGTGGCGCAGCTTGCTGCGCACCCGCAGCAGGGTAGCCAGCTGGCCGTCCCCAATGCTGTTGAACCAGGCCATAAAGGTCCACCAGTGCAGATAAGGCAGGGCGCGCACTTCGCACCCGGCGGCTTTGTTGATGTCGGCGGCAATCAGCGGGGCGTCCTGTTCCCAGTCCAACAGCGGCGGGGCAGGGGAGCGGGGCAGCGTTTGCCCGCAGTTCAAAAAATCTGCCAGCTTCTGCATGGCCTCGGGATAGTCGCTGCGCGGCAGATCGCCCTCATAAAATAGGGCCAGGGCCACCCGCCAGCGGATGAATTCCGGCTCGCTGGCATCGTTCAACCGATGCAGAATATCCAGAATATCGCGGTAATCCGAATGAATCGGATATGCTTTTCCGCCAACCTCCAGCCGGGTGGGCAGCCGCCAGCTGCTCATACCTGCACCCCGCGCGCGGTGCGCGCTGCCTGGGCCTGCTGCACGGCCAGCGTGGCTTTGGCATCCGCGCACTGGCGGGCACCGGCTTCCAGAATGGGCTGCAATGCCGCAAACAGATTGGTGATGACCCGCTCGCCGTTGCCGGCAACCGCCAGCAGATTGGTGCCGCCCAGCATGGCGTCAAAATCATTGCCGGGGCCAAATACTTGCGCCAGCAGCCCCTTGGCGCGCTGATCCGCCTGGGCCAGCAGCTGTATGGCATCGGTCCCAGTGGGGCTTTGCGCCTGCACCTGCTGTTCCAGCTCTTGCAGCTGATTTTGCAGGGTGCAAAAACGGCTGTAAACATTGGGGTCGCTGGGGTTAAAGCGCAGCACTCCGCCGCCGTGCTCCGGCCCGCCATTGACCGCGTATTCGCGCAGGCCGGTATCAATCGTAAGTTGTTCCATAAAGCCTCCTTTAATGTAACAGAAATCTGTAACAACAATAGCTAAAAAATGGTGAAGCGCTGCTGCACACTTCACGAAGAAAAAAGGTGAACAAGAGAATTTTGGTGTACCCTCTGCCAAGGGAACGCCAAACAAAACTTACAGCGGAAATACCGGAATCCTAGGGTGTATCTGAAAAGTCAAAAATTTAGTCTATCTTTTTCTTGTTTTCAAATACACTTTAAGGCAGGTGAACGATATTGGGAAAAGAAATCCTAAACGTAAAACGTAGCCCGGCAGCCGCCGATTTGGGCATTATACAGAACAATAAAAAGATAGCGAAAAACCTATCATTCCAGTATTCTGTAAAATTCTGGACCTTGTGGCTATCATAACGCAATATTACAGAAATGTCAACAACAAAATTCAGAAAACTGAAATTACGATGGAATACCGGTACCGTCATACTCCACAAAAGCCCGCAAACATAAAAACTCTCCGCCGCACAGTGCAATGTTGTGGGCGGAGGGAGAGCCGTGTTTAGAGTGATTTGCTGCGTTAGAGCGCGGCAGCAAAACAAAAATGATGCAGACAAAAGTAAACGAGAGGAGATATGCAGACCGGAAACATCCGGCACAATACAACAAAAAAGCTCCAGCGCCTTCTACCCTTATGGCGCTGGAGCGAACTTACTTGATTGGAGTCATAGCCTCATACCCGATTGTATTATTTTTCGGACCGTTTGCACATTTTCATGGCAACCTCATCCTTTAACTTTGATCGAATGTTTTTAAACCTGGTTTTCTTTGTTTTGCAAATCGGAAACGGGTTTCATTCGCTGTTGTTCGATGATTTTGCGTTTGCTTGAAATTTCTGATTCCCTTTGGTTCGTTATTTGCTGCCTGGAAACATTTTGCAAGGAAAACGATTCTTGGTGCATCTGTGGAACGGGGAAATGAACTTCAATAATTTTGTGCAGGGTACCTGAATTTGATGCCAGAGGTCGATTCCTCTTTGCTCTAGTACATCGGAGTTTCTCCTTTTGGGGGCGGTGCGCTTGCACCAGCCAGATCAGGTGAAGCATTATTTGTTCGGCGGAGTTAGATCTTTCATAACAATCACCGGTGATTCTGGGTTTCTATTTACGCTTTTGCGTACCAGGTTTTGAACCTGTAATTTTCTATTTAGAATCCTGTCGTCAGTTCTTCATCTAATCTATGTAAACGCGGGGAACTTTTTCTGACGGGATTTCCTGAGCACTGCATTTTAAGCAAGCTACGAACCTTGCATCTTAACTTTTATATCTTTTACAGGTAATGACCTGCGGCTGTTAATGAGGTTCGTTTGCTTTCAGCAGGCCCAGGCCCGCCGGTGATGAATGGGATCTTTGAAATTAGCCATTGGACTTGAGCCTCCTTCCTTACGAATCCTGCCGGCTTTGCCATCTTACTTTCAAGTCCTTCGGTAGCCTCCCGGTCCCTGCTTTCCCGGAGTTCTTCAAGTGTTCCCATTTAGACCTCTTACTGGAAGCCTTTGCGAAATCTGCTTGAAGCTGTCGGGAAAACCGCCGTGCCTTGTTCCGATGCTATTGAAAGTGGCTTTTGCTTGGAGCTTTTAGCTCCTTATCTCCGGCTGTTTTCTTTCTGTGACTATACTATACAATACCCTAAGGAATTTGTCTATTCGCAGATATCCCAAACAAAATATGAATTATTCGTGCATGTTATGGATAGATATTGCCTTGACGAATGTGGTATAATAAATATGTTGGGTGTGCAAAAGCGTGGGCCTGTCGGTTGGCAGGCCCACGCTTTTTAGTTTGTATTAGAGAAAAGAAGCTAAAAGAAGTCAGCCCCAGAAATCATCACAATAAGCATTTAGTAATCAGGCAGCCCCAATTCCTAATTGCTCATTCTTAATTTCTAATTCAACTCCTAACTCCTAACGAATTCACATGCTCTCCGGCACCGTAACCTTGAACATGGTCAGCACGTTGCGGATCACGCTGCGCACGGCCAGGCACAGGGCCATGCGGCACTGGCGAACGGCAGGGTCAGCTTCCAGAATGCGGCAGGCATTGTAGAAGCGGTGGAACGCCGTGGCAATGTCGATAACATAACGGGTAATGCGGGCCGGGTCATACTTTTCTGCTGCGGCAGCAATCTCAGCCGGGAAAGCGGAAAGCAGACGCAGCAGAGCCTGCTCGCTGGGGTCAGTCAGCAGGCTGGCATCCAGGGCATCGGCACCCTCAAAGGTCACACCGGCGGCTTCCAGCTTTTTCAGCACGGAGCAGATGCGGGCGTGGGCGTACTGGACATAGTAGACCGGGTTTTCGCTGTCGTTGCGCACAGCCAGGTCAAGGTCGAAATCCAGAGTGGAGGAGCTTTCGCGCTGGTTGAAGAAGAAACGTGCGGAATCAATGGGCACTTCGTCCAGCAGGTCGGTCAGGGTGATGGCCTTGCCGGTACGCTTGCTCATACGCACCGGTTTGCCGTCGCGCATCAGGTTGACCATCTGCATCAGCACAACATCCAACTTGGTGCCGTCCAGGCCAACGGCGTCCATGGCACCCTTCATGCGGGCTACATGGCCGTGATGGTCGGCACCCCAAATGTCGATGGCACGGTCAAAACCGCGCACGGCCAGCTTGTTGTAATGGTAGGCGATGTCGGCGGCAAAATAGGTGGGAATGCCGTTGGCGCGTACCAGAACTTCGTCTTTGGCTTCCTCTTCGCCGTCGGCGTTTTCGTCCTTCTTGCGGTTTACAACGCCGTACTTGGAAGCATACTGGGCGCTGCGGTACATGATGGCACCGTCCTCGGCCTTGTAGCAGGCACCCTTGTCCATCAAGATTTTGATGACATCATCCACAGCGCCGCTCTTGTGCAGGTCGCTTTCGTGGAACCAGACATCATAGGTGATGCGGTACTTGCCCAGGTCGCGCTGCAGCCCGGCAATGTTCTTGGGCAGGGCATCGGCAATCAGGGCATCTTTCAGCTCTTCAAAGTCCTTATCGACATAGGAATCGCCGTGAATTTCGGCAAACTCTTTGGCGCGAGCAATAATGTCAGCGCCCTGGTAGCATTCTTCCGGCAGGGGAACGGCTTCTTCGCCTTTGTACAGCTGCAGGTAGCGGATGGCCAGGCTCTTGCCGAACTTCTGGATCTGGTTGCCTGCATCGTTGATGTAGAACTCGCGGGTCACATCATAACCGGCCCAGTCCAGGCAGGCAGCCAGGCAGTCGCCCAGAGCACCGCCGCGGGCGTTGCCCATGTGCATGGGGCCGGTGGGGTTGGCGGAAACAAATTCAACGTTGTAGCGCTTGCCTGCACCGCCGTCCGTGCGGCCGTATTCCGGCTCAGTGGCAGCAGCCTGCAGCACGCTGGTAAACCAGTGGGCACCCAGGAACAGGTTGATGAAGCCGGGGCCTGCGATCTCTACACGGTCGAACAGGCTGCCCTCCAGGTGCAGGTGGTCCACAATGGCCTGTGCAATCTGGCGCGGAGCCTTGTGGAACGCACGGGCACCGGCCATGGCGGCGTTGGATGCAATATCGCCGTTTTTGACATCGGCGGGAATCTCAACAATAAATTCCGGCAGCGGGGCTTCCGGAAGGGAACCGTCCGCCACAGCAGCATTCAGCGCGCCGGTCAGCAGCTCACGCGCCGTATCCAGCGCAGCCTTGCGGGGGTTATAGTATTTGTAATTCACGTTGTACCTCCAGTTTGGAAGTTAGGAGGGAGGGGTTAGGAGTTAGGAGTTTAAGGTGCGGCCTGCGCCGCAATTTTGAAAAACAGCCACACAGCCGATCGTTAAAATTTGTGCGCGTCAGCGCACACCAAAAACTCCTAACTCCTACTTCCTAACTCCTAACTAAAAATTTATTCAACTTCAGTTTCCTGCTTTTTCAGCGGCTCTACTGTGATAAGCACGGAATTGCGGCTGATTAAGGTTTCGGCGCCGGAATCCAGCGTGTAGCTGAACTGCAGCTCGCCGCCATCCGGCAGCAGGTTGTGCTCAATCACATCAGCGGCCACGCCAAGGCTGATGGAACCGTACCCGGTTTCGTAATGGCACAGGTGGCGGATGCCTTTTTCAATAATCAGCTGGCTGGATGTTTTGCCAAAGCGGGTCATGCTGACCAGCCGGGCATCCTGGCTGACGCGCACCGTGGTGGTACATCCGGCGTAACCGGTGGCTTCGGTTTCAGCATACACGATGTAGTAGCTGTTGCCGCGCTGCACAAAGTTGCCGCGGGTCATCAGCTCCACGGTGTCGTTTTCGCCGTTCTGCTCCATGGTGCCTTTGATGGTGATGAGGTAATTTTCTTCAACAGGTTTTGCCATAATAGTTTAATTCCTTAATACGTTTCAATGGCGATCTGTTCCACCGGGCCGCCCGCTTCGCTGCCCATGAACAGCCGCTCCTGCTTGGCAAAGCCGTCCGGGGTATCGCTGACAAAAAAGCGGGTGGTGCCGCCGGTGCTGCGCCCGCTGGAAATCCCAAGGTCATCCAGCGCGGTGGCGGTAGCAATGGCGGTCAGCTTGCCGGGGTCAATCAGCGTTACGCTGTCGCCCACAAAATCGCCGATCATTTTTTTCAGCAGCGGGTAGTGGGTGCAGCCAAGGATCAGGGTGTCAATGCCGGAATCCCGTACGGGGGTCAGGTATTCCTCAATCATCAGCTGGGTCACTTTGTCGCCGTTCACATAACCGTTTTCAACCAGCGGTACAAACAGGGGGCAGGCGCGGGCAAAAATCTGAACCCCCGGCACCAGATCTTTCAGCTGGGTGGCATAAGAACCGCTGCGGATGGTGGCCGCTGTGCCGATCACGCCGATGCGTTTGTTTTTGGTGGCGGCAGCAGCTGCGCGGGCTGCCGCACCGATCACGCCAGTGTAGGGTACCGGCAGCTGGGCAGCTTCCGCCGAAGGATAGGTGGAAGATACTGTGCCGCAGGCCGCCATAATGAACTTGACATTCTGGGAAAGCAGGAACCGGATATCCTGCTGGGCGTACCGCACGATCACATCGTGCCCGCGGGAACCGTAAGGCACGCGGCCGGTATCGCCAAAATACACAATATCTTCGCCCGGCAGCAGGCGGCGCAGCTGGCGCACGGCGGTCAGCCCGCCAAGGCCGCTGTCAAATACGCCGATGGGACGAGTATCCATCAGTAAGCACCTCGCTTTTTGCTCAGTGCAAGGCCGATTAGCTTATCAACCAGGGCGGCAAAGCTGTAGCCCTCGTTTTCCATCAGCTTGGGGTACATGCTGATGGGGGTAAAGCCCGGCAGGGTGTTCAGCTCATTGCAAAGCACGCGTCCTGTGCCGTGCTCTACAAAGAAATCGCACCGGGCAAGACCAGCGCAGCCCAAAGCCAGGTAAGCGCGGGCGGCCAGCGTTTTGACTTCGTCCAGCTTCTGGTCCGGCAGGCGGGCGGGAATCACCGTCTTGGATATACCGTTTTTATACTTGTCGTCATAGGTATAAAACTCTGCGCCGGTCAAAATCTCGCCGGGGCGGGTGGTGCGCACTTCCTGCGGGTTATCCGGGTTGCCAATGGCGGCACATTCCACTTCCTGCCCATCAATAAACTCTTCAAACACCACTTTGTCATCTTCCCGCAGGGCGGTGTCAATGGCGGTGTTCAGCTCTTCACGGTTGTGGGCCTTGGTGATGCCCACGCTGGAACCCGCATTGGCCGGTTTGACAAAGATCGGGTAGGGCAGGCGGTTTTCCACGCGGGTCAACAGGGCGCTGCGCTGGGTTTCCGCTTCGGCTCGGACGGCGCTGCACCAGTGGCAGTGGGGCACATGATAGGCGTCCATGATGGTATTGGCAACGGCTTTGTCCATGCAGGCAGCGGATGCCAGAACGCCGCAGCCCACATAGGGGATGGCAGCCAGCTCCAGCAGGCCCTGAATCGTGCCGTCCTCGCCGTTTTTGCCGTGCAGGATGGGGGCGACCACATCCACCGGCAGCAGTTCATAGCCGTTGGCGCTGTGCACCAGCAGGCCATGGTCGCTGCGGTCCGGGCTGAGCACGCAGGGCACGCAGGAAGCATCCTGCTCCCAGCTGCCGCTGCGCATGCCCTCGGTAGAGCCGCTGTATTTCAGCCAGCGGCCCTGTTTGGTAATGCCCACCAGAATCACTTCATATCGGTCCGGCATGGTGGCAAGGGCATCCGCCCATGCCGCAGCCGAAACACAGCTGACCTCATGCTCGCTTGAACAGCTGCCAAACAGCAGGGCCACGCGGATCTTGTTTGCTTGTTGTTTCATATTGTCAGGTATGCTCCCTTTTTGTTTTCGGCCGGTTCCGGGGCAGTTTGCCGCCGGAACCTGGCTGTATGGCATAACACTACACTTTAATACTATATCATATTTATGCGGTTTATGCCAGTGGTTGTCCGCTATTTCCGGAATTTTTTGCGCAAAACAAAATCCCCGCAGCCCGCCGGTGCAAAACCGGGGCCGCGGGGGATAAGATACGATACTTTAAGTCGGATTTTCCACAATTTTTAAGGCAACACCGCACAATTCCCGCCTTGCGGCTTAAGCACCGCTCCGGCAG
>ENA-OURZ01002861-OURZ01002861.1-human-gut-metagenome-genome-assembly--contig:-NODE-2861-length-15436-cov-2.840518_pt1 | contig 15436 bp, 12 predicted proteins | sample MGYA00242073_ERZ509195 | MGnify/ENA primary metagenome ERZ509195 (study PRJEB26280, sample SAMEA2338837) | human gut metagenome | biome: human gut; feature: human-associated habitat; material: faeces...
ACGTCGCTGGCGTTCACGACGTGCGTGAAACGCTGGTCCTCGTCGCCGTAGGCGTGCGGGACGATGAAAGTGACGTCTACGCCGTTGCGCGCCAGTCCGCGGGTCATTCCGTAGCAGGCCGTTCCCAGCCCGCCTGCAATGTGGGGCGGAAACTCCCATCCGAACATTAAAACTCTCATACCTTATCTTTTTGTTGTTTCATTTTGCCGCCTGTGCGCTTCCTCTCCGCATCCCTTCACGGCGCCCGGCCGTGTCCGTAAGTCAGATTCCGCTTCGAACCCCTCCCCTCGGAAGGAGCCTCGCCATCCGGCACAACTCTCTTTCACATTGTGCGCCCGGGCCGTATTCGTTATTTCGTTTTTTCCGTCGTTTTCTTCTTCGTTGTCTTTTGGCCGGCCGTCCTCTTCGCGGCGGCCTTTGCCGCGGGTTTCACGGCCTTCGCGGCAACCTCTTCCTTACCAACGTTTTTTGCTGCCTTCGCAGTCTTCGGATTCGCTTTTTTTATGGGTTTTTCCGACTTTCCGGGTGTCTCTTCCGGTTTGCGTGCGAGGATCATGCCGTAGATGTCCAGCACGGCCGCGACGCTCCACGCCTGCGAAATGGCTCCGCGCGGCGCGAACGGAGGATCGGCGTCGAACAGTTCGCCGATCGAACCGATGCCGTAGGTCTGGATGTCCTCCTCGAATCCGGCGAGAATCTCCTCGGCCTGCGGCAGAAAGGCGTCGCCGTCGATGTCGAAGCAGGCCTTGATGTAGAAGGGCAGCAGCCACGGCCATACCGAGCCGTTTTTGGCGGCGAAGTCGCGTTCGGCGGGCATGCCCTCCTGCGAACCCCTGTAAAGCGGGTTTTGGGGTGACAGCGTCCGCAGTCCCTTCGGGGTGAGCAGGTGCTGGCGCACCGTGCGGATCACCTCCAGCTGCATCGTCTCGTCGAGCATCTTGTAATTCAGTCCGCAGGCGACGATCATGTTGGGGCGTGTCGATTTGTCGGGACCGCTGCCATCCACGAAGTCGGCCAGATAGCCTTCCGGCAGGCGGAACAGTTCGATGAACGACTCCTGCGTGCGTGCCGGAAGCGGGGTCCACTCCTTGACGAAGGCCTTGTCCGTCTTGTCCCCGTATTTGCCGGCCAGTTCGAGCGCATAGCATACGGCGTTGTACCACAAGGCGTTCACTTCGACCTGATAGCCGTTGCGCGGGGTCACGGGGCGTCCGTCGATCGTCGAATTCATCCACGTCAGGGGCACCTCTTCCGATGAAGCCCATATCAGCCCGTTGTCGTGCAGCGCCACGCGGCCGCCGATTCCCTGCCGGTAGCTCTCCAGTATGTCTTTCATGGCCGGGCCGTAGCTTGCCCATATCTCCTTGGCTCCCACCTCGCGTTCGAGCTGCTGGAGGGTCCAGAAAAACCAGAGGGGAGCGTCCGCCGCGACTTCGGCCGAGGCGCTGCCGGTGAACATGCCGTCGCGCATCTCCCGCACCAGCGTATCCAGCGCGTCGATGCAGTCCTCCTTGTGTCCCTGTTCGAGCGTGATGCCCGGCAGCGAGATGAAAGTCTGGCGGCCCGAAACCCCGTGCCACGGATATCCCGACACCACTTCGGTCCGGTCGCCCGGACGGCGGATCAGGAACTGCCGCGCCGAGTGTTCGAGGCAGCTGATGAAGTCGATCTTATGCGTACGCCGCGCGATGGATGCGGCGAAAACCTCTTCGATGGTCTTGGTCGAACCCATTTCGTCGAGCGACGCCGAGAAGATGATGCTCTCGCCCTTCTTGAGCTCCGCTTCGAAATAGCCCGTCGTGAGCAGGTCTTCGTAACCGTCGTAACCGCGCGCCAGATCCTGCTGGTATTCGAACCCGTAGTACCAGTCGGGTGCGGGCACGAACTCCGCGCCGGGCTTGCTGGTTTGCAGGTATAGCCACGGGAACGACCCGTAGAGGCGGCATTTCACGCCGTTGACCGCCGGGTAGGAGTGCCCGTCGGCATCCATGTTGGCATGCGTCAGCGCATGTTTGTCGCGAAAGGCAAGGAAGGGCCGCAGCCGCAGGTACGTTTCCGAATGCGCATCGACGAGCGTATAGCGGATCATCAGCTGTGTGCGCTTGTGTATCCACAGCATCTCCTTCCGCAGGATCACGCCGCCCACGCGGTAGGTGATCGTGGGGGTCGGCGTATATTTGAAATCGGTGATATACTTGTGTCCGCGCGGCTCGTATACCCCCTTGAAGCGGTGCAGGGCCAGGTTGAATGTCTGGTCGTGCTGGACGATGGTTTCGTCGAGCGACGAGAGCAGGACATACGTCCTGTCGCTGTCGTCGATGGGCGCTACCATCAGGCCGTGGTAGCGGCGGGTGTTGCAGCAGACGATAGTCGTGCTCATATATCCGCCGATACGGTCTGTGGAGAGCATTTCGCGCTGGAGCGAATACTCCAGGTTGCCCAATTCGCTTTTGTCGAAAGTAAGTGCTGACATGTCCTTCAAAAAAATACGGTTCGTTCTATAAAGATAGCTGAATTTTCATGAAAAGACAATCGCATTTCCGAAAATTCATATCTTTTTTACATTATTAGGCCCAAATTCGCTAAGCCCATTTTACCAATGCAAAATCCATGCGATGGGGCAGGTGCGGGTTCTCCGGGAAAATACGCAGCGCCACGTCGAACGTGCCGGCTTCGTCGGGCGTATAATCCAGTGCGTAGGTAACGCGGCTGCCTTCGGTCTTGGTGTGCTTGAGCCCGATCGTGCGCATCACGTTGGCATTCTGCCCGCCGACGATCTGCTGTGCGATGACCATCTCCACGCCGATGTCCTCGGGTCGGAGGTTGGCGATGTCGAGCGTCACGGCGAACTGGTACTTCTCGCCGACGCAGACGGCCTCCTTGTCGATCTTCACGCGCTGCACGTCGACGATGCGCACCTGGTCCCATGCGGCGGAGACCTTGCGCTTCCAGGCCGCGATCTCGCGGGCCATGCGGTAGGCCTCGGCGCTCATCTCGCGTTTGCGCGCGGCGAGCTTGTCGTAGAACCGGTTCTCGTAGTCGGTCAGCATGCGGTTGGTCGTGAAGTTCGAGGCGATGTCCGCCACGCACCTCTTCACCGACGAAACCCACTCGTGCGGGATGCCGTCCGTGTCGCGGGCGTAGTATTTCGGAGCGATCTGCTCCTCGATGGTGTTGTAGATCATCTCGGCGTCGAGTTCGTCCTGGTAGTGCTGGTCGGCGAAGGTGCGCTCCATCGGAAGCATCCATCCGGCGCCCTCCTTGTAGCCCTCGACCCACCAGCCGTCGAGCACGGAGAATTGCAGCACGCCGTTCATCACGCACTTCTCGCCCGAGGTGCCCGAGGCTTCGAGCGGCCGCGTGGGCGTGTTCAGCCATACGTCGACACCCTGCACCATGCGGCGGGCGAGTTCCATGTCGTAGTTTTGCAGGAAGAGGATCTTGCCCACGAACTGCGGCATGGCGGCCACCTCGACGATGCGTTTGATGAGGTCTTGCCCCGGCTTGTCGTTGGGGTGGGCCTTGCCGGCGAAGATGAATTGCACGGGGCGCTCCTTGTTGTTCACAATGGCCGAGAGCCGGTCGAGGTTCGTGAAGAGCAGGTAGGCGCGCTTATAGGTTGCGAAGCGGCGTGCGAAACCGATGGTCAGCACGTCGGGCTTGATGCCCTCGATGACCTGCAGCATCTGGCGCGGCGAGTCGAGCCGCACCTGGCTGGGGTCGCTGTAACGCTTGCGGATGTGCTTGATGAGCTTGTTCTTGAGGTGCATGCGCTCGGCCCACAGTTCCCCGTCGGGGATGTTGTGGACTTTCTGCCATGCCGGGATGTCGTAGGCGTGCCCCTCGAATCCGTCGGCGAAATAGCGGGCGTAGAGGCGGCGCAGGCTAGTCGCGATCCAGGTCGGGAAATGCACGCCGTTTGTGACATAGCCGATGTGGAGTTCGTTCTTGAAGTAACCCGGCCACATGTTGCCCAGAATCTCCTTCGACACCTCGCCGTGGAGCCACGACACGCCGTTGACCTCCTGCGAGAGGTTGCAGGCCAGCACCGACATCGAGAACTTTTCATTGGGGTCGTTGGGGTTGGTCTTGCCCAGGTTGATGTACTGCTCCCAAGTGATGCCCAGCACGTCGGGGTAGTGCGACATGTACTGGCGGATCATTGACTCGGGGAAGGCGTCGTGCCCGGCGGGCACGGGGGTATGCGTCGTGAAGAGCGACGAGGAGCGGATCACCTCCAGCGCCTCCGAGAAGGAGAGCTTCTTGTGGTTCACCAGGTCGCGGATGCGCTCGATGCCGATGAACGCGGCATGTCCTTCGTTGCAATGGAACACATCGTGCTTGATGCCCAATGCGCGCAGTGCGCGGATACCGCCGATACCGAGCAGGATTTCCTGCTTGAGGCGGTTCTCCCAGTCGCCGCCGTAGAGGTAGTGGGTGATCTGGCGGTCTTCCTCGAGGTTGGCCTCGAAATCCGTGTCGAGCAGGTAGAGATCCGTGCGGCCGACCTGGCATTTCCAGACGCGCGCCGAAAGCGTACGCCCCGGGAAGGCGATGGTGATCGTCAGCCAGTTGCCGGCCTCGTCGCGCACGGGCGAGATCGGGAGTTTATAGAAATTCTGTGCCTCGTAGGTCGCCTCCTGCGCCCCCTGTGCCGAAAGACGCTGCGTGAAGTAACCGTACCGGTAAAGCAGGCCCACGGCTGCCATCGGGACGTTCTTGTCCGAGGCCTCCTTGAGGTAGTCGCCCGCGAGGATGCCCAGGCCGCCCGAGTAGATCTTGAGCGACGAGTGCAGGCCGTATTCCATCGAAAAGTACGAAATCGTGGGGATCTTCGGGTCGGGCTTTTCGTTCATATAGTCGCGGAACTGAGCATATACGGCGTCGAGCTGCCCGAGGAAAGCCTCGTCGCGTTCGAGCCCCTTCATGCGTTCCACGCTCAGTTTGTCGAGGAAAGCGATCGGGTTGCGCTCGCATTCGGCCCAGAGTGCCGGGTCGATGCCTTCGAACAGGTCACGGGGCCCGGGGTTCCAGCACCACCAGAGGTTGCGCGAAAGCTCTTCCAGGGCATGCAGGCGCTTGGGCAGGGTCTTGTCGACCATCATGCGGTTCCAGTTGGGTTTCTCGGCGAAGAGCTGCTGGCGCACGAAGTTGATCTGCTCGTTGCGGGCGTTGCCTTCGTCGAGCACCGCACGGTTGGTGCGGATCACCGAACTTTCGACAGCCTCGGAATAGGCCTGTTCGTAGGCGGCGAAAAGGTGCTCCCAAAGCGCTGTTTCAGATATCTCGTAGGCCGAAACGCGCATCTCGGAAACATGCTTCTCGTCCAGCGCGCTGAAGCGCAGCAGCGAGTCGGCGATCTTCTCCTCGACCTCCTTGTCGTTGTAGTCGTCGCGGCGGATGACCTCCACGCCCAGGTGCTCGCGATGCTTGTCGACCCACAGCCCGAACCCTGCGAGGGTCGTCGTGATGGTCGGCACCGAGAATGCCACCGATTCGAGCGGCGTATAGCCCCACGGTTCGTAGTAGGAAGGGAAGACCGTGATGTCCATACCGACGAGCAGTTCGTAGTAATCCTTGTGGAAGATGCCGTCGGCCTTGTTGAGGTACGTGGGGACGAAGATCACCTTCACCTTCGAATCGTCGGTCGTGAGGATGCTGCCGTTCAGGGCGTTCACGATCGGGTCGCTGTTCTGGTATTCGAGGTAGTGGGTCGAATACTTGTATTGTCCGCCGTCGATCGGGCTGGCCGGGTCGGCCAGGTGCGCCTGCAAGTCCGCGCGCGGGCCGCGGTTGCCGGCCGGAACGGTGATGTAGGCCAGAACCTCGCGTTTGAGGCGGTCGGAAGCGGCCAATTTCTTGAGCGATTCGATGAATACGTCGAGGCCCTTGTTGCGGAATTCGTAGCGGCCGCTGGTGCCGACGATCAGCGGTTCCTTCCGGAACTTGTGCCCGAGGCAGGCCTCGGCCACCGAGATCATTGCCGTGCGGGCTTCGGCACGCTTGGCGTCGTACTCCTCGCCCGTCCATACGAAGTCGTTTTCGAACCCGTTGGGCGTGATGCCGTCCGGTTCGCGTCCCAGCAGGTATTTGCATTCGTTGGCCGTGATGTCGCTGACCGTGAGGAAGGCGTCGTGGTACGTGGCGGCCATCTTCTCGATCGAGTGTTTGGCCACTACGTTGAACCGCCGTGCCAGTTCGTCGGCATTGAACTTGGCCAGGTCGTTGTAGAGCGGCAGGCCGTTACCGGCGATGCAGCGCCCCATGACCGTGGCGTGCGTCGTGAAGAGCGTGGCCACATAGGGGGCGTGTTTGCGCAGGTGGAGTCCGCCTGCGGCAGTCATCCACTCGTGGAAATGCGCGGCGATCTTGTCCGTCGCGTTGCAGAAATTGTCGACATACGAGGCGATGACCATGCCCGCGGCATAGCCGAAGAGCACGGGTTCGATGTAATCCCACTGTCCCGAGAGCGAATCCACGTGGTACGTCTCCCAGAGTTTCTTGAGTATTTCGTCCTTGCGGGGGATCAGCGAAGTGAAGTCCACCAGGATCACCGTCGGCTCGCCCTTGATCTTCCAGTGCCCCACGCGGATCCGGAGCCCGTCGCTGTATACGCTCTGGCGCCATGCTTTCAGCATGTTGGGGTCTTCCTCGAATTCGGGGTTCGCCCCCTCGTGCTGGAGGTCGGGCCCGATGAGGATATAGCGGTCGGCGAATTTCCGGGTTGCGGTCTGTGCTTTGGTCGAGATGACGGTATGGATGCCGCCGACCTTGTTGCAGACCTCCCAGCTCACCTCGAAAAGGTAGTCGGGAGTCAGTTTTGCATTACTCATATCTGTCGTGCTTGTTTGTAATTTACTCGATGAATCGGTTGAAAACCGCTGCAAAGGTAATACTTATATTTATATAAAACAACCTTGTTCGATTAATTAGTAAAAATATTTAATAATAACTTAACATTTCTGTTTCACATCGTTGCATGTCGTGTTATGTTTCGAAAAGTGCCCCGATCACGGCATCCGAAATCAGGAATTTTTCCGGCGGGAGGGCCATCCGCCCCCGGACTATGCGGAGCGTACCCGAACGGAGGAACGGTGCTGCCTCTTCCTGCATCCGCGCCAGCCGTTTTGCTCCGAAACGTGCCGCGGCCTCTTCCAGATCGATCCCCTCGGCCGTCCGGAGCGCCGTCATGACATATTCGTTGAACCGGTCGCGTCGGGTCAGCACTTCCTTCCCGGCGGGAGCGCCTGCTATGTATTTTTCCACTGAACTGGCATTCCAGTGCCTTTCTTCGCCGTCGAACGAGTGAGCTGCGGGCCCGATGCCGAGGTATTTCGTCCCATGCCAGTAGGAGGCGTTGTGACGGGCTCGAAATCCCGGCAGGGCATAGTTCGAAACCTCGTAATGCTCGAATCCGGCGGCCGTAAGCGTATCGTGCACCGTGAGGAACTCCTCCTCGCTGACCTCTTCGTCCACGGCGCGGAACTCGCCCCGTGCCGCACGGCGGCCGAAGGCCGTATCGGGTTCGACGGTCAAATGGTATGCCGAAATGTGCTGTACGCCGAGCGACAGCACTCCGTCGAGCGATCTTTTCAGCGAATCCCCGCCGAAGCCGGGAATGCCGAAGATCAGGTCGGCGGTGATGTTCCCGAACCCGGCGCGTTGTGCCGCCCGCACCGCACCGATGGCCTGTGCCGCCGTATGGCGGCGGTTCATCAGCTTCAGGCACCCGTCGTCGAACGACTGGATGCCGATCGACAGCCGGTCTATGCCCGCTTCGCGCAGCCCGTCGAGGTAATTTTCCGTTAGGTCGTCGGGGTTGGCCTCGAGGGTGGTTTCCGTGGTGCCGGAGCAGTCGAACAGCAGCGCGGCATGATCCAGCAGTCCTTTCAGCGCGGCGGGTGCGTAGAGCGAAGGCGTGCCGCCGCCGAAATAGCGGGTCGTGACCGCTTCGCCGCGCAGGTAATCCTGCCGTTCGTCCAGTTCGCGGTGCATGGCGGCTGTCACGCCGTCCATCTGCTCCAGCCGGGCGCTCTTGTAGAAGTCGCAGTAGGCGCAGATGCGTTTGCAGAACGGTATGTGGAAATAGAGTCCGGCCATGGCCTATCCGATTTTTCGGGGAGCAGGAGTTTCCGCCGGTTCGGCGGCGAGCGCCTTTATCGCCTTTACGGTTTTCCGTCCGTATCTGTTGAACGTAAATATTCCCCCTGCGATGTTATACCACGGATCGTAGACCAGAGCCCACCGGATTTCATCGCTTCTCCAGCTCAAGATCAGCAAGTCGCAGTCCAGATAGGGGATGCCCTTTCGGTTTGCGGCCTGCAAATAACGCTGATTGTCGTATTCGATCCTCCATCCCTCGTCGGACAGCAGTTTCCGTATCCGATCTTTCAGTCCGTCGTGTTGCCCGGAGAGCGGGATACTCTTGAACTTCAGTTTCCTGCGTTGTAACACATGGAGGGCAAAGCCCGCGCCGAACAGCAGGAGCGCGGCCAGCCAATACCGATCCCGAAATCCCTGAATGAGGTCGCGGACAAAATAACAGGAAAAGAATATCCCGGAAATAATTAACAGGATGGAGAAACAATGGTAGTTTACCCATTCGATCGAAAACGGTTTCAGGCAGATCCTGTCGTGGCGTATTTTTATCGGGCGCATTATAATGATAACGATGTTTTGTATAAGGGCTGATTAATCAAAGATAGGAAAAATTCCCGGATGTCGTCCCTTTCCGCCCCGGTTTTTTCGGTGCCCGTGCGTCGGGCCCGGCTGCCGGATCGGATTTACGGAAAATACCTCCGGTTTCCTGATTTCGATGCGGTTGCTCCGGAAGCGCCCCTCCCGTCATTGTTTTTGTCCGGGCGGCGTTCCGTCGGGCGGGAGTGCCGTGCGCCGTCGATGGGCATTTCGACCGAAGTGCGGCCTGTGCGTCCGCCTCGAATTCCATCCTGCGGAGCCCCTGTGCGGATTGCGGCCGTATGTTTGCAGCAGGATATGGAGCCGGGTTTTCCTGCGGCTTTGGGGGATACGATAGCTGCTTATAAATGAATCATATACAGGCATCGGGAAAAATAATGGATATTTTTTGCTTTTTTCACTGTTAGTTTTTTCACAAGTGTAAAAGTTTTTCTACCTTTGTGCGGTTAAAGTCCGGTCTTGCGGATTTTCGACGTTAGGTTAATCAAGGATTTGATGTTTTATTAAAATAACAATTATTATGGACAAAATGGATTTGAAAAAGTATGGGATCACGGGTGTGACCGAGATCGTGTACAATCCGTCGTACGACGAACTTTTCCGCGAGGAGACCAAGAAGGGGCTCCGCGGTTTCGAAAAAGGCCAGCTGACCGAGACCGGTGCCGTGAACGTGATGACCGGCGTTTATACCGGCCGTTCGCCCAAGGACAAGTTCTTCGTAATGGACGAGACCACCAAGGATACGATCTGGTGGACTTCCGATGAATATAAGAACGACAACAAGCCTGTTACGAAGGCTGCCTGGAAGGAGCTGAAAAAACTCGCTACCCAGGAGTTGTCGGGCAAGAAACTCTATGTCGTGGACACGTTCTGCGGCGCCAATGAGAATTCGCGCCTCAAGATCCGTTTCATCATGGAGGTCGCATGGCAGGCCCATTTCGTAAAGAACATGTTCATCCGTCCGACCGACGCCGAACTGGAGAAATACGGCGAGCCCGATTTCGTGGTGCTCAACGCTTCGAAGGCCAAGGTCAAGAACTATAAGAAACTCGGCCTGAACTCGGAGACGGCCGTCGTCTTCAACCTCACCGAGAAGATGCAGGTGATCATCAACACCTGGTACGGCGGCGAGATGAAGAAGGGCATGTTCTCCTACATGAACTACCTGCTTCCGCTCAAGGGCATGGCTTCGATGCACTGCTCGGCCAACACCAATGCCAAGGGCGAGACCGCTATCTTCTTCGGCCTGTCGGGCACCGGCAAGACCACGCTTTCGACCGACCCGAAGCGTCAGCTGATCGGCGACGACGAGCACGGCTGGGACGACGACGGCGTATTCAACTTCGAGGGCGGCTGCTATGCCAAGGTCATCAATCTCTCGCAGGAGAACGAGCCTGACATCTGGAACGCCATCCGCCGCAACGCGCTGCTGGAGAACGTGACGGTAGACAAGAAGGGCAAGATCGACTATGCCGACAAGTCGGTAACCGAGAACACCCGCGTTTCGTACCCGATCTTCCACATCGAGAATATCGTGAAACCCGTATCGAAAGCCCCGGCTGCCAAGAAGGTGATTTTCCTTTCGGCCGACGCATTCGGCGTGCTGCCCCCGGTTTCGATCCTCAATGCCGAGCAGACCAAATACTATTTCCTGTCGGGCTTCACCGCCAAACTGGCGGGTACCGAGCGCGGTATCACCGAGCCGACCCCGACTTTCTCGGCTTGCTTCGGCGCGGCATTCCTTTCGCTGCACCCCACCAAGTACGGTGAGGAACTGGTGAAGAAGATGCAGAAGTCGGGCGCCAAGGCTTACCTCGTGAACACGGGTTGGAACGGCACCGGCAAACGTATCTCGATCAAGGATACGCGCGGTATTATCGACGCCATCCTCGACGGTTCGATCGACAAGGCTCCGACCAAGACGCTGCCTATCTTCGACTTCACGATCCCGACGGAGCTGCCGGGCGTAGATCCCAAGATCCTCGACCCGCGTGATACCTACAAGAACGCCAAGGATTGGGACGTCAAGGCCGAAGACCTCGCTAACCGCTTCGTGAAGAATTTCGTGAAGTTCACGGGTAACGAAGAGGGTAAGAAGCTCGTAGCCGCAGGCCCGAAAGTGAAATAATCTCTGAATAAAGTTTTGAATGGTAGAACCCCGCGCCGGAAGGTGCGGGGTTCTTTATTTTGCGGCATTGCGTATGCTGCGATGGGAGGGGGCTTCCGTATCCTCGGAAGGGCTCGGGTGCTGTTTCCCGCGGGGCGGGTTGCTGCCTGCCGCGATTCCGGGTTGTCGCCTGGCCGGGCGGGCGTGTTGCGGGTGTGCCTCGGAAGGATCCGCTGCAATTTACCCCGGGTTTAGGTTCCCGGGCCGGCCGCTGTTTCCGGTTGCCCGCATTCCGGGAGTGCCGCTCCCTTTGGTTCCGGAGTTGCGGACTTTCCGTGCATGGCTGCCTGCCGCAGTCCGCAACTGCTGTTTAGCGCACGTCCGCTGTCCGCTGTTTGTTGCGGGGCGTGAAGATGCGATACCCGATCGAGACGCCGATCTTGTTGGGATACCACTCCGAAGAGCCGTTGAACGGGTCGGGGTGTTCGGGTTGTACGGGGCGGTGGGGGTACATGTCGACCTGGCCGTCGAAACTGTACCCGTTGTAATGGCTGTCCATCCATGCCCAACCTAGGAAAGCGTCGAGCAGCCAGCGTTTCCCGAACTGGTATTCATAACCCACGCAGAGGCCGATCATCATGCCGTATCCTTTGCAGTAACGATCTTCGAATTTCAGTTTCCACCCTTCGATGTAAGGTTTCGACATGTCGAAGGCCATCATGCCGATGTTTGCCCCCAGATACCAGCCCCGGTTATGCTCCTTGAAATAGCGGCGGTATTCGCCCATGAAGATGGCGAAGAGCATGTGCTTTTCGTTGATCGACTTCCATGGCGAGATGACGATGTCGGTCTGTAAGGTCGATTTGGGCGAGATGGCGAACTCCACGGCGGGATTCACCACGCCCACCAGAGCATAGGGGACATTGAGCTTGACATATCCCTGCGGGGATGCCTGCTGCGTGCAGAACAACGCGAACAGGAATGCCGGGATGCAAAGCCCGAAGCGGATGTTTTTCATAGGCGGATCGTTACAACGGACAAAGATATGAAAAAATCCGGCCAACATACTGTGCTGGCCGGATTTTAACTATGTGCTGGACGGATTTATACCGTCATGATCTCCTTCTCCTTCTTTTGGAGCGCCTCGTCGAGGGTCTTGGTGAATTTCTCCAGCAATTTCTGGGCCTGTGTTTCGCCGTCCTTCGACTCGTCCTCGGGCATACCCTCTTTCTGGGCTTTCTTGAATGCCTCGACTGCGTCGCGGCGGGCATTGCGCAGGCTGATGCGGGCGGTTTCTGCCTCGTTGCGGATTTGTTTCACCAACTCCCTGCGGCGCTCCTCGGTCAGGGGCGGGATCGACAGGCGGATCTGCTCGCCGTTGTTCGAAGGCGTCAGCCCGATGTTCGAGTCGATGATGGCCTTTTCGATCGCACGCAGCATGTTCTTGTCCCACGGCTGGATCAGGATCGTCTTGGCGTCGGGTACGGTGACGCTGGCGGCGCCCGATATGGGCACCTGCGAGCCGAAATAATCGACCATTACGCCGTTCAGGGCATTGGGCGACGCTTTTCCTGCGCGCACGTTCAAAAGTTCCTCTTCGAGGTGGTCGATGGCCTTCTGCATACGGCCGGAGGCATCGTTGAGAATCGTCTTGGTATCCATATTATTCGAGTGTTTTTTCGATGGTTTTGATCATTTCGTCGAACTCTTCGGCGTCGTAACCAACGGTTGCCAGCATGACTTTACCATCGGCGCCGATCAGGAAATTCCGCGGGATGTAATTCGAGGCATAACGGTCGTAAATGGCCTGCGAGGGGTCGAGGCCCATCGGGAACGTATAGCCCATCTTTTCGCGGAACGCCGCCACGTCTTCCCGCTTTTCGCCGCGCGATATGGGCAGGAATACGAAGTTGCGGCCGGCGAAACGGTCGATGATGTCCTTCTGCACGCGGGTCAGTTCCTGCCGGCAGGGCGGGCACCAGGTGGCCCAAAAGTTCAGTAACACGACTTTGCCTTTGAGTTCTGCGAGGGAGGTTTTTGTGCCGTCGAACATCTCCACGGTGAAGTCGGGGGCTTTGTCGCCCGCCTTGACCAGCGTGGTCGATTCGGTATCCGCCGCGGCTTTGCCGCCACGGCTGCCGCACGAGGGCAGTAACAGGATTGCGGCGATGATCACTGCGATCAGCGCCAGCATGATCCATAACTGCTTGTTGCTCTTTCTTGTTGCCATAGCCTTATTTTTTTACAAGTGTCCCGATCCTCTCCCCGGCAAGCACCTTGCCGAGGTTGCCCGGCGTGTCCATGTCGAAGACGATGATCTGCAGTCCGTTCTCGCGGCAGAGCGTGAATGCCGTGAGATCCATGACTTTCAGCCGGCGGTCGAGCACCTCTTCGAAGCTTATTTCGTCGAATTTGACGGCCGCAGGGTCTTTTTCGGGGTCGGCTGTGTACACGCCGTCCACGCGGGTGCCCTTCAGCATCACGTCCGCCTCGATTTCAATGCCGCGCAGCGCCGAAGCCGAGTCGGTCGTGAAATAGGGGTTCGACGTGCCTCCGCCGATGATGACCACATACCCCGCCTCGAGGTATTCGATGGCACGCGCCTTGGAGTAGTATTCGCCGATGGGCTCCATGCGGATCGAGGTCAGGACTTTGGCTTTCACGCCGTTGTCCTCCAGGGGCTTATACACCAGCTCGGTTTTATAATTGGGGGTAGAGGAGGTGCCGGTCAGCTTTTCGTCCGTCAGCTCGTAGCCTTCGGGCGTTTCCACGGTGCCCAGCTTATAGTATTCGCTGTTCTTGCCCTTGTCCAGCTTGCCAATCAGCCAGTTATCCTCCGCGCCAACTACAGCCTGATTGCGGATCTTGAGCGAGCCGTCGTCATAAAAGCCTTAGTCCCACACGACCACCAGCACGATCACCGCGGCCAGGGCGATCAGCGCGCAGATGATGGACTTGCGGGTGCGCTCGGTCTGCGCCTGCCACCATTCCTTAAAGGTGGGATCGGGCTTTTTCTGATACTGCTGCGGGCGGCGAATCTTCTTTTTGCTCATTGCTGCTTCATCCTGTCTTTCTACATAGAGTATATTTTAGTTCATTATAGCATATATAAAGATGAAATACAATCGTTAATCTGCGGGCGCGCCCTTGCGACAGGAAGGGATGGATTTCCATTTTGTTTGCCCAAAACCGCGCAGCGCGCGCGAACGGTTGCCAAAACCTTGCATAAACAGACGTTTTTCGAGGCAGGATATAGAATGTACACAGCGAAATAAAGGCTTTGAAATTTCAGGAGGGGATGCCTATGCTGACACACGTTCGCAAACGGGACGTATTACTTGTTCGTCTGGAGGGGGAACTGGATCAATGCTCGGCCTCCGGAATTCGGCGCGATATCGACGCGCTGCTGCAGGATCCGTCGGTTCGTCACCTGGTGCTGGATATGGAGCGCATGCCGTTTATGGATTCCTCGGGCATCGGCGTGGTGCTGGGGCGCTATCGCCTGCTGTGCCTGCGCGGGGGCAGCGTTGCGCTGATGCACCTGACCCCACAGGTAAGGCGCATATACGATCTGTCGGGCATGGCGCAGATTATTCCGGTCATTGAGGAAAAGGAGGCCCAGGGATGCAACTGATTAACCATATGCGGCTGGAATTTGACGCGCGCCCCGAAAACGAGAGCTTTGCGCGCATTGCGGTCAGCGCCTTTACCGTGCCCTTTAACCCCACGCTGGATGTGCTCAGCGATATCCGCACCGCCATCAGCGAGGCGGTGACAAACGCCATCGTCCATGCCTATCAGGAGCGCGGGGGAACCATCGCCCTGGACGCTGGCCTGCGCGAGGATGGACGGCTGCTGCTGTCCGTGCGCGACTGGGGCTGCGGCATTGCCGATATCCGGCGGGCGATGGAGCCCTTCTTTACCACCCAGCCGGAAAAGGAGCGCAGCGGCATGGGCTTTGCCGTGATGCAGTCCTTTATGGATGCGATCCGCGTGGAATCCGAGGTGAACGCAGGCACGACGGTGTACATGGAAAAGCAGCTTCGCCTGCAGGAGGACGCGCCCCGCGAGCCGGAAGCCGCGCTGAATTGAACGCTGCTTAACAAAGAAGGCTTGCCCCGCATATACGGAGCAAGCCCTTTTAACATATTAAAAAACGAGCGCTTTTATTTCTATACCTCCGAAAGCCTATTAGTCGTCTACCCACCCATCGCCGCCGCACATGTAGCAGGAACCGCCATAGCAATATTTTTCGTCGCATAGATGGGTGCTCTGCGTCAGCTCGGGAGAGCCTTTAACATACACATATTTCCATTCTGTTACCCACATAGAGCCGCGACATTTGGGACAGCTGCCGGTTCCCTTACAGTTTGGGCAGCGGGTCTTGCTGGGCTTGGGTGTGGCAGCTGCAGGTTCATAGCGTTCGCCGGTGTCCTTATAGTAGCTTTCTTCGTTGTCATACCATAGCTTCAGCATATCGCTGCCCGCATCATATCTGATGTGGATACTTGCCCGCATGAAACTTTTGCGTGAGGCAAGAACAACCTTGAAGGAATTATCTTCATATTCTTCGATAGAAAACTCGTATGATGGATAGATTTCTGCATACGCCTTTACCAAGGCCAAAGCATC
>ENA-OURZ01002864-OURZ01002864.1-human-gut-metagenome-genome-assembly--contig:-NODE-2864-length-15425-cov-2.877358_pt1 | contig 15425 bp, 10 predicted proteins | sample MGYA00242073_ERZ509195 | MGnify/ENA primary metagenome ERZ509195 (study PRJEB26280, sample SAMEA2338837) | human gut metagenome | biome: human gut; feature: human-associated habitat; material: faeces...
TCCTTCAAAAGCTGTAGCGAAAAACTGTGCATTAGCCTTGGCTGTTCCTCCGTATGTACCTGAACTATACGTCGAACTGTAAGCATAAGACAATTCCACATTATTAGTAATCAATTGCTCCAAATCCTCATCTTGCAATTCATATACCGCATAATAAGTATAATCTTCTGCCTTATAATTCTTAGCTTCTTTTGTACGTGCATGATTAATTTCATTTGTTATTTTATATGGATTAGTTAATGCTGTTGCACTCTCGCCAACACCTGAATAGAGTTTTACAGTACCTGCAACATTTGGCATAATGTCTTTCAATAAAGCATTTGAATAATTGATATCCGCAGATTCCTTATATGTTGATACAACAATTTTAAATACTACGGTATCTCCTGCATTTGCCGTCATACCTTCTGTATACTTCTTATAGTCATCTCCCTGCTTAAGGTATTCTATTTCTTTTGTAACGGTCGGTAATTTATCACAATGAATTTCATGTGTGATTGTTGCCTCTCTATTTTCTGTCAAGTGACTTCCTTCTGATCCACGCGAATACCAAAATACTGCATCACAGCCTTTTTCAACAGCCTCTGCCAGTAAAGCCTTTTCTTGTTCTGCTGTAAGGCAATCTTCTATTCTTCCACCTTGATGCTCATCTGAATATATAACCTTTAAATTTTCTTTATCAATACCATAGAACTGTGAATATGTATCTCCCTTTGTTGCCGATACTGTAGATACCGCATATCCATCGTCAGGTTTTACAAAAATTTGCATCTGAGAATATGCTACATTTTTCTGCTCAACGCTAATTGTTTTATATGTATAAATTGTATTTCCATCAGCATCCGTTGTCTGAGAAGCAACCGGTACCTCTACTAATTCGCTACCATCTACAGAATAATATAATTTACCATTATAAATAGTATTGTCTATAGTATAGGTAACTGTATGCCCACCTGTATTTGCTGCACTTCCGTCTATAACGGTTACGTTCCAGGTATATGTAGCTGCTACAGTTCCTTCATTATTTTTTACAGTTGCAGTTACTACCGTAGTTCCCGTCTTACGTCCGGTTAAAGTAGCATTTTTCCCATCAGCACTGTAAACTCCTGCTTTTGCATAATCAGAAGATGACCATGTAACCGTTTCATCTGTTCCAATGGTATGTGGTATAGAAATATTTGCTGAACCACCAACTTTTACAGAGGCTGTATCATTTCCACCTCGTTCCTGTACGGTAATTCTATACATTGTGGTTCCAATTGTAACAGACGTAGTTCCTACCTGCTTTCCCTTAAAAGTTATTTTTGTCTGTGTTTCTGGTGCAGGTGTAACCTGATTGTAAAGATATATGTTGCTACGCTCTCCACTACATGAAAATTCATTGGAAGACAGATTTAAATATGCAGTTGTCGAACGAAACCACTCTCTATAAGATTTTTCCAGACACACACTACCATCATCATTTGATTCTACATTTACAGCCTGTTTTCCATTCTCTAATGCATAGCTCCAGTCCCAGCCTAAACTAGCAGATGGGTAGATATACTCACCATTTGCATTCTTCACATAATACTGTCCATTTCCGGCATCTTCAAGTGTAATCTGTGTTGCCGGGCTAGTATCATTCGCTTTTGATGAAGCGTAGAATGTTCCAGCCTTTAAAGTTGCCGTTTCATAATACGGTGGTAACTCTTTATTAGTCACTTTAGCTTTGGCATCTACAATATCATCTGAGTACTCTTTACTGTATTCTCCCTCTTGTGTATATGAAGTTGTTCCATTCACTCCAAGGCTAACATCTTCAACGTGATCTACACCCTCCGGAATATCATCTTTATATCCTGCAATTGTTACCTCTGAAAAGTGCGGACATATTCCAACAAATTTCCCATTCTTCACTGTTACAGGGAATGTCTGTGCTTTGCCAGAAGCACTTTTTGCAACATAACCAATAAATTTCGTACATCCATTAAATACACTCTCATCATACGGCACCGTAAGTTCAGCAGAATCTGTATAGTTCTTTCCATTTAATAAAAGTTCTATATCATAAGTAACTGAACAATTATATCCTTCAACAGTTGTTGCTTCTGCCTTCTTCTCACACTTTGAAAATTCGAAAGTATCACCAGCATTTTCTGTTGAAATGGTTGCTGTAACTGAAGTTCCTTCTGATGTAGCTACATGCGCATGTGCAATTTTTGCGCCATTGGCAATCTTCTCAATTGAATATTTCTCAAATTTTTCAGATGCGCTCCCGTTTTCATACAACAATGCAACTGTACCATCATTTAATTCAGACATACAAGAATACTGATATTCACCATTATTGACCGGATAGTTATATTCCCAGTTAATGCTTCCATCACCCTGTACTAATCCAACAAAGATTTTTCCATTTTTTCTTCCATTAGTTCCTGCTGATAAAAGAATTGCATCCTTTCCATCAATTTTTTTCGAATAGGTAATCGCATTCATCTGGCAGGAGGTTGTATAACTAATTCCACTAACATTCTGTCTAGATCCCCATGTTGCTCCATGATCTTCAGATACATAGTAACCACCATGACGTGTAAACATGTAGATTTTTCCATTGACCTCTGTCAACGTTGCCTCTGATGTCTGATCAGGAATATTCTTACTCCGTGTCCAGGTCTGTCCACCATCATCAGAATAAATTACACTTGTATTACCATCGTCACTCGTATAAGTATAACATGGGAAGATAATTCTTTCAGTTCCATTATCAAGTCTTGTGGTCAAACCGCGTCCAGGACCCACACCATAAAACTTATCTGAAGAATTCTTAACCTGTGAGTTCAACATAGTTGGTGCAGACCATGTTGCTCCACCATCAGTACTCTTAGTAAGATACAGATAACTTGTCTTCAACACCTTAAACGGTGAATCATTGAAAAACAAATTTGTATCATATGACTGATTCTGATATGTTCCCGTAAGGTTAAAGTAATCATCTACCTGTAAGCCGCTGACTTCTGTACCATTATTACTGTAAATCTTGCCATTATCCAGATAATATCCATAATTACTACCACCATTGCTTAACATCAATTTTCCAGCACTGTTATAGCCCGTTCCATTGCTAATACTGGAAATAATACCACCAGCCGGATATAAATCTACCAACATATAAATTGTATCATCTGCAGTTACAGTCAATGCCGGATCTATAAATGCTGTGGAATTAGAATTCGAAACATTTCCATTGTCTCCAAGATAGTTTGCAAATGTATAATTCCATGTTGCGCCACCATCTGTTGATCTGGAAACGATTGTATCCAATCCATATCCATCTGTTGTTGTATCCCAACGTGCATCTGTTGCTGCCACAATTGTGCCGTCAGATAGTGTTACCATCGCTGGAATTCTGAAGTTCTGACTTCCACCTGTTCCCGCTTTAAATGGCTGATTCATTGTTGTTCCATCAGCCGGTTTACTTCCCATAGTTGAAGTGGTTACTGCAGCTTTCGCTTCGCTATCCTCTGTAGGCTCTTCCGAAACAACCTGTTCTGCAGCTCCACTATCACTATCCTGTTTTTCTGCACTCTCATCCGAAACAACTGATTCTGTGTCTTGCTGTTCTTCTGTATTTTGCTGATTTGCTTCAGTTGCTGACGCTGTAAACGTCATTCCCAAAGTCATACTGGCCGTCAGCAAAAGTGCCAGGATTTTTTTCATGTTTTTCTTCATGTTCTTGCCTCCTTTTTATTATTATTCCAAATTGCTCAATTCCATTTCTGCAATTTTTTTCATTGCATCCATCATCTCACATAAATAAATTGGAACTTTTTGAAACTCTCCAGTTTCAGCATACGCCATTGCTGCACATGAATGGCATATTCCTCGATTACTACATTTTTCACATATTCCAGATAAACGAATATTTTCTGTCTTTTGAGTTAATTGTTTCCATGCATCTTCAAATGACACTTTATACATATCAACCTTCGGCTCCGGCATCATTCCACATGGCAGCATATAACCATCCCATGTAATCCAGAATGCTGCTTTTCCAGCTCTACATCTTACTTTTCCATCAATTGGATCATAGCAAGACTCATCCATTCCCTGCGGTTTTACCATACCATCACAAATTCCCTGTAAATACTTCTGATACAATTCATTTCCATACTGCAATTGATATCTTTTTATTTGCCAATATGCGGTCTCTTTAGGTGTAAAACGATCATTTACTCCTATTTTTTCAGGATTTTTTCTTAATGGTGGAAACATATATGGATTTGTCTCTAAAATCAATTGCTTTTCTTCAGCATATTGTATCATTGCTTCAAGATCGCCAATATTATACGGAGTAAGAGAACAGTTTAATTTAACAGATATGCCTGTTTCTTTTAATAAATTTATTGCTCTGTCGACCTTATCAAATCCATTCGAAGCCTTACATAATTTTTCATAAGTCGCATTTGATGCTCCATATAATGTAATATTAATTCGGATAGGTGGTCTTTCCTTTAATTGTTCAATTACACCTTCGTCAATCAAAGATCCATTACTATTAATTGATATCAAAAACCCTTTTTTTGACAAATACATGTATAATTCCCAAAAATCCGGCCATAAAAAGGCTCTCCACCTGTAAGCAATAAGTATAGCATTCCTGCATTTTCTGCCTGGTCTGCTATTTTTTTCCATTGCTCAAGGTTCAGCATTTTTCTGTTATGACACTTTACCTCTTCCGGCGACTTTCTCACATAACACATACGACAATCAAAATTACACACCGGACTCAACTCGAACGTTCCACTCAACGGTATTTTCTTTATACTGGACTTTTGAAAGAGCATTTTTGTCAATAAACTTTCATAATATATTTCTTTGACATCCATTACTTATTCCCTCTCCAATACTGATTTTAACATTTTTACAGCCTCATAATCAGGCGTACATTTCAGTAAATATACCGGAACTTGTTCTATAAGATCCTTTGTAAGATCAACTACTCGTTCTACAAAATCTGGCCGCCATGTATTAACTATCATTCCGGAATACAGTTTTAAGAAAGCTCTGCTATTCTTGAGTCTCTCTATAGAACACGTTTTGCTCTGTTCAAGTACAATAATTGCCTTTACGTTTGTGCTTTTATTGACATAATAATCTGAAGATCCTGCATACGGAGAACCATATGCTTTCCAATTCTCATTTTCCTTTTTCAAAATTGGTCTGTCTCCATTTAGTATCTCTACTTTCTCATATTTTGCCCACAGGTCTGCCTGTGTAGATTTTCCGATTCCAGACGGTCCGGTAAATAAGATTCCTCCATACTCTGACTCGATTAACGATGCATGTAAAACAATTGCATTTTTTCTTATCAATAATTCTTCAAACCCTATATGAGAAAATGTATTTTGACTTTCGCTAAACGAATTCTGAAATTCTTTCAAATAACATATTTCTTCCGTACTATTATCATAAATTCTGGATTGAGCATACGGTCTGTTATTCTCTTTGTGATCACAGAAAATTCTATAATATCCTTCTTTGTCTTTTCCTGCTTTAAATATATAATTTTCAAACAATACATTATTCATTTCAAAAGGAATAGATTCCTTCTCTTCCAATTGAATAATAAAATCTTTTTTCTCCCCCTGATATATAAACGGAAAAAAGTTCTCTGTTGTTCTTATTTCATTCTTACTAAAGATAGAAAAAACAATGTCTGCTATTCGATATGTGTATAAATATTTTTTATTTTTCATTAAGAATTAATTGTAGCAATTGTTGATGTAGAATTCGTGTAGCAATAATCTTCTACCGGTATCTCACAAGCTTTTGTACTTTCTAAAAACCATGCATTGTCTACTGTAGGTAACGTAACACTGCCTATAGTACCTGTAGCCTCACAAACATCTACATCGCCTTGTTGTAATGTTAATTTACATCCAGCAATATGCTCCGCAAGCTCAAACTTCTCCATATAAACCTGCGGCTTCTCATATTTCTTCTTCATGCCCTTCTCCTTTCCTTAAGTATCTATAAAGTAACACCTGCCGCCATCAATAACTGATGCCGGCAACTGCTGCTTCCCCTATGTAACATTCTTCGGCCGTCACGGTGGTGCTTTCGCCCGCTGCCAGTGATTCTACCGTCTTCCGGTAGCTTTTGCCTCCGAAATATTCGTCATCCATTACGTCGTGATAGAACACGGTCATGTTCTGGATGGCTTCCTGCGATATATTAGTAAGACCAATATTCGTATCTTCTACGGTAATCGTCAGTGCATCTTCGTGCAGGGATACATCGTTGGAATATTGTGTCTTTGCGTCGATTTTCTTTACGGCCGGCTTGTCCGGCAGCTCCTGGTTCTGAACCTCGAATGCTGTGACAGTCTTGCCTGCCGGGAGTGCTTCTACCTGATAAGTAAGTTTCGTTCCGTCTCCGACTGTGACTGTGATCTTCGCGGATGCGAGGTAGGTGTCTGAGCAGTTCGTCATCTGAATTGCTGCTATGTTGTCGCCTTCCTCTGCGTTATTGTCCGGATTCGGACCGGCATAGCTGAATATAGATTTCATTTCCAGTTTGCCGTCGTCGAACTGATACGGAAGTTCCAGGCCTTTTTCTGCTTTCGCTTCTGCCTTCTTTGCTGCTTCCTGTTTTGCCAGGCTTCTTTTGTGTCCTGTCAGAACTACCAGCAGGATTATCAGTAATACCAGTATAATTCCAAAAATTATGGTAATGATTTTCTTTGATTTTTTATTTCCAATACTCATTTGTGTCCTTCTTTCGTCCGGAAATGTAATGTATTTTCCGGATATTTTTCAAAATCTTTTTTATTATACCTCTTGTATGCATTTATGCACCATACCAAAGTATTGTTTTTATGTCATTTTTTCTGTTTTTTTGTTTTATTCTGTCTCTTCTTTCCACTTCATGACAGCCTGTACCCTGTTTTTTACATTCATTTTTTTGTAAATATTATAGATGTGGCCTTTTACTGTCGGAAGCTTTAATTTCATTTCCTGGCAGATCTGAGCATTGGTAAGCCCCTGTACAAGATACTGCAGGATAACTGTCTCTGTCATTGTGAGACGCTCTTCTCTCTGGTATTCTGCATTTTTCTGCATATGCCGGGCTTCTTTTCTGGTCTTGCGGAGAATTGTCTCCAGATAATCCGCCTCCGGCATGTGTAATACATTTCCGTAATTGTACTTCTTCTTGCGGTGCCATCCTTCCGGGGAATTATGCTTCATCCAGTCAATGTAGGCTTCCAGCACTTTGCGGCCGGTCACGCCGTATTCTGTGTAGAACATGACATATCGGTTCTTTCCGTTGACCAGGAAGGACTCTATGACACTTTTGAGTGCCTGCCCATGCTGCTCCAGATTCCACTCTGCGACCGCCTTTTCGAACAGAACCTCTGCGTGGATTCGTAAGCTCCGGTGTGCATTCAGATATGGAAGCATTTTTTCCAGAAGGTGTCTGGACTTCTCGTACTGATTTAACAGAAGATATCCTTTGGATCTGCAGTAGAACCGGACAATATTCTCTTCTGTGACCTCTGCATTCGCCGGAACAGCTGCGCTTTTGAGCCATTTTGCAAGATTCTCCTGACTTCCGTGTGCGGTAATGTTAAGACTTGCCACTGCTTTTGCATATCCGCTCCTTGCGTGGTTTTCTGTGTGGATCAGCTTTGTCTCTAATCTCTCAATGCGCTCCTTACGTTCTTCATCATAAGCGAAACGTTGTATTCTTATCAGAAGCCATAATGCACTCAGGCGAAATGCGGGCGGAAGTTCTTCTGCCTTTATAAGTAACTGCATATCTTCATCCGCAACCGAACTTAAGCGATCCGTCTCCAGATAATACTCTATCCTGGCAAGACGGTAGAATATCCATGCATCTTCATCAAGGCACTCCTTCCATCTCCGTGCGAACTGCCTTTCTCGCCGCTTTTCGCACGCGAACAGACCTGACAGATCTCGTATATCACACAGGCAGCTGATCTTCGTCTCCTGCAGGATCAGCAGCCTTCCGGCGCCCGGCTTCAGTTCTTCGACCCACTGTTCCGTCAAAATCTGTGGCCGCATAAAGCTCAGATTAAGCTGTACTTCCGGCATCAGACTGTCATATTGTAACTGTTCTGCTCTATGGTCATGGGTTTCATACCATTTCCCGATCTTCATCCATCTGCTCCGTCCAAGGGATGCCTCCCCGATATGGCAAAATATCGGTGCTACACTCCATCTGGTATCCGGTTCTCCCTCTGTATGCACCAAGAACCCTTTTCGCAGCATCCGTCCGAGGATTACTTCTGCATGCGCAGTCCCGAGGATCTCTTCGCACATCTCTTCATCTACCCACGGGAGGTACTGCGCAAGGTGCAGGATTTCCCTTTCTTCCCGCTGCAACGTATCCAAAATCATTTCTTTTATATAGCGGTTCATTTCATGCCAGCAGCTCTCCGGATTCCATGCGCCATATTTTGATTCCAGACGTAATATCACATCTACAATACCGGCCCAGCCTCCGGTATATCGCAATAACTGTTCCGGGGATGTCCGGCTTCCATACTGTTTGATCAGACATTCGACCTCATCCTGATCAAACAGCATGCTGTTCTGCGTGACCAATCCCATCTCACGGTTCCAGAATGTGCCAAGCAGCGCATCCGGAATCTCGTTCCTCCCAATCAGGATGATCCGGTCTTGTCCTCCTAATCTTCGGATACTCCTTTTGATCATTCCGACTGTGTGCAGCGGCAGCTCTTCCGGTACATTCTCTAAGATCAGCCACCTTGAGTTATCCACGTACTTATCCACATATCGTTCATATTCTTCGTATTCTTTATCTTTTTCATCTTCATCCATCCAGAGCACTGTATAATCCACTTCCGGATGTTTTTCAAGAAACATCCGCATCATCGTTGTCTTTCCGCAACCTGCAGCACCCTCTATATAAACAGAAGGAAATCTTTCGATTTCCTTCTCTAAGCATTCTGTCTTATCTATGTAGTTATAACTGCTCTCTAATTCCCTGTACTGATTATGTATCCTGCTCATTATCTCTGTCCTCATGATCTGCTTTCAGAATTCCTCCGGCAATCAGCTTATCCAGGAACTCCCGGATATCTTCTCTTGCGACCTGCTCTTCTACGTCGTACTCGTCCAGGATCCCTTGCACCAGTTTATCAAATGTAACTTCTTTCTGAAGCATATTCCAGATCGATACACCCACTTCATTCACCGTGATCAGACCGTTAAATTCCAGCACCGTCTTTCCTGTCGGTATAATGATATAGTCCCCGGCAATCTCCCGGAGCACAAATTCTTTGTCAACCCTCATCTCTATCGTCCCTTAATCTCATATAATATCTAATTTTAATATCTAGCTTTCGTATCAAGCTTTCGTATCATTTCCACCACATAGATATTATATCTTAATTGTTTCTTGATTACAATACAAAAAGCCCCTGGTAAAACCAGGGGCTGCTTTACAATATTATTTTGCAATTTATTTTGTAATCTTGAATCCACGTTTGATCGGTGCTGCCTGATAATCTCCACCAAGTGTTACTACCGTCATCACATAACTTCCCGGCTCTGTCGGAGGAGTTGTTGTGCTGGAATAGATCTTCCATTTGCTTGTGAATCCTGAATACAGATAGTGTACATTATCCTGTGCGATCGTTACATCTCCGTCTGCTGAAAGTGTTGCTTTGAAATCAAAATTCTTTGCTTCTTCTGCAGTAATCTTTCCGTTTACGAATCTCTCATTCCAATTAAGCTTCACGCCCTTAGAACGCATCTTCACAAGAAGTGTTCCGATGCCTACACCTGTCTCGTAGTTCTTACTATCTGTAACTGCTGTTACTGTATAGAGACCTGCATGGTTCGGTGTACCGAATGATACTCTTACAGAATCTGCAACGGATGGCATCTTATTGATTATTGTAAGAATCTGTCCAAATGTACCTGTGTCAATATGAAGCTTCTCAAGAAGGTCTAACAGTTCCTGTGTACTGAGCAGTTGTCTCAGTTCTCCTACTGTCATTCCGTCGTTCATCATCTGTGTAAATGTCTTTCCATAGAGTTTCTCTACAATCGGATCTAACAACTTCAGAACCGCACTGTTCGTATATTTGTCCGGAAGATCCAGATAAAGTGACAGGTTCGCATTGCTTGTCAGTCCACCGTATACTGTGTATACATCGAATTTATCTGCTGGATTCATTGTTACAAAGTCTTCCGGCAGAGTTGCATCTGCATAAATGCTGGTTGATTTTACTTTTACTTTTACCTTAGCTTTATTAACCGTTACTGTGCTTTCTGTCTGTGCTGACGGGCGATACTGCGCATTTCCTTTATAAGTAATGCGGATCTTCTGCTCTCCTGCTCCCATCCGTGCATAGGTCAGAAATGTTACGGTACCACCTTCGATCGGTGCCCACTGTTTCACTCCGCCGTCGATATCACCGGCAAGTGTATTGCTTCCATAATATTCCATCGTGAAGTTATCCACAGTCAATGTATCTTTTGCAGGAAGTGTACTGTTCTCCCAGTCAATCACGTTGTCAAAGATTGCCTGCTTCATTACAGCTGCATCCATGTTATAAGTAAACGATACGCCTTCTTTGCATACAATGGCACTTGCAAGACGGTTGTCTGTTACATTAACCTTTACCTCTGTTGTTGCACCTTTGTATTCTTTATTACCTGCCCAAGAGAACTGAATCGTCCATTCGCCAGGTCCGAATTTCGTAAATGTGCTTGTCCAGTCTGTTGTATTCAGTGGCTGCCAGTTCTTAAGCATATCTGTTCCTGCGTTGTATCTGATTGTTACATCGTCTGCTGTCAGATTCTCCGGAACTGTAGATGCTACAACTGCATTGTAGATTGCTTTGGCTGTGGCATCATAATCATATGTCTGATCCTCGTTAAATGCCATCGGAACTTCATAAGAAGCAGCTCCTTCTGCCGGTTCATTCAGATTGAATGCTGACTGTTCACGATCTATTACCGTGATATCTGTCTCTGCTGTTACGGCAGTATTCTCTTTGTCTCCCGCATATGTAACACGGATCTTCTGTGTTCCTTCCGGAATTCCAGGATAAGTAAGACCGTTAATCTTGCCGCCTTCGATCGGTGCCCATGCTTTTACAAGACTTCCTAATGCTCCTGTTGCATAGTACTCGATTGTCAGGTTATCAAGTGATAATCCTTCCGGGCTGCTGTTCTCAACGTCGATCACATCATTCATGATCGCTTCTTTAGCTGCCGCATAATCTACTGTGAGATCATCGTTATATACAAGCTTGATCGTCGGATTCTCTTTGAATGCGATCACTGACTGCTCTCTGCCGATACCGATATTAACCGTTGCTTCTGCACTTGCTCCGGAATATGCATCCGTTCCAGCATAAGAAATCTTAATCTTCTGGGTTCCATCTCCCATTGCCGGGTAGGTCAGGGCAATTGGTGTTCCACTCTTTCCACCTTCTAACGGCATCCATTCTTTTCCAAAACCTACTGCTGCTCCTGTTGTTGCAGTTGCATAATATTCAATCGTTACATCATTGGCCGTCAGCTCCGGAGTTGTAGATTCTACAACTGTATTGAAGATATTCTGACGTACTGCGTTATAATTGATGCTTCCGTCCTCGTTGTATACAAGGTTTACATTTGTATTATCTTTTATTAATATAGCTGAAGTTAATTTCTGCGTCTTTTTCAGAGTTACTTCCGTTGTTGTGCCTTTTAAACGGACCTTATAGGTTCCATCAGTATTTGCTGCCAGAGATGGGTGAGTATATGTTGTTGTTGTTCCAAATATGCCCTTCTTGGAACTTGTAAATCCTTCAATACTTCCCCATGCCGTATTCGACGACAATCCGCTCGTCGCTTTACACTCATACTCCCACTCCAGACTATTCAGATCCACCTGATCCGCATTCTCAACCAATGTCTTACCAAGGATCGCTTTCACCTGATTCAGGTCTGCATCCGCCGGAATTACTGCCGTTCCACTCTTAAGAACTGCTCCCGTTGTCTCTGCCGCCGGGCTTACTGCCTGCTCCTGCTGCACTGCATCCGCATTACCTTCCGCGAACACCATCTGTGCACCTACCGGCTGCGCCAGCATTGCTGCTGTCAGCGCTACTGCCAGCAATTGTGTACTTTTCTTTCTTTTCATACTTTTCCCTTTCTGTATTTCTCTCACATCACTGCATTCTAAAATGCATACAACCTGTATATTATACCATATATATGCATAATTCGTCATCAACGTTTTATGTCATTTTTAATGATCCCATACTCTTTCATAAGTTCAATCCGCTGATTTCCAATCTTCACGGAATCTGCCGCAGCGTTATCCCCTCCTGCCACTGTCTCTTTACGGTATTTTAAGATACGGTCTGTCCACGCAATCGGAAGAAGAATCGGATGTTTCTTAAGATACGGATACCGCCCCTCGAGCTTTTTTGCCGATGGGAACAAAGACTTTAAGACCGTATTCCCGGCTTTCTTTCCATTCTTGTCTGCTGCCACCGCATCCAGCGTCATATTACTGCTGTGTTTCCGGCTCATATTCGCATTTCCATAGATACCACTGTCCAGAAGATCCATCAGCATATCCGTCTCATCCACACTGATCTCGCGCCATGCCTTTGGATAATGCGCTTTCTCCGGATCAAACGTCAGATATTTCTCACCGATTGCAAATAATGCCGCAGCAAAAAGATCCGCATGTATCTCCCTACACTGTCTCAGAACCTTCTCCCAGTCAATCGCATCCCCGTATTCATTGGCAAATAATATGATATCGCACACCTGCCGGATGCCGAATCCACTGTGCAGGAAATGCTTGAACGAATGACAGATCAGATAAAACAGATGATCCGTGTATCCCATTGTCCGGATATCCGTTCCATCGATCCTGATATCAATCGCATCTTCATGTACATTATCGAAGAAGCGGTTCAGATCCCCGTATGCCTCTGATTCCGGCGGGAATAAGCTCTTGTGGAGCTCTATGTAGATAAGGCTTCCCTTCTTCCCGTATGGTACTTCGTAAACCGATTCCAGTTCTTCCGCATCCATATCCTGCTCCGATGTCTGCATTCCATATTCGCGCAACAGATCGTGGCATTTCCTAAAATCCTCCGGACGGATCAGTAGATCCTCATCTCCGGATATCCGGTAATCCGGATTCGGATAAATGTTCCTGCACACGATCCCTTTCACCACTAACGGACAGATCCCTTCCCCTCTCAGATATCTGTAAAGCGGCTCGAACTCTCCCGTCTTCTGCGTCTGCATGATCACCGTGCGCACCATCTGCGCCTTCGCCGGAGCCAGGATCTGCGGATCCGCCTGCCCGGCCGCAGGACTTCGATATACGGCCTCATAGATCATCGGAAGGATCTGGTGCACTTCCGCCATGCGGAACAGGTCCATCCATTCCTGCGCTTCCAACTTGTTATTCCATTCTACCTGTTCATTTTTTAATGCGGCTTTTAATACCTCTAAAAATAATTGCTGTGTGTGTTGCATATTTATTGCTCCTATTATTCCTTTTCCTTTTTTATCTTCTCCAAGATTTCCTTTGAAAGATGCAAGTTCACATTCTTCTTCTCTGGATTTCCTGCTCTTCTGAATGCATATCCAATAGAATCCAGATCCTCGTCATCATATAATTCCTCTTTTTGTCCACCAATTGTAAGCGATTTAATATAAAAATCCCTATTATTATTATTTGCTCCTACCCCTGTCAAATTAATATAGCGATTCTTAGGATTAATTGTGGAACATATAATGTTTTTGTAATCTAACTTTTCCAATACCCGCAGATTATGAGATGTAAAGATTAACTGCCCTTTCATTTCTTTTTGAAGTTCTCCTAACAACTCTCCTAATAAGTATTCATATATACCTGCATCAAGCTCATCTACCACCAGACATACCGACGGCTGATTATAAGCCGATACCAAATAACTTAACAAAGATATAATTCTCTTTATTCCCTCTGATTCGAATTTTGTCAGGAAACGTTTTCCATTTCTTTTGGAATATACATCCACCTGAACATATTTCTTTCCATCTTCTTTTTCTAATTCTGTCTTTTTCTCTAATTCAATCTGCAAATTAGGAATGATTGCTTTGATTGCAATATTAACAGCCTTGATTGCCGATTCGAACAAATCATATATTGATAACGGGACTTCCCCCTGTCCATTTATAAAAAGCGGGATACATCCCTGAATAACAGAAGTTTCTGTCTCATAGTGCATATTCAAAGGGATCAGTTTATTCTTGTTGATATCTCCCAACTGACTTACCTTAATAATATGGAAATGTGCCCTCGAGAAATACTGTAATCCATCCAGAATATCATAAAGCGCGATCTGCTCTTCATCACTCCAATTTTCCTCTGTAGCCTGTGCTTTCAACGAAGCAATTGCTTTATTATTAAACAAAACAGATATATGCCCCTGTGCACTTACAGCTGCTAAAACAGACATCGAATTAAGAAATTTAATATTTTTAAAGTACTTCATGTGCTTTGACTGAATAGATAGATCTGCATTAGCCAATATGTCATCATTATCATAATACGGATTTTTAAAATAAATATCTCTTTCTGATTTCCAGGAACTTCCACGATTCCAATAATTTAATCTTTCTTCAATAATATCTATCTTTTCATCTTTCTTATTTGTTCTTAACGTTACTTTATATTCTATTCTATATTTTAAATTGTCTTTCTCGAGAAGAAACAATGTAGCTAACTGTGTATCATTTTCTTCTGAAATAATCCCCGCATATTCATCATAGGATATCTCTGTCCCAAGTAAAATATGCTTTAAAATGTCTAAAGACTCCACCAGTGCAGTTTTTCCGGAACCATTTTGTCCATATATTCCTACTATATCTTTCTTCTGAATCTCCCCATATTTCTGAACACATCCATAATTCATATATTTGACTACGCCATGTTTCACATTTTTAAAATTCCAAAGTTCTGATTTTAGAATCCTTACCACATATGATCCCATCACAAATGCTCCTTCTCAATTTATTTATAGTCTTCTCATTATATTTCTTTTTATTCGCCTTTAATTTTATCACAATCCGTACATTTTGTATATATTGAAATCATCCTCTTTTATTCATATTCAACGCCATTTAACCACAATCTAACATATATTTAATCCCATCCCCACCACAAATTTCAGCTTCCTTTACCGACAACGGAACCGTTACCTATACAGCCAAACCAGTGATCGGAAGCAAAGGACAGAACCTCGAACCGGGAGTAAATTATACCGGGACTATGACATTTGGGATTGGGCTTGTGGAATAATTGTTGATTATACATAAAACCTGCCAGTGACAGCTTTTCTTGCATACTTTTGTATATCTACAGGACCTGCCACTGGCAGCTCCTTA
>ENA-OURZ01002865-OURZ01002865.1-human-gut-metagenome-genome-assembly--contig:-NODE-2865-length-15424-cov-10.592036_pt1 | contig 15424 bp, 9 predicted proteins | sample MGYA00242073_ERZ509195 | MGnify/ENA primary metagenome ERZ509195 (study PRJEB26280, sample SAMEA2338837) | human gut metagenome | biome: human gut; feature: human-associated habitat; material: faeces...
CGCAGCTGCCGGAGCGGTGCTTAAGCCGTAAGGCGGGAATTGTGCGGTGTTGCCCTAAATCAGAGGAATCCTGGCTGACGTCTGCTTATCAGCTTCTTACTTTTCCACCTGGAACAAATTCTGCTGACTGGTTGCTTTGGCACCGATGTTGTTATACTCCAAATAGAAGTACCCATGCACCCAGGCATCCAGCTCTGCATTCTCGCCGTAGGTGTGGGTCACGCCGTCCGCGTCCATATAGTCATTGGCGGCTGTCACCACCGGGGCCACCTGCTTGAGTGCCAGCAGGTACTGGTAATACGGGGTCAGCGGCAGCCCGGCATTTTCCACCAGGGTGGGTGCCAGCATGCACATATCCATGCGGTTGTACTCGTCGGTGGCGCTGGTCTGGCCTGCGTTTTCCAGCGGGTAGTTTGCCCAGATCAGGTAGGGCGTGCTGCGCTCCAAAATCTGCAAATTGTTCTCATCAGTAAAGGTATGGTCGGCCACATGATCCACAAAGCTGGGGGCGTGGTCGCCTGCCATGGCAACAATCACCTTGCGGCCGGTCTTTTCGTACTGCTCGGTCAGGTATTCGGTCAGTTCGCCAAAGGCACGGTCGGTCATATAGATGTTGCTCAGGTATTCATCCATGATGGAATCATACTCGCCGTAATCGGTTGCGGCATGCACGATATCCTCCTCCGGGGGGTTCATATCGTAATCGCCGTGGCTCTGGATGGAAACCAGGAACACAAACCGCGGCTGGTCCTCCGGCATTGCTTCATACAAACCTTCCAGGTCGCGGTAGGTGGCGCTGTCGGTCTGGTAGGGGCGGCTGCCATAGGTTTCCTTGGTCGGAAAATCATCCTGGAAGTGGGTCTCGTCAAAGCCCAGCGTCAGCCAGGCGGAATCGCGGCGGTAGTTGGAGTTGGTATAGGGGTGGGCTGCCAGCGTGGCATACCCCAGATCTTTCAGGTTGCTGACCAGGCTGTTTGCCTTGTGCAGGTTCAACCAGTTGAACGGTGTGATGGAGGGCATCAGCATCAGCGAGTTGGAGGAAAGCATCTCGTACTCGCTGGAGTTGGTGCCGCCGCCCACATGCGGGCTGATGGTGTGGCCGTAAATGGAGTTGGGCAGGTTTTTGGTCACCTGCATGATCTCCTGGTCGGTCTGCAGGTCCGTTACCAGGTCAAAGTCATAAAAGCTTTCGGACAGGATCAGGAACACATCAGGGTAGTCCTGCTCGTTTGCCGTTTCGGGGCTGGCCTGATAGTCCTGCGCCATTGCAGCGGCCTCGGTGGCGGCGTCCTCGCTGTAGCCGTCCGGCTGCAGGATGGGGTCCACCATCAGGCTGGCGGCTTCAAGGCTGCCCGCCAGGTAGCCGTACTTATAATAGGTTTCCTGCCAGGCCCAGCCGTAAGTGGTGGCGGGCTTGATGGGGTTGGGGCTGAAATACCCCAGATACAGCACCGCAAAAATGCCGCAGGCGCAGGCCAGCGCATGGGCGCCGCGCTGTTTCCAGCTGCGCTTATGCTTGCCGGCCAGTTTGACCTGCACAACGGCAGCCACCAGCACCGGGATGTACAGCAGCGCAATGGTAATAACTGTCTGGGTAATGTGCAGGGTATAACTGCCCATCACCTCTGCCGCGGTGCCCAGGTTCAGGATGTCCTGCGGCATCAGGGCGGAACCATGCAGGTCCCGCGTGTAATAGTTGACCAGCGCCAGCACGGTAAAAATCAGGCCGGAAACGCCGGTTGCAATGCCCCAGCTGCCGCACAGGGCAAACACCACCAGCGTCAGGCAGAACGCCGTCAACGCATTGAGCGGTGCGTATACCGGCCACTGCCCCGCCATGTAGTTGGCAGTTACGCCGTCAGAAATTTCTAACTGGTAGCGCGCCACAAAGGCCGCTGCCACAGCCAGCGCAAATGGCAGCACCGTGCCAAGCCAGAAGCGCTTGCTTTTTAATGTTTTTTTGATGTTTTGCATGGGTATCCAGTTCCTTCGCTTTGTTTGTTCATTAAGTTGCGGTCAACATTCCGCGTCAACACACCGAATGTCCGGTATGCCCGCAAAAGGGCATATTAGGTTAGTATATCATATTTTATGCCGGTTGTGAATCACCGTTTTTCGGCCAAATGCTGCCACTTGTTCCAAATCCGGCCCGCCCGCGCAGATTTTGCATTTACCAACCTACGCTTTCATGTTATAATATTAGTTAATCATCATTTTACCCCATAGACGGAGGCTATTCTATGAAAATTCCTGCAAAAGGTTTTACTCACGGCGGCAAGTTCCATGCAGACGATGTGTTTGCCACAGCGCTGCTGATGATTGTGCGGCCGGATATCAAAGTAACCCGCGGTTTTGTTGTGCCGGATGGTTTTGACGGCATTGTGTACGATGTGGGCTGCGGTATGTTTGACCACCACCAGGAACCGCGCGAAAGCCGCCCCAACGGCGTGCCCTATGCGGCCTTTGGCCTGTTGTGGCGCGTGTTGGGTGCCCAGCTGGTGGGTGCCCACCAGGCCCGCCTGCTGGATGAAAATTTTGTTCAGCCCCTGGACTTGAACGATAACACCGGCGAACAGAACTCCCTGGCCGATGCCATCGGCAGCTTTAACCCCGTGTGGGATTCCGGCGAAGATTCCGATGCCTGCTTCTGGCGCGCCGTGCCCTTTGCCAAGCAGGTGCTGGAAAACGAGATTGCCGCAGCCAACGCCGTGAACCGCGCGGACGAGACCGTCCAGAACGCCTACAAGAACTCCAGGGACGGCATTGTGGTCCTGCCGGACTACATGCCCTGGAAAAACGGCCTGTACAAAACCGATGCCCTGTTTGTTGTCTACCCCAGCCAGCGCGGCGGCTACAGCGCCCAGTGCGTGACCGATTACAAGACCCGCCGCAGCAAGGTGCCGTTCCCGCCCGCATGGGGCGGCCAGCCGGAGGAGATCCTGCGCGAAAAGAGCGGCCTGGCTCTCAAGTTCTGCCACCCCAGCCGTTTCCTTGTCACCGCGGAAACCAAAGAGGATGCCATTGAGGCATGCCGCCGTGCCCTGCGCGCCGCCGGAAGGCCGGTGAGCGCACAGTGAGCGCCGAAACTCTAGAGCAGTTTGGTCCCCGCCCCAGCACCGCGGCGGACTGCCAGCCAGATCCGGCTTCCGCCTGGGTCTACATGGTGCGCTGCGCGGATGGCAGCCTGTATTCCGGCTGGACCAATGACCTTGCCCACCGCCTGCGCGCCCACAAGGGCGGCAAGGCCGGTGCCAAGTATACCCACGCCAAAGGTGCCGTTAAGCTGACCTATGCCGAGCGCTGCACCGATAAAAGTGCCGCCCTGAAGCGGGAAGCCGCCCTGAAAAAGCTGCCAAAACCCGAAAAGGAAGCCCTTGCCGCCCAGTGGACCGCTGAAAACACCATCACCCTGCGGGATGCCGCGCCGGAGGACGCCGCCGCCGTGGCGGAGCTGTACAACTGGTATGTCACCCACTCCACGGCCACTTTCCAGTATGACCTGTGTACCGAGGAATTCCAGCGCGAAAATATCGCCCATGTGCAGCAGCGCGCGCCGTTCCTGGTTGCCGTCAATGCAGCGGGCAAGCTGTGCGGCTTTGCCTGCGCCCACCCCTGGCACAGCCGCACAGCTTATGCGTGGGATGTGGAGCTGACCGTTTACTGCGCCCACGACTGTGTGGGCCAGGGGGTTGGCGGGCGGCTGTACAAAGCCCTGCTGGACGGCGTGCGCCAGCGCGGCTACTGCAACGCCGTTGCCCTTGTGACTGGCCAGAACAAAGAGAGCTGCGCGTTCCATAAAGCGCTCGGCTTCAAAAAAATCGGCGTGGAACCCCGCACTGGGTACAAGTTCGGCCAATGGCTGGACCTTGCCTATTGGTGGATGGACCTGCGCCCCGGCCAGGAGCCTCCGGAACCGGTGCGCCTGGGGCGATAAAACTGCATAACACAAAATTAAGCGGGGCACTGCTGATTGGCAGCGCCCCGCTTTTGTTATAAAGGCAATACCGCATAATTCTAAGTGCCGATACGGCGAGCGAGGTGCGGCAGATGCTAAGCCAAAAGCGCAGATAATACTTTGTGTATTATCGAGCATTTTGGCAACGCAGTTGCCGTGCCGCAGCCGCCGGAGCGGTGCTTGAGCCGTTAGGCGGGAATTGCGCGGTATTGCCTAAAGATTTGTAGGGCGCGATGCCCTCATCGCGCCGCGGAGAAACGTAAATCCATCCACCGCAAACCTGTAAACGATCTGTAGAGGACGATGCCTGCATCGTCCCGCATACTGAGCTGCAGCCATGGGATACTGTCATCAACATCCTATCTCCCCGCCGCGCGTTTTTGTTTTCCACAAGAAGCCCCTCTGTTTGTGGAAAACCGTTCAGATTCTTTTCACTTTTCCCTGTCGTTACGCGGTCTGCATTCCTGTTTTTGCCCACAAACTGCCCTTGTTCACGCAAAGTTTACCGGAATTTCCAGCTATTTCATGCCTTGTTCATCCGCAGTTCATTTTTATTCTTCATGATAGAATCTATCGGGGGCCCCTATTACCGCCCCCAACTGGAGGAATTGTTATGCACGAAACCCAACAGCCGCGCGACCCCAAAAAGACGACCGGCATTGTATATGCCGTGATCCTTGTGGTGTTGCTGCTGCTCAATTTCTGGGCCTTCCCCGCGATGATGAAAGGCCAGGTCAAACAGGTCGATTACGGCACCTTCCTGAACATGCTCGAAGGCGGCGAACTGAGCACCGTTGAAATTCAGGATCAGCAGATCTATTTTGTGGACAAAAACGATACCACCTACTGCACCAACTCCATTGCGCAGGACCTGCAGCTGGTCAACCGGTTGGAAAGCGCCGGCGTTTCCTTTGGCAAGGTGTACAACCAGACCACCTGGGTGGATACCCTGCTGGGCTGGGTCATCTCGCTGCTGCCCATGATCATCCTGATCGTCTGGTTCAACCGCATGATGCGCAAGCGGGTCGGTGAAATGACCGGCGGCGCCAACAGCATGATTTTTGGCGGCGGCAAATCCGGTGCCAAACAGTATGTCGTTGAGGATGGCAAGTCCATCAAATTTGCCGATGTTGCCGGTGAGGACGAAGCCAAAGAGAGCCTGCAGGAAATCGTTGACTTCCTGCATAACCCCAAGCGTTACGAGGATATCGGTGCCAAAATGCCCAAGGGCGTTCTGCTTGTCGGCCCCCCGGGCACCGGTAAAACCCTGCTGGCCCGCGCTGTTGCCGGCGAAGCCGGTGTTCCCTTCTTCTCCATTGCGGGTTCTGAATTTGTCGAGATGTTCGTCGGCATGGGCGCTTCCAAGGTGCGTGACCTCTTCAAACAGGCCAACGAAAAAGCCCCCTGCATTATCTTTATTGATGAGATCGATACCATCGGCAAAAAGCGTGACGGTGCTTCCGGTATGGGCGGCAACGATGAACGCGAGCAGACCCTGAACCAGCTGCTGACCGAAATGGACGGGTTTGACGCCGCCAAGGGTGTTATCATTCTGGCCGCCACCAACCGTCCTGAATCCCTTGACCCCGCTTTGACCCGCCCCGGCCGTTTTGACCGTCGTGTGCCCGTGGAGCTGCCCGACCTGAAAGGCCGCGAAAGCATCCTGCGCCTGCACGCTCAAAAGGTCAAAATCGGCCCCGACTGTGACTTTGCCGTGGTTGCCCGCATGACTCCCGGTGCTTCCGGTGCCGAGCTGGCCAATATCATCAACGAAGCCGCCCTGGGCGCTGTGCGCCACCACCGCATGGCCGTTACCCAGTACGACCTGCAGGAAGCCGTGGATACCATCCTGGCCGGTGCCCAGAAAAAAAATAAGATCCTGAGCGACAAAGAAAAGTGCATCGTGGCCTATCACGAAGTCGGCCATGCCATGGTTGCCGCCCTGCAGAGCCATTCCGCCCCCGTGCAGAAAATCACCATTGTGCCGCGCACTTCCGGCGCGCTGGGTTTCACCATGCAGGTAGAGGACGGCGACCATACCCTGATGACCAAGGAAGAGATCCTGGCCAAAATTGCCACCATGACCGGTGGCCGTGCCGCCGAAGAAGCGGTGTTCAACTCCATCACCACCGGCGCATCCAACGATATCGAGCAGGCCACCAAGATGGCCCGCGCCATGATTACCCGCTACGGCATGACCGACGACTTTGACATGGTTGCCCTGGAAACCGTGAACAACGCCTACCTGGGCGGCGATGCCAGCCTGGCCTGCAGTGAGCGCACAGCCGCCACAGTGGACGATAAGGTCGTGGAAGTTGTCAAGCAGCAGCATGAAAAAGCCAAACAGATGCTGATTGAAAACCGCGGCAAGCTGGACGAGATCGCCAAGTACCTGTACGAGAAAGAAACCATCACCGGCGAAGAGTTCATGCGCATCCTGACCGCTGTTCCCCAGCTGCCCACCGGTGCCGTGGAACAGTAAAGGCAACACCGCACAATTCCCACCTGACGGCTTAAGCACCGCTCCGGCGGCTGCGGCACTTAGAATTGTGCGGTATTGCCTAAAATCTCTGTTCTGCGCGTTTTCTTTGTAAAATAACAGTACCCCCGCCCTATGCAGTTCATTTACCGCACGGGCGGGGGTGTTTTGTTGTAATTCCGTAGGGGCGCACATCATGCACCCATCCGTTTTATATCATCACACTACAGTGCTTTCTCACAAAGCACACCATGTAATAGCGCCATTTTATGGCCAGCCGTTACCCATTTGTAGGGGCCGCTGCTCACCTCTTTCCGAAAAACGCAATAAAAATGCTGTCTTTCTCCACATCAGGGAAAGGCAGCATTCTTCTTTATCCGTTCAGATCTTCGCCGTTGCTGGCAATCACATTTTTATACCATCCAAAAGACTTTTTCCTGTACCGTGCCACCGCCCTGTTCGAGTACCGGGAAAAGCACCAGTGATCCTGCCGGGCTTTATTTTGCCTGTGCGCCCTCTGGGAAGATGATCTTGTTCACAAAGAAGAAGATCACCATGGAAATGCCGCCATTGAGCACGGTGGTGCCAATGTTGTAGATGAAATCCGGCACCAGCAGGCCCGCAACCGCCACCCACACGCAGTTGATGGAGTTGACGATGCAGGTGATCAAGCAGAACGCCACCACATACCAGGCGATCTGCTTGGCCAGGTTGCCCTTGCTGCGGAACACAAAGTTGCGCTGGATGGGAAAGTTTATGCATTCTCCCACCACCATGGCAACCATGTAGGCGCAAAAGTACGGCAGACCGCCATGGGCGGAATCATACCCCAGGATGTTCCACTGGAAGGTTTCGCCAAACAGCGTGACCGGGATGCCCGGCCAGCCAAAATCCACCACCGGCAGGCTGCTGAACGCCGCCGGCAAAAATTGCAGCAGCAGGTATTTGAACACCGTAACCATGTTGGATACGATCACAAACAGTCCGCCTTCGCGCACCCACTTGGCTGCGGCGGGGTGTTTTGCCGCAAAATTATTCCATAGCTGCATAAATAGCCCCTCTCTTTCCTCAGCTGTTGCGCAGGCGCTGTTCCAGCTGTGCGTTCAGTACCAGGTTTTTCACGGCTTCTATGATCACCCGCACAAGGCCGATGATCCAGAATCCCTGTAATTCCATCACAATGCCATCCACCATGCCCATACTGATGGCACCGCTGGTCATTTTGGCCAGGGCACGCAGCGGCATGTTGTACTGGAACAGCACATTCAGGTCCGGCTTGCCGCGCTTGTAGCTGGCGTTCAGCAGTGCGGTAAGCACCAGCCAGATCAGCCAGCCCAGCGGGCTGCGGCTGTGGTTCAGCTCGCCCAGGGTCATGTTGCGGTCAATTTTAACTTTTCCCTGCTGCACCGGGCGGCCCAGCAGGGTGGCCCATTCGTCATCCGGCACGCTCTGCACCTTGCCGCTGGTATAGTGCGGCAGATGCTTGCCCGCATAGGGGTTGGGTGCGCCGGTACCGGCCACTTCCACCACGGCGGTCAGGCGGATGTCCGCACTGGACGCGCCGACCCGCAGCTCATAGCTGCCGCCTTCCACTTCCCAGCTGTCGGTCTTGGTGTTCCAGTAGCGGAACGCCTTGTCGTCCAGCGGGATGGTCACGGTCTTGCTTTCGCCGGGCTGCAGCTGCACCTTGGCAAAGCCTTTCAGCTCCTGTGCGGGGCGGAACACTTCTGCCCCGGGTTTTGCCACATACAGCTGCACGATCTCTGCTCCGGCGCGCTTGCCGGTGTTGGTTACGGTCAGGGTCACGCCATTGGACGCGGCCTGCAAATTGCTGTAGGCAAAGCTGGTGTAGCTTAACCCATAGCCAAAGGGAAATGCCACCGGCACACCGGCGGTCTGGTAATAGCGGTAGCCGACATACAGCCCCTCGCGGTACTGCACCATGCGGCCCGGCCCGGCAAAGTTATCCTTGGCGGGGGTATCCGCATAGGCGTTGACCCAGGTTTCGGCCAGCTTGCCGCTGGGGTTCACTTTGCCGGTCAGCACATCCAGCATGGCGCCCGCCCCCGCCTGGCCGCCCAGCGCACCATACACCAGGGTACGGCAGTGTTTGAGCCACGGGGTTTCCAGCGAAGCCCCTGCGCTGAGCACCACAACGGTGTTGGGGTTGGCCTGCTGCACGGCCTTTAACAGTTCGATCTGGTTGTCCGCAAGGCGCATATCGCCGCGGTCCAGACCCTCACTTTCCTTGATTTCATCCAGCCCCAGGCAGAGCAGCACCACTTCGGCCTTTTGGGCCAGGGCTACAGCCTCGGCCTGTTTGGCGGCATCCGGTTTGCCCTGGCGGTCAAAGCCGGGGGCAAAGCCCACGCTGGCCAGGCCGCTCTCTTTCAGGCAGTCCAAAAAGGTATCCACCTTGATGGAGTTGACCGCGCTGGAGCCAGCGCCCTGGTACCGCGGTGTCTGGGCAAAGTCGCCGATCACGGCAACTTTTGCGCCCTCGGCCAGCGGCAGCAGGTCGTTCTCGTTTTTCAGCAGCACAATGCTTTCGGCTGCGGCGCGGCGGGCCAGGGCGTGGTGCGCGTCCGCATCAAAGGTGCGGCTGTGGGACTGCACGGCGGCATGGGTATCAAACACCAGGGTCAGCAGCTCGTCCAGCCGGGCGTCCACATCCGCTTCGGTAATTTTGCCGCTCTGCACAGCCTGCATCAGCTCACGCACCGCGTCCCCGCCGGGGGCGGGCATTTCCAGCGTGGAGCCGTTCTGCACGCCCAGGGCATGGTCATTGCTGCCGCCCCAGTCCGTTACCACAGCGCCGTCAAAGCCCCACTCCCCGCGCAGGATGTCCATTAACAGGTGGCGGTTCTCGTTGGCGTAAGTTCCGTTGATGAGGTTATAGCTGCTCATGATGGTCTTGGGCTTTGCTTCCTTGACCACGATCTCAAACCCGGTCAGGTACAGTTCCCGCAGCGTGCGTTCATCCACCACGGAATCCGACGCCATGCGGCGCAGTTCCTGGCTGTTGACGGCAAAGTGCTTGGGGCAGGCCGAAATACCGTTGGACTGGATGCCCCGCACATAGCTCGCGGCCATTTTGCCGGAAAGATACGGATCCTCGGAGAAATACTCAAAGTTGCGGCCGCAGAGGGGGCTGCGCTTGGTGTTCAGACCCGGCCCCAGCAGCACGGCAACTTCCTGCGCGGCGGCTTCTTCGCCCATGGCCTGGCCGATCTGCTCGCCCAGGGCGGGGTCCCAGCTGCACGCCACAGTGGCTGCCGTGGGGAAGCAGGTGGCCGGAACACTGGGGTTTAACCCCAGGTGGTCCGCCGCGCCCGCCTGCTTGCGCACGCCGTTGGGGCCATCGGATAGGGTGATGGACGGGATATTATTTTTCGGCAGTGCACGGGTTCCAAAGGTAGTAGCGCCCGAAAGCAGCGCACATTTTTGTTCAAGCGTCAAAGCTTGCAGTTGTTTCTTTTGCATAAGGTGGTTCCTTTTCTTAAAAACAGCCTTGCGGCCCACCGCACAACCGCGCAAAGTCGGCGGCGATGGACCGCAGGGCAGCTGCACAGCTTACAAATTACACTTTACTGTGCCTTTTTCTTCTTGTAGCTTTTGAAAGTGAGAACTTCCAGCACGACCAGCAGTACAGCCAGCAGCACGTTGACCACGATCATAGCGGTACGCCAGATGGGGGTGGAAACAGTGTTGGCGGGGTCGTAAACGCGGGAGTTGACCACGGTGTACATGATGTTCTTGCAGGCCTGACGCATAGCCTTAACGCTGGTAGCACTGGTGGTATCGGTCAGGTGGTTGGTGGCAACATCGTAGTTCTTCAGCATCAGGTCGCAGCCGTTGCGGATGGCAATATCTGAATCCATGTAGTCAGTGAAGTGGAAGCCGTCGGTGATGACCATACCGCGGAAGCCCCACTCGCCGCGCAGCACGCCGTTCAGCAGTGCATTGCAGGCACCGGCCCACTGGTTGCCAATATAGTTCCAGCTGGACATGACGGCCTTGCAGCCGCCCACCTTGGCGCTGATCTCGAAGGGACGCAGGTAGATCTCGCGGATAGCCTGCTCGTCAGCCCAGGTGCAGAGCATCTCGTTCTGGTTGATCTGCTGGTCGTTCAGGGCAAAGTGCTTCATGTAAGCGTAGACGCCGTAGCTCTGGGCACCGGCAATGGAGCTGGCACCGATGTAACCGGCGAGGACGCTGTCCTCAGAGTAATATTCGAAGTTACGGCCGTCAAAGGCGGAACGGTGGCCGTTCATGGCGGGGGCGTACCAGCCGGTGACGTTCATCTCGCTGGCCATGCAGCCGATGCTCTCGCCGTAGCGGCGGGCCAGGTCGGTGTTGAAGGTGGAAGCGATGATAATCTCGGACGGGAAGCCAATGGAAGAAACGCCGGTAAAGTTGTTATTGATGGCAGCGGGGCCGTCGCAGTCGATGGTCGCGTACTTGTCAACGCTGGCCTCGGCCTTGGTCTGGTAGCCGCCCAGGGCGATCAGGTCGTCCATCTCGGTGACGGTCATCTGGTCGAGCAGGGTATCCCAACGCTCGTCGTCGTAGTCAGCACCGCGCAGGTCAGCCAGCTTCAGGCCGTTGTTGGCACCGGTAACGGGCATCTCGTCGTTGGGGTCGTTGTGGTCCTCGGGGGTCCAGTTGTGGTCGTTGTACAGGGTGTTCATGCTTTCCTCAGACATGGTGTAGTCAGAGGGTGCAGCAACCGCCTCGGCATAGTTGGCGAAGTGATCAGCGCGGGATAGGGTGACGAGCTTGTCGTCAGCGAAGTCGAACTTGGTGGTTGCAGCCTCGGCATCGGTGCTGCGGGGGTTGGACTCGTCATAGACGATGGTGGAAGCGACATTGTAGGTCTTGGAATCCAGCACCGTGTGGGAATCCTCGTTGATGCTGATGATATAGTCGCCCTCTTCCAGCACATAGCAGCCCTTGTCCTTGCTGTCAAAGCTGGCCATGTCCTCGGTGTTGAAGGTCAGGGTCAAGGTCTGGGAAGCGCCCGGCTCAATGGAGTCGGTCTTGCCGAAGGTGACGAGGTTGGCGGAAGCCTTCTCAATGCCGCCATCGGTGTACGGCGGGTTGAAGTAGACCTGCACGGCGTCCTTACCGGCCACACTGCCGGTGTTGGTGACGGTGACATCCAGGGTGATGGTGCCGTCAGCCTCGGTCATGGAGTCGATTTTCTGGGTAAAGGTGGTGTAGGACAGGCCGTGGCCGAAGGGATACTGAACGGTCTTGTCATAGTCGATCAGGCCCTCGGCGGCGGCAGTCTCGTAGAACTTGTAGCCGACGTAGATGCCCTCAACATAGTTGACGAAGTGCGGGGGAACCAGCGCTGCATCACCGCCAAACAGGCTGGCAGCGGTGTAACCAACGGAATCCGCATTGGTGTAGGCGAAAGCGCCAATGTTGTTGAAGTACGGTGCAGCGGTCAGGTCGTAGACGAAAGTGTCGGCAGAGTGGCCGGAGGGGTTGACCTCACCGGCAACAATCTCGCCCAGGGCGTTGAAGCCGGTCTGGCCGGTGCCGGGGCACCAGATAACGCTCTTGATCTGGGGGTGCTCATCGACGAAGCCCAGCTCGAGGGTGTTGGCAGCGTTGTAAACCAGCACAACGTTGTCGAAGTTGGAGCAGACGAGGTCGATCATGTCGCGCTCAGTCTTGCTCAGGGAGAGGTAATGCTGGCCGTCCTCGAAGTCCTTGTACTCGGTGGAGTTGTCGGTGTAGTTGACGGTGCTCATATCGGTGGGCAGGTCAGCAAACTCACCGCCAACGCGGCTGATGACGACCATCGCAGTGTCAGAGAAAGACTTGGCGTTGTCGATCAGCTCTTGGGTGTAGCTGGCGGCGGTGGGTTCGGGCAGGGTCCAGTTATGGTTGCTGTAACCCAGCGCCGGGCGCTCGGCGCAGTAAGCGGTGTAGAAATCGCTCAGCTCGGTGTTGGTGTTGATGCCGGCGTTGTGCAGGCCATCCAGCAGGCTGACGGTGGGACGGTCGGCAGAGATCGCGCCAGCGCCGGTGCCGCCGTAGACAGGGCCGACAGAAGCCCAGCCAAAGACGTTCAGGTTGCTGCCGGAAGCGAGGGGCAGTTCGTTGTCATCGTTCTGCAGCAGGACGATGCCTTCCTCGGCAATCTCGGTGCACAGGGCGTTGGCCTCGTCACTGGATTCCTCGGTGATAGTGCCGTTGCCGGTGACCAGATCGAGCATGGTGCTCATGGGACCAAAGGCAACCAGGTTGAGCATGATGCCGAAAGCCACCAGCACGGCCAGGCCAGACTGGGCGCGCACCATGAATTTGGTGGGCTTGGCCAGTTTCTTGTTGACCGCCATAGCGATCAGTACGATAATGGCGGCGGCAACCACAACGCCAAAGAAGATGAGCTGCGGGATGCAGTTATTGACCACATCGGCAACGTCGTCCAGGTTGACGCCCATGTTTGCCAGGGTAAGAAGCAGGGTGTTCATTGTTTTTCTCCTTTTATTGTGCCGCCCTCCGGATGGCGGCTGACGGGATTTCCGCTTTTATTGATGATATTGTACCAAAACAATTTTCTTTCGGCTCATTTTTTGCACAAACTGTTGTTTCCGTTGCATGTTTTGCAAAAGTTTCAAAAACATTTCATTTTTTGTTGTGCATCTCTCACAAAGCATCTCGACCCGGTTTTGTGCACCCCGCCCAAACACCAAAAATGGCCGGGTGCCTTATCCTAGACCCCCAGCCATCCATTCAGCTTTTCTGCGGCAGCAGCACCCGCAGCGTAAACCACTCGTTTTCCCAGTGCAGCGTCATAGTTCCGCCGCGCTTTTCGGCTGCGGCGCGCACACTGCGCAGGTCGCTGCCGCCATGGGTGTTGCGGCGCGGCAGGCCGTCCGCGCCCAGCTCCACTTCCTGCGCGCAGTAGTTTTCAAACCGCAGCATCACAAAGCCGTTCTGGGCGTACACCGCCACCCGGATCAGCCGCTTTTCGTGGTCGGGCTCGGTCTCCACGCTCTCCGTTGCGTTGTCCAGCGCCGTGCCCACAATCGTGCAGATCTCCCCTGTTTCCAAAAAGTCCAGCAAATGCCCGTCCGCCACGCAGGTCATCGTGATGTGGTGCTGCTGGCAGTACAGGCTTTTGGCCGTCAGCAGGGTGTCCAGCACCGGGTTGCCGGTCTTGTTCTCCGCCTCGCACTGGCGGATGACGCTTTCCATGGCCGCCAGCGCCACATCCTGCTTGGCGTGGTCCCGCTCCGCCCGGATGGCCGCAATCTGCATTTTCAGCTCGTGGTAGCGCCGGTTGATCAGGCGGATGTTCTCCTTGCTCTGCTTGTACTGCTCGTACTGGCGGTGCAAAACGCCGTCCAGCTCCGCCAGCTCGCTGTGCAGGGCGGCTTCGCGCAGCTGCTCGTGCTGCACCGTCAAAATCAGCACCCCGGCCAGATCCACCAGCGTGCGGATGTAAAACATGTTCATGTTGGCTTCGCTGCCGTTGGCAAAGCTCAAATTGCTCACGGCAAATGCGGTCAGCGCCATGACCACCGCCACAAAAGTTCCTGCGGGCGTTATTTTCAGCTTCCCGGCCGGGCCGGGGCGGCGGTTCTCCACAAAAAGCATCGCGGCAAAAATGCCGCCGTACACCGCCGCCAACAACAGCAGCGAAAGCGGCTCCGTCCCGCCGCGCTGCGGCCACAGCACGCAGTGCAGCTGCCATTCCATGCTGGCCGCCAGCTCCGCCAAAATAAAGGCTCGCGCGCACACATAACCCGCTTCCAGCAGCGTAATGCTGCGTGTGACCCACAAAAACAGCAGCATGGAAAGAATCGCCATTGCCATGCAGGGGATCCACCACGCCAGCGGAACTTCCCCCGTGGCCTGCAAAAACGCCCCCAGCAGCACCGCCCAGCCGGCTTCCACGCCCCAGATCACGCGCTGGTCCATCCGCGGCGGCAGCCTGTGCGCATACAGCAGCGCCGCCAGCACTTCCGCCAAAGCGGTGTACAGGCGGGGAATATCCGGCAATGTCGTCATTAGCCCGCACCCCCAATATAATCCGCCAGCCCCGCCATAAAAGCCTTGCGCCGCGGGCGGCTGATCTGCAGCGTATACGGACCAACCTGCACCATATCCTGCTGCACGCCGGAAACCTGCGCCAGATTGACCAGATACCCGCTGTTGCACCGTGCAAACGCCCGGCCCACCAGCTTTTCCTCATAGTTTTTCAGGGTGCCCGGCACCACAAAATCTTCTTTTTCGGTGTAAAAATGTACCTTGTGGCCTTCGCTTTCCAGGTAATAAATTTCCGCCGCGTCCAGCCGCCGCATGCCGCCGTCCACCGCCACAGCCAGATAATGCCGCTCCCTCTTTTCCAGCTGTCCCAGCGCCTTTTGCAGCTGCTGCGAAAACGCAAAGTAGGGCACCGGTTTCAGCACATAATCCAGCGCCCCAACGGCATATCCGCGGATGGCATACTGCGCCATGTTGGTAATGAACACGATCAGCACCCCGCCGTCCCGCTCCCGAATGCGGCGGGCGGTCTCCATGCCGTCCAGGTGCTTCATCTCCACATCCAGAAAGATGATGTCGAACTGCGGGAGGTAATCTTCCAGAATCTCCATCCCATCCGCAAACTCCGTTACCTCAAACGGCGTGCCGTACTGCCGGGTGTACCGCTGCACATACCCCGCCAGCTGTTCCCGCACCGCCGCCTCGTCCTCCACAATCGCAATCCGGGTCATCTGCTGTTCCCCTTTCTCAACATCACACTGCGGCCCCGCACAGTCCATATCTGGTGCGGCTTCTTAAGGTGTATCTGAAAACAAAGAAAATGACGGATATTTCACAAGCGCAAGACGGATTTAAGGCAAAGAGCCGCGGGAATCCTTTGTGGATTCCAAGGCTTTTTAACGCAAAATCCCGCTGCGTTTGTAGAAACAGACGATATTTTCGACTTTTCAGCTGCACCATCGATTGTTTTTAGTATAGCACAT
>ENA-OURZ01002876-OURZ01002876.1-human-gut-metagenome-genome-assembly--contig:-NODE-2876-length-15376-cov-10.479538_pt1 | contig 15376 bp, 8 predicted proteins | sample MGYA00242073_ERZ509195 | MGnify/ENA primary metagenome ERZ509195 (study PRJEB26280, sample SAMEA2338837) | human gut metagenome | biome: human gut; feature: human-associated habitat; material: faeces...
ACGCCGCCGATTCCTACACCGTCAAGTCCCTCGTCACCGGCACGGTGCTCACCGCCGATTTTGAGCTGGGCGACAGCATCGAGAAGGGCGATGTTCTTTACACCATCGACATTTCGGATGTGGAAAACAACCTCGCGAGCGCACAGCTCTCGGTGGAGCAGGCACAGCGCAATTACGATGACATTGCGGATATGCAGAACGTCCGCACCAGGATCAGCGGTGAGGTCAGCTCCTTTGCAGTCGCCGCAGGCGACGCCGTGCAGGCTGGTCAGACTGTGGCCACCATCCGCGACACCTCCGTGATGCTGCTGGCCGTGGATTTCCCTGCCGCAGAGGCCCAGAGCTTTGTCGCCGGTCAGGCCGCACAGGTCATGCCGGACACCACTTTTGAGACGCTGAACGGCACCATCCGCTCCGTTTCCGGTGCAGACCCTGCCGGCGACGCCAGCCTGATGACCTGCACTGTCACCATCGCTGTTCCCAACGCGGGCAGCCTGACCACCGCACAGGCCGCTGTGGCACAGGTGAACGGCGTCAGCTCCCTCAACTCTGCACACTTTACTTACCAGCGTGAGGAGACTGTCGTGGCAGCTGCCTCTGGTACCGTGTCTGAACTCTGCGTCAAGGAGGGCAGCACCGTCCGTCAGAATGACGTCATCCTCCGCATCACCGGCAAAGATCTGGACAAGCAGACCAAAAACGCCGCTGACAGCCTGCGCGCTGCCGAGCTGCAGATGTCTTCTGCCGAGAAGACCATCAGCCACTATACCATCGACGCCCCAATCAGCGGCACCATCGTGGATAAGAAGGTCAAGGCCGGCGACAAGCTCAGCGCCAACGACACCGCCATGCAGAACCTCTGCACCATCTACGATATGAGCTATCTGGAAATGAAGCTCAACGTGGACGAGCTGAAGATCCGCTCCCTCGAGGTCGGCCAGGAGGTGGACATCACCGCCGACGCCGTCCCGGGTGAGACTTACAAGGGCGTCATCAGCAGTATCCTCGTGGCAGGCACTACCGCCAACGGCTCCACCAGCTACCCCGTCACCGTCCGCATCGACGACATGGGCGAGCTGCTGCCCGGAATGAACGCCACTGCGAAGATCACCACCGCCAGCGTCAAGAATGTTCTGGCCCTGCCCAACGCCGCCCTCGTCCGGGGCAGCTATGTGCTGGTGACCAAAGATTCGCCCAGCGCTGCCAATGCTGAGACTTCAATGACCGCTCCCGACGGCTACGTCTACGTCAAGGTGACCACCGGCATCAGCGATGACGATTACATCGAAGTGAAGAGCGGCCTGCAGGAGGGCGATACCATCGCTTACGACAACTCCAGCGTCAGTGCGACCGACTTCTACAGCAACATGATGGCCTCCGCCGAAGGAGATGACGAATGAGCACGCTGATAGAATTTGATGGGGTCTGCAAGTATTACCAGATGGGCGACACCCTCGTAAAGGCCGCCGACCACGTCTCTTTCAAAATCAACAAAGGCGAGTTCGTGGCCATCGTCGGCCAGTCCGGTTCTGGTAAATCCACTTGTATGAACATCATCGGCTGTCTGGACGTGCCTACCGAAGGCACTTATCTGCTGGACGGCAAGGATGTCGGCAAGATGAGCCGCCGTGAGCTGGCAAACATCCGGAACGAGAAGCTGGGCTTCATCTTCCAGCAGTACAACCTGCTGCCGAAGCTGACGCTTTTGGAGAATGTGGAAGTTCCCCTTGTGTATGCGGGCATCCCCGCCGCACAGCGCCACGCGACGGCAAAGGCTGCCCTTGAGCGGGTGGGTCTGGGCAATAAGCTCAAAAACCTGCCCAACCAGCTTTCCGGCGGTCAGCAGCAGCGTGTGTCCATTGCCCGTGCGCTGGCCCGCGGCCCGGCGGTCATCCTGGCCGACGAGCCGACCGGTGCATTGGACTCCCACACCAGCCGCGAAGTTCTGGGAATGCTGCAGGATCTGCACAAGCAGGGCAATACGGTCGTCCTCATCACCCACGACAACTCCATTGCTGTGCAGGCCGAGCGCATCATCCGCCTCGAAGATGGCCGCGTCGTCTACGATGGCGATGCCCACGCACCCGAGGCAGTCGTTCAGCCGAACTTCATGATGGCAGAACCGAAAGCCGGAGAGGAGGGGACGCAGGCATGATAAAGGAGACCTTCAAACAGGCCGTCCAGAACGTCTTGAGCAACAAAGTCCGCACCTTCCTCACCATGCTGGGCATCATCATCGGCGTCATGGCCGTCATCGTCATCGTCGGCCTCGGCAACGGCATGACCAACATGATGCAGGACTTCTACTCCGACATGGGCAGCGATATTCTGAGCGTCAACGTCATGACCGCCAGCACCCGCTCAGTGGAAGTGGACGATGTGTACAGGATCATCAATGAAAAGCCCGAGTATTATAAGGGCCTTTCGCCTATTGCCAGTGTCGGCGACACGCTGCGGGTGGCGGGCGAGAAGTACCGCCGCACCTACATCAGCGGCGTCAACGAAGATTACATGACCATCAACAACTACAAGGTGGCCAAGGGCCGCGGCATCCAGTACGCCGATTTGATAGACAACAAGAATATCTGTGTCATCGGCGACTATGTGGACCGTAAGATCTTCGGCGGCAACGGTCTCGGCAGCACCCTCAAGGTAGGCGCCAGCGAGTACCGCATCGTGGGCGTGCTGGAAGGCCGCTCCAAACCCGCCTCTCAGTACGAGGGCGGCAACGACGACATTGTTCTCGTTCCCTATACCACCCTGATGAGCGTCAACAACACCAGCAGTGTCAGCCAGTACTATGTGGTCCTGCAGGACGCGGACCACTCGGATGAGGCACAGGAGTTTTTGCAGTCGCGGCTCAAGAAGCTGGTCAGCAAGGACGACTATGTCTACGTCATGAGCCTGAGTGCAGCCATGAAGCAGATGTCCTCCATGATCAACGTCATGGTGGGCGTCCTGACGGCCATTGCAGGCATCTCGCTGCTGGTCGGCGGCATCGGCATCATGAACATCATGCTGGTGTCCGTCACCGAACGCACCCGTGAGATCGGTATCCGCAAGGCACTGGGCGCACAGGAGAGCACCATCCTGACCCAGTTCGTCGTGGAGGCCGGCGTCACGTCGGCGCTGGGCGGCTGCCTCGGCATCGTGCTGGGCTACGTCGTGTCGGCCATTATCAACCAGATCCTTCCGTATATCCTGACGGATATTACCCTGAACGTCACCCCCTCGGCGGACGCAGCAGCCATCGCCGTGGGCATCTCCTGCGGCATCGGTGTCCTGTTCGGCTTCCTGCCGGCCCGCCGTGCCGCCAGCCTGAACCCCATCGAAGCGCTCAGATATGATTAAGGAGTTTACCATGAAAAAACGATTCCTCGCATTCCTGCTGGCTGTCTGCGTGGCTGTTTCCATGCTGGTGCTGCCCGCTTCTGCGGTCGGCTCCAACGCGGCAGTCCAGACGGCGACGGCACTGGGCGGTCTGACCGCCGAGCAGGCCGGTTCTCTGGGTGCGCCCCTCACTCGTGGGCAGGCGGCCCGCCTCCTCACCGCATTCTCTGCTTACCGCGATACCACCACGGCACAGGGCCGCACCGGCCGCCTCTACAGCGATGTAGACAGCGACTCTCCCTATGCGGTCTACATCCGCACTGCCGTCCAGAACGGCTGGATGACCGGCTACTCCGACGGCAGCTTCCGCCCGGACAACACCGTCACGCTGGAAGAAGCCTGCACCATGGCGCTGCGCCTGCTGGGCTATGATGTGGCAAAGCTGGGTGGTACCTTCCCCACAGCTCAGCTCAGCAAGGCCAGCGCGCTGGGCTTGCGCAATGAGATCAATGCCCGTCAGGGCGAGACTCTGACCCTCGAGCAGGGTACCATGCTCTTCTACAACGCCCTCACCGCTATGAACGGCAGCGGTCAGGTCTACGCTTCCACCCTGGGCTTTGCCGTGAGCAACGGCCAGGTGGACATCTCTTCTGTCCTGCTGGACAATGTCAAAGGCCCCTTCGTGGCAGATGCTTCCACCGTCCTGCCTTTCGCCCCGGCGGCCATCTACCGCAACGACGAAGTCACCGCCTCTGCGGCCCTCGCTCCCTATGATGTCTACTATTATAATGAGAGCGCCCGCACCGTCTGGCTCTACAACAAGCGCGCCGCAGGCCGCGTGACGGCTGTCTCGCCCTCGGCCAGCGCTCCGACCTCTGTGACCGTGGCCGGCGTCACCTACGCCATCGCTTCGCCCTCTGTGGCCTATCAGCTGTCCTCCCTGTCCGGCGGCGGCGTGGGCCAGGTGGTCACTCTGCTGCTGGGCATGAACGATGCAGCTGTCTCCGTCCTCACCGGCGACGCGGCAGACGCTGTGTTCTACGGCGTGGTCCAGTCCTCATCCCGCACCCTCGTGGAGACGAACAGCGCTGAGGTGCAGCAGGCTGTCTCGGTCATGTGTACCGACGGCACCGCCCGCACCGTCAACGTGGATAATAAGCTCAATTTCCCGGCCGGCAAGCTGGTGGAGATCAGCGTGGACGGTGACGGCGAAAGCGTCCAGTCCATCTCGCCCCGCTCGACCAGCGGCACCGTCAGCGCCGACGGCACCGCGCTGGGCGACACCCCGTTTGCAGACAACGTGCAGATCATTGATACGACGTCGGAGGGTGTGGCTGGGGCAGTTCGCCCCAGCCGCCTATCGGGGGTAACTCTGAGTGAAAGCGACGTCCGCTACTACACCACCAATTCCGCAGGCCAGATCGATCGGGTCATCCTCGACGATGTGACCGGTGACCTGTGGGAGTACGCTGCGCTGGATTCTGTCCGCCGCCTGACGGACGAAGCCGCCAAGAAGATCGACAAAAAGATCAGCGACAAGGCACAGGACGCCGCAAGAGAGGCTGCAGGCCTCCCCGCTGGGACCACCACGACCACCACCAAGGTGGACAAGACCGATGAGGAAACCTTCCAGGATGTGAAGAACATCCTTGTCCCCAGCACCAGCGATGTGCTCTACGGCCTCATCGACGGCAGTGTCGTCAGCTCTACCTGGAACACCCTTACCGGCAAGACGGACCAGCTGTTCAGCTATGTGCTCCGCCGTACCGGCGACAGCGTGGGCGGTACGCTGGGCGACTTCCTCAACTATCTGGGCGAGGGTGCGACCTACGTCTGCTACTCTGGCGGCAAGCAGGTGGCCTACAGCACCGCCACCAAGTACCCCGTTATCGCAGGCGGCATCGCCATCGGCCGTTCTGCTGACGGCAAGGCCATCAACCGGATGCTCCAGCTCTCGCCGGTAGTCATCGATAAGCTGGGCGCAGCTTCGGTCATGAGCGGCGACAAGCGCTATGAGACCGCCGACGATATGCAGGTGTATCTGTGGTCGAACGGCCAGTATTTCGCGACCTCGCTGCCCAAGATCAACACTGAGGATTATAAGCTCATCGGCTGGTACGACAACTTCGGCCGCTCCGGCGGCAGGAAGATCCGTATCCTTGTGGCCGTCAAGACGAACTGAGCCTGAAATTTTCCAATCACAGAACAGCAGCCTCGCGGCAGATGAAGCGGGGCTGCTGTTTTATTCTCCTATTTGCCACACGCCCTATTTCGTGTTACAATAAAAACTAGAAAAATTGCGGAAAAAGGAGGTGCGGCAATGATACGCATTGCTCTGGTCGAGGACGAGGCAGAGGTGCGGGCGCAGCTTCAGGGCTATGTGCAGCGGCACACCCGGCAGTACGGCACCGAGTTCGCGGTGACGGAGTTCGCTGACGGCATGGAGCTGCTGGATGATTACCGCCCGGTGTACGACATCCTGTTTCTGGACGTGGAGATGAAGCATCTGGACGGCATGGAGACGGCCCGGCGAGTGCGGGAGCTGGACAAGGATGTTATCATTGTTTTCATCACGAATATGGCGCAGTACGCCATCGGCGGGTACGCCGTGGGCGCGCTGGACTATGTGCTCAAGCCGGTGCCTTATTTTGCGTTTTCGCAGCAGCTGCGCAAGGCCGAGGAACAGCTGCGCCGCCGCGCACGGCATTATCTGGCTCTGCCGGTGGAGGGCGGGATGCGGCGGCTGGATTCGTCCCTCATCTATTATCTGGAAAGCGAGGGACACCGCGTCCATTTTTATACCGAAGAGGGCGATTTCGTGGCGGCAGGCACCCTGAAAGCCTTTGAGGAAAAGCTGGCCGAGCGGCCCTTTGCCCGCTGCAACAGCGGCTACCTTGTCAATCTGGCACAGGTGAAGAGCGTGCAGCAGGGGATGGTGCAGGTGGGACCCTACGAATTGCAGGTCAGCCGCCCCCGGCGGAAAGCCTTCCTCACGGCGCTGGCCGACCACATCGGGGGTGAGGGTGCATGACGGCACTGCCCAGCATCCCGCGTCTGTATACGGCGTTGGCCGAGTGTCTGGCCGTGGGCATCTACGCCCTGCCGCTGGGCATCCGCTTCGGCAAAACGGCCACCATCGCTGCCAGTGCGGCATGGGCGCTGGCCCTGAGTGCTTTTTTGCAGGCCACGGGCAGCGTTCCGCTGGCGTGGTGGATCCCCTGCATGGCGGCAGCTGTGGGGATACAGTATTTATACCTCTGGGTCACCCGCACCATCTCCCTGCTGGAAGCGGGCTATGTCTGCGCCCGGGCCTTCGTTCTGGCAGAGCTGGCGGCCAGCGCCGAGTGGCAGCTGCACTGCTTCCTCTGGCCTCAGCGCAGCGGGGCCGACGGCCTGTCACTGCTGCTTCTGGTGGTGGTCTACGGCGGCGTTTTCGGCTGCATCTGGGTGCTGGAGCATAAGCACAAAAGTCCCAAGGGCCATATCGTCATCAGCGGAAAAGCGGGCCTCGTGGCCGTCGTCATGGCGGCGATGGTCTTCGCGGTGAGCAACCTGCTGTTCTTGGGCGACTGCGAGGTGGACATGAGCGTCTACTACATCCGCACGCTGGTGGACATCTGCGGCGTGCTCATCCTGACGGTCCAGCACGAGCAGCTGCGGGAGGCGGCGCTCCACAGCGAGCTTGCCGCCATGGACGAGGTGCTCCACCGCCAGTACGAGCAGTACAAGCGGAGCAAGGAGGGCATCCGGCTCATCAACAGCCGCTATCACGAGCTGAAAATTCAAATCGCGGACATCCGCGCCGAGCGCGACCGGGCCAAGCAGGACGCGGCTCTGGCCCGGATGGAGAGCGGCCTCCGGCAGTATGAGGCCGAGAACAAGACTGGCAACCCGGTATTGGATACACTATTGACCGCCAAAAGCATGGACTGCCAGCAGCGCGGCATCAACATGACCAGCGTGGCCGACGGCAGCCAACTGGGCTTTTTGAGCACGCGGGAGCTGTGTACCCTCGTGGGCGCGCCGCTGGACAACGCCATCGAGAGCGTGCTGGCCGAGCCCGACCCCGAAAAGCGTCTGCTGCGGGTGGCCATCTATAACCAGAGCGGCTGCGTGATGCTCCGCTTCGAGAACTACTGCGCCCAGCCCGTGGAGATGGGCGCGGACGGTCTGCCCGTCCACAACGCCCACGGCGGCTACGACCTGCAGGGCGTGCGGGCGGCCGCCCAGCACCACGACGGCACCATGACTCTTCATTGGGCCGACGGCTGGTTCACCCTGCGGATCTTGCTGCCGGTCCCATCGTGAGAAACCTCTCCGTCATCGCGTAGCGATGACGGAGAGGTTTTGTTATTCTGCACAATAAAACCGTTCTCGAAATTGTGAATTAGCACAATAAAATTTGAAACAAAATTGAAACTTCTGCAAAACATGCCTCCAAAATGACAGATTGTGAAGATGTTTGTGAATTTTCTTTGAATCCATTTATAATAGAGGCAACGCTCCGGGAGCTGTACCCGGAAAATATGGATTCAGAATAAGGAGGAAGAAAATTATGTTGTCCATCAATATGGATGATGTAATGCAGGTAGTTTCGAACATTCAGAACTACCTGATTGCATTCGGCGTCGTCCTCGTACTCGCGCTCCTCGTGATGTTCGCGGTGCGGAAGATGCCCAAAGCGAAAAAGAAGATGATCCGTGCGCAGTCCGGCCTCGCCATTCTGCTGGCGCTGGCGATTGTTATCAACCTCATCTGCACCGGCCCCATGTCCACCATGCTGGATCTGGTCTCCGGCGAAGGTTCCATCAGTGAGGAGACTTCCGCAGAGGCCACCGAGCTGGTCAATGAGATCACCCAGGAAGGCATCGTTCTGGCTCAGAACGACGACAACATCCTGCCTGTGGCTTCTGGCTCCAAGCTGAACGTCTTCGGCTGGGCTTCCACCAGCCCCTGCTACGGCGGCACCGGTTCCGGCGCTCTGAACGACGCTTACCCTGTCACCGACCTGCTTACCGGTCTGCATGATGCAGGCATCGAGACCAACGACGAGCTGAGCAAGTTCTACACCGATTACTGCTCCACCCGCCCCAGCGTCGGCATGGCACAGCAGGACTGGACCCTGCCCGAGCCGAATGTCAGCCTGTACACCGACGAGATGATGGCAAACGCCAAGGCATACTCTGACACCGCCATGGTGGTCATCACCCGTGTGGGCGGCGAGGGCGCCGACCTGCCCACCGATATGTCCGCTGTGGTGGACGGCAGCTGGATCCGCCGTGTGGCCGAGTACCGGGGCGCACAGAAGGGCGCAGGCTACTACAACGGCAGCTATGATGACACCCTGAACGAGGGCAACGACTGGGATGCAGGCGACCACTTCCTGCAGCTGTCCAACCGCGAGGAAGAGCTGATCGATCTGGTCACTTCCAACTTCGACAACGTCATCGTCGTCTACAACGGCGCCAACGCTTTCGAGATGGGCTGGGTCAAGGATTACCCCCAGATCAAGGGCGTCCTGCTCTGCCCCGGCACCGGCCAGTCCGGCTTTGAGGGCTTTGGCCGCGTGGTCGCCGGTGAGGTCAATCCCTCCGGCCGTACCGCTGACACCTATGTCGCTGACCTGACCACTTCTCCGTGGTGGAACAACTTCGGCGACTTCAAGTACACCAATACTTCCGAGTTCAATTCCAACGCAAGTATGTTCGACCCGGAGGGCACCAGCCCCTCCTTCGTCAACTACGTTGAGGGCATCTACGTCGGCTACAAGTTCTATGAGACTGCCGCCGATGAGGGCCTCATCGACTACGACAAGGAAGTTGTCTATCCCTTTGGCTACGGCCTGAGCTACACCACCTTCACCCAGAAGATGAGCGACATCACCAACGACGGCAGCAGCCTGAAGTTCTCTGTCACCGTCACCAATACCGGCTCTGATGCCGGCAAGGATGTCGTGGAGATCTATAATGATCCTCCGTACACCAACGGCGGCATTGAGAAGGCTTCCGCAAACCTGCTGGACTTCGCCAAGACCAGCGAGCTTGCCCCCGGCGAGAGCGAGACCATCGACTTCACCATCCCGGTCGAGGATCTGGCTTCCTACGATTACAAGAACAACGGCTGCTATGTGCTGGAGGCTGGCGATTACATCATCAGCACCAACTCTGACTCCCACAATGTTCTGGATTCCAAGACCTACACTGTTGCTTCCGACATCGTTTACAACGAGTCCAACAAGCGCGAGAGCGACGCTGTTGCAGCGACCAATCAGTTCGATTTCGCAGAGGGCGAGATCACCTATCTGTCCCGTGCGGACGGTTTTGCAAACTATGCTGAGGCCACTGCCGCTCCTGCTGATTACAACATGAGCGATGAGGTCAAGGCTGTCTTCGACAACGCACACACCTACACTGAGGTCAACTACGAGAAGGACGATGACCCCAACGCAGAGGACATCACCACCGGCGCAAAGAACGGCCTCAAGCTGGCTGACCTGCGCGGCGTGGATTACAACGATTCCAAGTGGAATGACCTGCTGGATGAGATGAGCATCGACGACCTGCAGCAGACCATCGGCTTCGGCGGCTATCAGACTGCAGCTGTGGACAGCATCGGCAAGGTGCGCACCAACGACTGTGACGGCCCTGCGTCCATCAACAACAACTTCACCGGCGTCGGCTCTGTCGGTTTCCCGGCTGCTACCCTCATCGGCATGACCTGGAGCAAAGATCTGGCACACGACTTCGGCGACAGCATCGGCAAGATGGCCAACGAGATGAACACGTCCGGCTGGTATGGCCCGGCAATGAACATCCACCGCACCGCTTTTGCAGGCCGTAACTTCGAGTACTACTCGGAGGACGGTGTCCTGTCCGGTGCTATGGCCGCAAACGCCATCGCAGGCGCACAGGAGCACGGCGTCTACGCTTACATGAAGCACTTCGCCCTGAACGATCAGGAAGGCAACCGTACTTCTATGCTGGCTACCTGGTCCAACGAGCAGGCTATCCGCGAGATCTACCTCAAGCCCTTCGAGATGTCTGTCAAGGATGCTGACTGCCACGCTGTCATGTCTTCCTTCAACTACATCGGCAATCGCTGGGCTGGCGGCTGCTCTGAGCTGCTGCAGAATGTCCTGCGCGGCGAGTGGGGCTTCCTCGGCTTCGTCGAGACCGACTACTTCGGTGTCTACGGCTACATGACCGCCGATCAGGCTGTCCGCAACGGCGGCGACCTGATGCTCTGCACCACCGGCAACGATTACAACAATGTGACCGTTCTGACCAACAGCAGCAAGCAGGCAATGCGCACCTCTGCCAAGAACATCCTCTACACCGTGGTCAACAGCCGCGCTTATGAGGCTGAGAACCTGAATCCCGGCATGGCAAAGTGGAAGGTCATCATGATCGGCGCTGACGTCGTGGCCGCGCTGCTCATCGTTGGCTTGGAGTACACCGCCATCAAGAACTACAAGAAGCGCAAGGAAGAAGAGGAAGAAGTCTAAACCGGACCCTCTCTCCATGCAGCACCTGAACTGAACCAACGGCAAAGGCCCGCTGCACCAGACAGCGGGCCTTTGCCCTGCTCAGGATAAAATGAGGAAAATGCGATGAAGCATACCGACATCATCCAGAAACTGAACTTAGAGCAAAAATGCGCTCTGCTCTCAGGCGAGACTGTCTTTACCACCCGCGCTCTGCCGGGCAAGGGCATCCCGGCCATCACCCTTTCGGACGGCCCCAATGGTGTCCGCAAGCAGGCCGGCGCCGCCGACCATCTGGGCCTCAACCCCAGCGTTCCGGCAACCTGTTTCCCGACCTCTTCCGCCACTGCGTGCAGCTGGGATGAGAAGCTGGGCGAAGCCGTGGGCGAGGCACTGGGCGAGGAAGCCGCTGCACAGGAAGTGGCTGTCCTGCTCGGCCCTGGCCTGAACATCCAGCGCAGCCCCCTCTGCGGCCGCGACTTCGAGTATTTCTCGGAAGACCCCATCCTCGCGGGCAGGATGGCCGCTGCCTATGTGCGCGGCATCCAGAAAAACGGCATCTCTGCCTGCCCCAAGCACTTTGCGGTCAACAGTCAGGAGCTGCGCCGCATGGCCAGCGACTCGGTGCTCGATGAGCGCACCCTGCGGGAGCTGTATCTGACCGGTTTCGAGATCGTGGTGAAAGAGGCAAAGCCCAAGACCATCATGACCTCCTACAACCTCATCAACGGCACCTACGCCAACGAGAATGCCCACCTGCTGCAGGACATTCTGCGGAAGGACTGGGGCTTCGACGGGGCCGTCGTCACCGACTGGGGCGGCTCCAATGACCACGCCCTCGGCGTGAAGAACGGCTCCACCCTCGAAATGCCCTGTCCCGGCGGCGACTCCATCCGGGAGCTGATGAAGGCCGTACAGGACGGAAAAATTTCCGAGGCCGACGTGGACGCCCGCCTCGACGAGATGCTGGAACTGGTGCTCTCCACCCACGCTGCGGTGGAAAAAGCGCCCCGCACCTTCGACGCTGCTGCGCACCATAAGCTTGCCCGCCGCGCGGCCGCAGAGAGCATCGTCCTGCTCCGGAACGAGGGCGGCATCCTGCCGCTCAAGCCTAATGAGAAGCTGGCCGTCATCGGCGACTTTGCTGAGACGCCCCGCTATCAGGGCGCAGGCTCCAGCGCCGTCAACGCCCTGCAGGTGGACACCCTGCTGGACAGCATCAAGGCCGACGACAGCGGCATCACCTTCGTGGGCTATGCCTCCGGTTTCGAGCGTCAGGGTGCAGCTGACGCCGAGAAGCTGGAAGAGGCTGTGGCCCTCGCAAAGAAGGCTGACACCGTTCTGCTCTGCCTCGGCCTCGATGAGCTGCGGGAGAGCGAAGGCCTCGACCGCGCCGACATGAAGCTGGCCGAGAACCAGCAGCAGCTTCTGGCCGCTGTGGCTGCCGTCAACCCGAACGTCGTCGTTCTGCTGAGCGCCGGTGCGCCGGTAGAGACGCCGTGGGTCGGCCAGTGCAGGGCGCTGGTCTACGGCGCACTGGGCGGACAGGCAGGCGCAGGCGCGGCCGCAGACATCCTCACCGGCAAGCTCTGCCCCTGCGGCAAGCTGTCCCAGACCTGGGCGCAGGCTCACGACGACACCCCCGCCAAGGCAAACTTCGGCGGCGAGGGCCGGAACGTGGAGTACCGCGAGGGCCTGTATGTGGGCTACCGGTACTATCAGACCGCCGGTGTGCCGGTGGCGTTCCCCTTCGGCTACGGCCTGAGCTACACCACCTTCGAGTACAGTGGTTTGAAGGCAGACGAGAAGGGCGTGACCCTCACCGTCACCAACACTGGCAGCTGTGCCGGTGCCGAGATCGTCCAGCTCTACGTCGCAAAGCAGGACGCAAAAATCTTCCGCCCGGCGCAGGAGCTGAAGGGCTTTGCAAAGGTCTTCCTCGCCCCCGGCGAGAGCAGGACGGTGAGCATCGCTCTGGACGACAAGGCGTTCCGCTACTGGAACGTCAAGACTGACCGCTGGGAAGTCGAAGGCGGAAGCTATCAGCTCCGCGTGGGTGCATCCAGCGCAGACATCCGCCTGACGGCGGAAGTCTCCGTCAAGGGGACCAACGCTCCCGACCCCTACGAGGGTCTCGACCTGCTCCACTACGTCTCCGGTCAGATCACTTATGTGACCGACGCCGAGTTCGAGGCTCTGCTGGGCCACCCTGTGCCGGAGGATGTCGTCCGCATCGACCGGAACATGACGCTGGGCGAGATGGACCATGGCCGCAGTCCGCTGGGCTGGGTGGCACAGAAGGTGCTGCGCTGCCGTCTGGACAGCAGCTTTGCAAAAGGCACCCCCGACCTGAACACCGTGTTCCAGTATAATATGCCGCTGCGCGCGCTGGCCAAGATGACCAACGGCATGGTGAGCATGGGCATGGTGGACGGCCTCGTCTGGGAGCTGAAAGGCTTCTGGCTCGTGGGCATCCTTCGGGTTATCTATGAGTTCGTCAAGAATCTCATCCTGAACAGCCAGATGGAAAACCGGCTCAAAAACAGCTGAAAGGAATAAGGTCATGAATTTCTGGAATAACTTTGCCGCAAAGCATCCGGCCGCGGCCAAATGGGTGCGGGAGGGTGGACTGTTCGTCATCGTGTCCAACCTCATCACCGTGTTCAAATACCTGCTTCTGCAGTTCCTGCCCAAGGCGTTTGCAAGCCTGCCGGTGGTGGACTTCGGCTGGCCGGGCATCGACATCACCCTGTTCGGCGAGACCTTCAAGTGGAATATCCTCGGCTACGACGCGGCCCACGGCGGCCTGCCCTACTTCTGCGCCTACATGGTGGCCATGGTCATCGGCGAGTGCATCAATTTCCCCATCCAGCGCAATTTTGTCTTCCGTAGCAAGGGCAACCTCGCCAAGCAGATCGGCTGGTATCTGCTGGCCTTCTGCCTCATCACCTGCATCGTCAACTCCATCAACTGCATCTGGGTGGCTGTGGCCGGTCTGCTGGTGCCTGATTTCATCTACAACATCGGCACCACGGTGCTCAACGGCGGCATTTCGATGGTCATCTTCTTCTTCGTGAACAAGATCATCTTCCCCGAAGGCGAAGCCGCAAAATAATCTGTCATCTTCTTTATTTTCATCATTTTCTTCATCCGAACCAACAGGCCGTCCTCTGGAAGAGGACGGCCTGCTGGCATATTGAGCGGTTTTGGACGCTGCAAAGGACGAAATTTCGGTCATAGGGTAAGAATCTGCCCAGGGGTCTTGCACTTTGATGCTTTACTGTGGTAAAATCATGCCATGCTTTTATCATAGAGGAAAAAGCACCAAAGGGGGAACGTATATGAGTGAGATCTGTATCATCGTCACCATCGTCGTCTATCTTGCGGCCATGCTGCTGGTGGGTTTCGCCTATAGCAAGACCAACAACGACAGCGCCGACTTCTACCTCGGCGGCCGGAAGATGGGGCCGCTGGTCACGGCCATGAGCGCCGAGGCCAGCGATATGTCCAGCTGGCTGCTGATGGGTATGCCGGGTCTGGCCTATCTGACAGGCATTGCCTCGCCGGGCTGGACGGCCATCGGCCTTGCGCTGGGTACCTGGCTCAACTGGCTCATCGTGGCCCGGCGGCTCCGCCGCTATTCGGCCAACCTCGACGCCATCACGGTACCGCAGTTCTTGTCGCTTCGCTTCCATGACCAGCGCAACCTGCTGAACGCTCTGGGCGCGGTCATCATCATCGTCTTCTTCGTGCCGTATACGGCCTCGGGCTTTGCGGCCTGCGGCAAGCTGTTCCACAGCCTCTTCGGCGTAGATTACATGGCAGCAATGCTGGTGTCGGCCCTCGTCATCGTGGGCTATACCATTCTGGGCGGCTTCCGCGCCGTCACCACCACCGACCTCATCCAGTCGGTGGTCATGTCGCTGGCCCTCATCGCGGTGCTGGGCTACGGCATCGTCGTGGCCGGCGGCTGGGGCGCTGTGGTGGAGAACGCCCAGAGCCTTTCCGGCTACCTGACCATGACGGCCAGCCACGACGCTGTGACCGGCGGGGCCACGTCCTACAGCCTGCTGGACATCGTCTCCACCATGGCGTGGGGTCTCGGCTACTTCGGTATGCCCCACATCCTGCTCCGCTTCATGGCCATCGAGGACGAGAAGAAGCTGGTGCTCAGCCGCCGCATTGCCACCGTCTGGGTGGTCATCGCCATGGCGGCGTCCATCGTCATCGGCATGGTGGGCCTCGGCATGACCAGGGTCGGTGCGCTGGAATTCCTCAGCGGCTCGTCCAGTGAGACCCTTATCGTCCGCATCGCCAGCCTCATCAGCCAGCACGGTGTGCTGGCGGCAGTCCTCGCCGGACTCATCCTTGCAGGCATCCTGGCGGCTACGATGTCCACGGCGGACAGCCAGATGCTGGCCGCTGCGTCCAGCGTGTCCCAGAACATTTTGCAGGAGTTCGGCCACCTCAAACTGAGCGAGAAGCAGAGCCTCTTCGCAGCCCGCCTGACCATCATCTGCGTCAGCGTGGTGGGCGTGGTGCTGGCCCGCGACCCGGATTCCA
>ENA-OURZ01002888-OURZ01002888.1-human-gut-metagenome-genome-assembly--contig:-NODE-2888-length-15322-cov-4.798782_pt1 | contig 15322 bp, 17 predicted proteins | sample MGYA00242073_ERZ509195 | MGnify/ENA primary metagenome ERZ509195 (study PRJEB26280, sample SAMEA2338837) | human gut metagenome | biome: human gut; feature: human-associated habitat; material: faeces...
TTAAAAGAAGGAGGTATCAATGAAGAAACTCTTGTTCTTTGCGGTCTCTGCAATTCTTGCAGGAGCGAGCTACTGTACTTCTGTTGGAGAGAAGATTGTCGCTAAAGTGACAAACAGCGACACTCAAATCGAACAGCAGCAAGAACAGACGTTGGTGCTGGAACAGTCCTCTGCCGAGTTCAATCTACTCGCTAGCCACAGTTCCCATAGCTCACATAGCTCTCACAGTTCGCATCGTTCGCATAGTTCTCATTATTCGAGCAGATGAGTTGTAGAGCTAAATGATTTTCCGGTGCGCCTGATTTTTATTGGGCGCACTTTTTGGAACTCTTAAAAGATGTCGTGATTTATGAAAGTAGTTGTAGTCCTTCCTGCATATAATTGTGCTAAATCTCTGAAGAAAACAATATCTGAAATACCTCAAGATGTTGTCAATGAAATTGTCTTGGTAGATGATTTTAGCTCTGATGATACATTAGGAGTTGCCAAAGAATGTTGCATCAAGCATATCATTAAACACGACAGAAATCTTGGGTATGGTGCTAATCAAAAAACATGCTATGATATAGCGTTAATGTTAGACGCTGATATTATTGTAATGCTTCATCCAGATTATCAATATGACCCCAAATTGATAACGCTGATTATTGACAAGATTCTTCAAGGGGCAGATATTGTTCTTGCATCTCGTATGATGAAAGGATTTGAAGCTGTAAGGAATGGTATGCCGCTATACAAGTATTTGTGCAATAGAATACTTACAAAATTCCAAAATTTATGCTTCAAGAAACATTTATCAGAATATCATACAGGGTATAGGGCTTATCGAAAGGATGTGCTTAAGTCTATAATGTATCATGATTTTTCAAATGATTTCATATTTGACAATCAGATTATTATTGCAGCGTTCTCAAAAGGGTATGAAATACAAGAAATATATTGCCCTGCGAGATACGACAATCTTTCATCATCTATAAGATTATTACGTTCAGTGAAATATGGATGCCAAGTAATATATTATACAATAAAGCAAATTTTGAAAGGGTAGTGAAAAATGGGGCAATATTATCTGTGTGTAGTTCTAATCATATTTTTATTCATTCTGCTTATTCATGAAGTTATATATGATTGTAAGTCCATACGAAAACCATATAAACGCATATTGCTTTGTCTGGTTCTAACTCTTTTGTTCAAATATAATTATGGTACTCATTTTTATGGATTGGAGTATGAGGATGCTTATGTTTTTAGTTTTTGTGCAAGGCAATTCTTGTATGACATATTTCCAACTTCTTTTTTAATTGATGCCGTTTCTGTTGGAAGTCTTACGGAACCGATGCTTACTTCTACTTATGGTGGGCATTTTATCATGTATCCTACCTTTCTGTCTCTTTTTACGAACATTTTTGGATGGTCTCCAACCATTTTGAGCATAGCAAATACAAGCATAGCTTTTTTTATTCTACTCATACTGTCAATCCTTCCAAAGAATCAAGAGAATTGGTTTATCCTTCCTGTTCTCTATTGTTGTGCACCTATAATAAACTTGTTTACAACCTGTTTCTTATCAGAAATATTTTCAAGTTTCATTTGTTTGGTATTCGTATATACTTATTTTAGAAGAAAGAGTATATATAACTATGTCCTATGTCTTATTTCTTTTCTTGTGGCGATTATGTGTAAAAGAGAAAATTTGGCATTGCTTACTTTACCTACAATTGAAATTATTTATTTGGTTTTGTGGAAATATAGATGTGAGATAAAAAAATACACTGGAGAAATATTGAAATATACATCCCTTTTACTTATCGTCTGTATCTATTTTCTATCCGTTCAAAATGTTTTTGACATAGAAAAAATAGAATCCCAAGATATAGAAAATTCAACTTTCTCAATTTGCTATTTGTCGATACTATTCCCAGCTTTTATTAAAGCGATGTTCAGTTTTAAAGCATTTTCCTTAGTGCTTACAGCTACTATTGCATGGCTTATTTACTTCTTTTTCCATAATAAGAAAATGTCATTAGACATTGTATTTCCTCTTACCTTATTTTTTGCATATCTTCTGCTATATACATCCCATTATAGGGGCTATTTCTTTATTAAAGAAGGACATGTTTCCTCATTTGAAACTTACAGATACATCAACAACTTCTTTTACTTACTTCCGATTATGTTCCTTCCTTTAAGAAGTAAACTCGTTAAACCTATTAAATTCATAGTGTGTATAGCATTGGCTTTTTCATTATATAATACGTATTCGCTCAGATTTAAGATGTCAGAAACCGAATATCAAGAGCGTTTTAAGGTGGCCAAAACAGTTAGTACATATATACAAGCAAATTCCTCTAACAGTGTACTTATCTGCGAGAATATTCTTTTATACCAGAATATATGCGGTGATAACTTTAATGTATGCGATATTCGCCTTTATGATAAGTTGGATAAAAATAATCAAACTGATTATTATCTATTGTTGTCGGATTTGAACTACTTAAAAGAGCGATATTCACTAAATATTGATTTGCATGATGTTTCTCCCGTTATGTATTTAGAAGATGGTAGATATCTGTACAAGTACAAATGATAGAAGAGAATAACAAACCTCCTTTAGTCCTTAAGGAATGCCCATAAGAATACGACTATATAGCAAAATAAGAACACGACTATCATAAATATGAACCAACGGTTGGACAGCCATATGCCTTCGCAGTTGTGAAGGTGTTTGGCCAGTTTATATCGGTGTTCCTCCAACAGCTCTTTTTCAGCCTCGATGTGTTTGGCGGAACATTGCTCTACCTTTGCTAGTTCGTCAGTGCTGACTTTCGCTTGGATGACTGTATTCTTCTCTGCCTTGACAATGGTATTGATAATACCGTCCACTATGTTGTCAGCACTCTCCTTGGCCGCTTCCAGAGCCTTGAAAGCCGCCCGTTCCCGTTGGACGGTGTGCTTCAGGCTGCCGTGTATGCCGTGCAGTTCTTCTTTCAGGGCATGGATATCATTCAGCAGATTGCGAAGTCCAACTATTTGACAGTTGATTTTTTGAAGCAGTCCGTCAAGCTCCTGCATATCCTGTTTCAACTCCTCTTCGGGTGTATAATTGGCAAGCCGCTCACGCAGGGCGGCGGTATCGGGTTGTTTCATATCCTCTGTTGTTTATTGGGTTTGTCATTTGCGTTTCATTCCTGATTTCTTCTGTGTGCCGAGCCTATGCGAAGCCTCACGCGCACAACGGCGGGCAAACTCTATCTCGTCCTCCTCCGGGTCGCGTCCCCATTTGAGGTCGGACTGCGAGCCGCCTCCACCGCCGCCGGATGTCATCTCGTAGGGTGACGCTATAAGGGTGAAGTAAGCCATCGCCAAGTTCTGCAAGTCCTGCCAGTTGGTAAGTTCTTGGTAGTCGAACTCGTTGTTGAAGAAGTCAAGCACCTTGTCGGGCAGATAGCGTTTGTAGGTTTTTCCGTCATGTTCAAACTCCGTGGGCTGGCGGTTCGGCTTATAGTCCGTGTAGTCCTCGTAAACCGAGTTGTTTCGCAGTACCAATGGCTGTGGCTTTTGTCGGGCTTCATTAGGAACGGATGGCTTCGGTGTTGCTGTGGCGGTCGGTTTGGGTGTCGGGCTTGCTTGTTTGGCTTTCTGTTTGTCCTGTTCCGGATGCAGCTTCTCCCATGTCTGCCTGATGCGTGATGCGGTCAGGTTGCGCCCCTTACCAAGTTCGGAAGCCTTAAACCTTGTGTTGCCCTTGCAAAGCACATAGCCGCGTATCACATCCTTCTTGTCCTTGCGCAAGTACAAATCGTATCCTTTGGCGGCAAGCAGTTCCTTGTAACCGTCCCATGACCATTCGTCAAGCTTACGCAAGGCTTCCATGCAGTCGGCACTGACTTGTGGGATGTTCGCCTCGTGTATGTGCATGGCGGTAGTCCAGCCCCTTTGCCGTGCGACCTTTTCAGCTGCCCGTTGTGCCCGTAAGTGGATGGCGTGGTCGTTGTTGATGTTCCCGTCCTCGTCCACCCGGCAGACAATGGCATGGAGGTGCGGTATGCCGCTCTTGGATTCCTCGTGCAACCAGATTGAGGACTTGCTGCCCGATACGTTGGTGCGTGGAGAAACGACATTGCCGTCCTTGTCCCGGATTTCCTGCTCGTCGAAAGCCGCCGCGAAGTCGTACCACAGTTGCCGCCAGTCATCCAAGGTGAAGTCTTCGGAATGTTCCATCGCCGGGCTAATCTCCATGCGGATGACATTGTTCTTGATGTTTGCGTGGTTCATGGTAGCGAACTTCATTTCCGTCCATATTCCTGTAGCGTCCATGCCCTGCGGCATGAAGTTGTCGCAGATGCGCGTTATCTTTTCGGGATGTTTCTTGTTCCTCGATTCGCCCGATACATAGAGCATCGCCCTTATGCCGTGGGCTACCGCCTTTGCGTTGGCTATCATGCGCCGTCCTCCTTAGCTTCTTGGTTTGTTGCCCCTGCCGGATAGCTGTTCGCCGTCTGCGTGGACTGCAGGAAGTCGGCGACATGGTTCGTGACATGGGCCACTTTCTCGTACCATTCAAGCATGGTCTCTTCGTGCCGGAAAAGGCGTAGCTTCTCGTTGTCGGTCAGTCCGTGCAGGGCGTTGGCGAAGTTCACCATGTCCGTGCGGCAGGCCGCAAGCTGACGCAAACCGTCCAGTTCCCTGTCGGAAAGCCTTTGCCGTGGCTTGTAGCCGAGTGCCCTTGCCCGGATGAAGTCGCTGCGTGTCATGCCGCACTGGTCGGCGGTGCTTTTGATTTGCGAAAGCTCCTGTTCCGTGACCTTGGTGACAACCACCTTGTCGCGCCTTATAACGGGCTTCTTTTGCTCCTGTTCCTGATTGGAGGTATCCTCGTATTCCATATATAACAGATGTCTTTGAAAAGTCGTGAAACGGTTTCTAAAAGAGGGATGATGCGAGCCTGCGAGCGGCAAGGACAACAGTCTGCCGGACTGTTGCGAGGGCGTCGTGGTATTACTGTCCGAAGATGGTAATACCTCGGCATACCTCGCAACTGAACGCTACCGCTCCATGTCAATCCATCCGTCCGCTTGCCACAGCCATAACAGACTGGTGCCAGTGGAGTGCCGGATAATTGAACAAAGGAAAATGTTTTTTGCATCCTGTTTCTGTCAGCTTTTATTCTTCCCTCTATTTTCTGAATGAAGGGTTGTCGAATACAATCTTGTCCACCATCTCGTTCAGCCTGTCAGCAATCCTGTCGCCGTATAACTTGCGTATCTGCTGCGGTACGAGGTTGGTGGTTATGAACGAGAAGCCACGGTTCTCGTATCTTCTTGCAAGCAGGTCAGTCAGCGGCCTGTGCATGTTGCCGAACTCCTGCACCTCCACAGGCTCTATGCCCATGTCATCGATGCCGAGCATCTCCATATCACACAGCCGCAGGAACTCGGTATAGCTGTTCCGACACAGATGGGCAATATGAACGGCATTCACGATAGGCATACCATACACAGTCCTGTGGTAGTTGTCCGGTATCCTGATTACATTGAGCAGGTTCTGGAACGCCCTCATCACGGTGGTCTTGCCGTTGCCGCACAAGCCGCACAGCATCACCCCGCACCTTCTGCCGGAGGTAAGGCTCGCAGCAAGGTTCCTGACTTGTGAGTCTACCGCGTCAGGATAAAGAAATGTGCCTCCGAAACGGCTCACTTCGCCTGCGATGGCACATTTAAGCAGTTTCGCAGCCGTCTCTTCATCGAAAGGCAGGCTAAAACGCTCCTTCGTAGTCCTCGGCTGACACAGCCGTGACATCAGAGTCTCTATAAGTTGGGGATTTCCGTTTTGTTCCATATCGGGTTGTATTCAGATGTTTGATAATCCAATGGTAAAAATGGCTTCGGCAATCGCTCTCGTCCCGCTGCGCGTTTCCGCCGATTCTTTGCTCGTCAAAGAAGTCACGGATATTCCCGTGTAGCCTGTATCTGTCAATAATCCAGTTTTCTCTTTTCGCCAGCACTTCGATAATCTTGTCCTGCCAAACCGTATCGGCAAGCAGGAGTGACTCAAGCTCATCCAGTGATTTATGTCCATCTTCCCGCGCGTGTTGAGAGTTGATAATATCTTCGTCTTTATCTTTTATATTAGAATGGGGCAACTGTACGGTCAACTCATGGGTCAACTGTCGGGTAATCTGATGCGGCAACTGCCGGGACGGCTGTATGGTCAAGGAATATAGCGCAGGGGTGTGGATTCCTGTACCAACCTGACAATCTATCAGCCCACGTTCTTTGAGATGCTGCCGTGCCTTGCTGATATTCTGTTTGGTGGTCGAGAGCCGCACGCAGAGGATGGCTGTATGGCAGGCAAACGGCATGTTCCAGCGTAGGCGGTTTGCCTCATACAGGAGGTAATGATAAAGTGCTACCTCCGTAGGGTTGAAAGGGCTGCGCTCCGCTTCTGCCCAAAACTGGTTAATGTAGTCGTATATGCCCGCCATGACTTACCGCTTCGAACGGTTGATGATGTACTTCTGTGCCTGTTGGTCGAGTTCCGCCTGCGATGCCACGCGTACATTTTTCATCCATGCCTCCAGTTCGGCTTTGTCAAAGAAGCACAGTTTGCCGTTGGGCTTGTAGTAAGGTATGACGCGTCGCATCATCAGCTTGTGAAGATAACTCACTTTGATTCCGAGAAATTTCGCGGCCTCGGCCGTCGAGATTAATTGGTTCGTCTGTTCCATATTTCTGTCGTTTTTGATGTGATTTCTTAGGCTGTGAAAGCCGTCGTTCCGATAAGGAAGACGGTGCAAAGTAAGCCATCGGAAATCACACGACAAAGGCTGTTAATCTACTGTAAAACAGATGGAAAGCTAAGTGGAAAACTTTAAAAGCACGGCTGTAAAACAACAGCAAACAGACGAAAACAGGGAATAGAAAAAACAGATGTTAAGCGAGATGAGTCGCCTGAAACGATAAAGCGGTTAAATTTTGATATTTCTCTCCCAACTACGATATGCATCGGTATTGCGGATATTATCGTCGGCTTCCGCCACTTTCTTAAAAATGGAGATTATAACATCCTCTTTGTCGGCTTTGGAACCCCTGCGGTTCTTCACATCCAACAACTGGCGCATATTGTTCAGATGCCAATAGTCGCCAAAAATTTTCCACTGGCGGCTGATGTTGCAGATTGCTGCTATGCTGTCCGCGATGAAAGCCATCAGTGTGGCATTGCATCCATCATGCGGACGGTATTCTGCATCAAGAAAGCCTTCGTGACGCAAGGCTTCCATAAATATCATAGTTCTGTCTCCTTTCAGGGCATCCGGGAAATCCGGTGGAAAGGAAAACCGACATGCTGTCTCTGGTTCTGTGGTCGATTGAGACTTGCCAGAGGAACCGCTGCCGGACGGTGAAGAAGCCTTTTTAGATTTGCGCTCCGACAATTGCTCGATTTTCTTGCGATACTCCATATAGACAGCCATCGGAACAATGAAGATAACGAGCGAGATTACCACGAACATGACGACGGTAATAGCATCCGTCTCAAGCCGTGCGACCGCTACCCGTCCGGCAAGGACAGATATGAGTAGCCACACTGCTCCCGGCAGCAGGATGTTCACATTGAAATCATCTGGCAATCTTCTCATACTCTACATTATTATATCCGTTCAGGTATTGGCAAACTCCATGTCGATAAGGCTGATGGCATCTTCCTTTTTCTTGTTGATGATTTTGGCGTATATCTGGGTGGTCTTCACATCCGAATGGCCGAGTAGCTTGCATACAGTATAAAGGTCAGCACCAAGTGTCAGCAACATTGTGGCAAAGGTGTGGCGGCTGACATGATAGGTTACATGCTTGGTTATGCCCGCAGCCTTGACCCACGGTTTGAGCTGCATATTACAAGTGTCCTCACATGGCAATGTGGGAAATACAAGGTCTTCATCTCCGGCTCCGTTCCGTTCCGGCATCCATTTCCTTGCATTCATGGAAAGGGGAAGATAAAGAGGCTGACGGGTTTTCTGCATGATGATATTGATGCGCCACTGTTCAGCGGAACTATCCACATTTTTCCATTTCAGGGCCAGTACATCGCTGATTCGCAAGCCGCAGTAGCAGGAGAACAGGAACGCTCCTTTGACATCCTCCCGTCTGCAAGGAGTGCCTATGAGAATCTTGACCTCGTCTATGGTCAGGAACTCCCGCTTGCTCTCCGGCATCTTGATTTTCTCGTCCGTATTAAGCCGGTTTACCGGATTTTCGGCAATGATTTCCTCTCTAACTGCTGCATTTAACGCTCCCCGGAAGCATCCGAAGTAGGAAACGCAGGTGAACTGCGACAGTTTCTTACCACTCGGGCTTACATAGATGTTACGCAGGAAGTTTATAAAGGCAAGGCAGAAGTCGCGGTTTATGTCCCGCATGGTCGCCTTTGCATTGAAGGCACGCAGCACATTCATCGTGTTGGATATCAGTTTGCCACTTCCTCGCACTCCTTTTTTCTCCTGACTCTCCTTGTATGCCTGCATCCAGTCGAGAAGCAGCATCTTCGACCGCAGGGAGGTGTTCTTCAGCCCTGCTACTCCATTGGTCAGCTCGATGATGCGCTGCGACTTTATGGTGTTAACCGCAGCAAGTGTGGCCTTATTCTGCGCCTTGGCTGCCGCATTCGTCTCCGGGATGAGATACAGTTTCAGGAACTCATACTGCCTTTTCCCGTCACGGTAGATGTCGAGATAGACGGACTGGCTCCCGTCACTGAGTGTCTTATAACGGACTCTGACAGGTTCCTTGGGCTGTTTGGGTGTCTTTATTGCTTTTGCCATAGTGGTGTCATTTATAAAAGATTTGTTCTTAATCAAACACTTTGTCTATGAGATTGACTGCCTCGTCTTTCCTTCGGTTGATGATTTCAGCATAAATCTGCGTGTTCTTTATCTGGGAATGGCCCAAAAGTTTGGAAACGGTATAAAGGTCTGCGCCGAGCGTGAGCAGCATTGTGGCAAAGGTGTGTCGGCTTGTGTGATAGGTCACCGATTTGGTTATTCCAGCATCGGCAGCCCATATTTTCAGGATGTCATTGATGTGGGAGTCTCCGGGCAGATGCTCGAAGACAAGGCTGCCGGCATCGTGTTTCCCGCTGTCTTCACATCCGGGCATCCATCTTCTTGCCTGCACGCCGAGCGGTATATGTATTGGCTTTTCGCTCTTGTTCATGATGACGGAAAGTATCCATCTGCCGTTGTCCTGCGTTATGTCACCCCATTTCAATTTACGGACATCGCCGAGCCGCAAACCACAGTTGCAGGCAAAGAGATATGCGTTCTTGACCATATTGTTTTTACAAGGTGTCGCAATCAGTCGCTTCACTTCGTCTATGGTCAGATAGTCTCTTTTCCCTTTGCTCGCTTTTGCCCTTTCGTGATGTGAGAGTAGGTTCATGGGATTGGTGGGAATGATTCCTTCTCGTACGGCAACATTGAGAGCGGTCACGAGTGTGCATTGGTGGTTGAAGGCAGTCTTTGGCTTAAAGTTTTCTCCTTTGGCTGTTTTATATCCGGTCTTCAGATATTCCACAAAGGCAATGCAAAAGTCCTTGCCGATTTCATTTACCTTTGTGTCACCGCAGTTCATTTTGGACAGGATAGCACATACCCGATCTATAGCATGGATATCATGTACACCACGGCTACGCTGTATCTCCTTAAAACGGGAAAGCCACTCCAGTATGGATATGCCCTTATTAGAGATATAGCCTTGCGTCTCCATAAGCCGTCTGTTCTCGGTCGGTAACTTTTCCAATTCCCGCAATTTCTTCCTGCAGGCGGTCTCGGCTTTCCGCATCGTGGCTTCATTCCGGCGCAATGATTTGTCGTCGGTCTCCGGCACAAGATACAGTTTGAGGTATTCATAGCTGCGATGGCCGTTACGGTAGCAGTCCAGATAAATGGATCTGCGGCCGTCTTTCATCGCCTTGAACCTTATCTTGACTGGCGATTTTTTGCTATCTTTGTTACTCCTGTCCGTCATAAGTGCGTTCGCATCTTGAAATCACACTGCAAATATAGTCTCTTTAGTCGAAAAAGAAACAAAAACGGGTAACAAAAATGTGTCTAAAATGGGATTTTTCCGGAATTGAAGGGAATTATGCAACTATATGCAAACAACTGCAAATAAGGATAATAAGTGAAAATATCTTCTCTTTAATTCTCATAGTTTATAGACATCGGAAATTAGGCTACCCCTACGGAGTTCTACTGGCATACGGGCAAGCCCGGAATGGATTGATACCACATCTCAAACAGCACGGGGTCTGTCCGGATTCCAGCGTACATACAAAAGGGAAAATGGCAGATTGCACCTGCATGGTGAAACCTGCCATCACTTTGCTTTATTTCCATATCTACACCCCGACAATAAAGTAAAGCCGGGAAATGTCACACCAATGGTGGGCTCAATAATGGAAATCCCTGTTGAACCTGTATTCCTTGCCCTCTTTTACAACCATTCGCTTGTTGCTCAGGAATGTAGCGATTTTTACAGCCTTGTTGTGTCCCAGTTTTATGCCTTGCCGTCCGTAGCCCTCTTTCAGCCTTTCGAGAAAGTTGTCATAGCCGTTGATATTACCGCCCTCAAAAGCGGCGTTCAGAGCGGAACGATGCATATCCTCCGGGATTTCTTTATAGGGGTCGAATGGTTCTTTGGATGGTCGTCCAGCCTGCCGTTTCTGGGGCTGGTAGAACTCCACCGTTTCGGGAAGGCATTCATCGTTTATCCGGAAAGCAAAAGACTCGAATTCACGGTCACGGATATGCAGGGCTTCTACCACGCTTATGGACTTATCGTCTTTATCTGCTTCAATCTGCATGATGGTTTCCGCCTTGTTGTTCAGTTCCGTGCCGACATGTCCCCGTGCATGTTCATCATTCTTGTTCTGATGTAGGATGGTATGGATGTGTATCTGTCTGTCGTCAGTCCATCGCATAAGTTTGGATATTACTTCGGTGGACTCTCCGGGTGAATTGATGTCATAGACGAAATCACGGATGCCATCGATGATAACCAGTCCCAAGTCGGGTATCATGCCGATTGCCTGTTCTGTTATTGCCATTCTTACTTCGGGCGAATATTTCCGGAGTGCCAGCATTTTCAGATTGTCGGCATCACTATCTTTCGGCAACCCTGCCAGTCTTAGGATTCTATTCAGAACAATCTGACAATGGTTCTTGCCTTGTTCCGTGTCAATGTAGAGAATCTTTCTTTTGTCCTCCGGGAAGCAGGCACGGTAATGTAGCACCGTGCCGTTTATCAGGGCAGCCGCAGTGATAGCCGAGACATTGAAGGTCTTCTTGCTTTTGGCTTTTCCGATGGATGCGCTGAAGTTTCCGAGAGTCCCGATTATGGAATCATCCACCATCAGCACGGCAGCGGATTGCTCGTATGTCCCGGTTACGCTGATGACCGATTCATCTATATAAACTTTCAGTTCCTCCGGGGTAGGAATATTGTTGTTCGTCTTTTCCATATTCCTACAACTCTCTTGGTTTTGCCTTATGTCTTGTCGCCGCAAGCATCTGTTCGTGTTCTTCTTCGATGCTCAGCGGCACCTGGCCTTTCCTTCCGCTCTCCAGCCATTTGTCCAGTTCGTCCCGATAGACAAACAAGTGCTTGCCCTGCTTGATGGTGGGGATACCTCCGTGCTTGGCTTTGTAATAGAAGGATGACTTGGATATTCCAAGATAACTGCATACTTCCTCCACAGTCATGGGGACATGCAGGTTTTCTTTGACCGGAGCCTGTTTTGCCAGATTGTCTTTCAACGCATTTTCGAGGCTCTCGATTCTTTCGCAAAGTTTGCCTACCATTTCCGGCAGGTCATTGAATGTAAGATTTTCTTTTAGCATGACTAAACGATTTAATTGTTTAACATGCTGCAAACCAATCCAATGATATTACGCAGACTATAATCAGCAAGAACTAATTTTCTCGTCAGCAAAATTTTTCATGCAGTCAAACCAGTAGTCTCCGTTTTCAGGCACATCAATCTTGATTTTGCTTGTAACGGAATCCCTGAGGTTCTTGGAAAGATATTCGATTGTTGCGTTTCCCAGTTCGTGTGGAAATATTTCTTTTATGAATTTTGCCCTGTCGATTAGCGGAATGTCAAGCCTCTCCCCGATATTCCATGCAAAATGCCTTAGTGCCGGAGACTTGATGGGATTATCCGGTTTGGAACGGATTGGTTTGTATGGCTCCTGTTGTCCGTAAGCCAAAGCATCTATGTTCTCATGGAGCGTTTCAAGTTCATCTTTGGTGAAAAACTCTGCCATTATATATGTGGTATAATCATGAATTGCACTGACTATCGCAGCCCGTCTTTCCTTTTTCGCATGCTCCAATTCTTCCATACGGACTTCATATTTTTCAAGATAGGAAGCTCTCTGCGTTACAACGCTGACCGCACTATCTGCATTGTCTGTTTGCGGAAGTTCATGGGGCTTGTCTATATTTACCCCCAATGCAACGGCTTCTGTCTTGGGAGAAACTTTGCAGCCAAAAGAAAGATAGTTCTTGACAAACAGTGAACAGAACATGCGTTGCAGTGCAGCGCATGTTAGGATTGTCACTACCGTTCCAATTATAAATGGAGTAGAGTAACTAATCAAGTCAATCTGATAATTTTTATACACTATTGTGGCAACTGTCGCGAAAATGATGCACGCCAATGCGAGGACAAGGCTTGCTTTTTTGATGGTGGGTCTGTTGTTATCTGCCATAGACTGTCATTATTTGAAATTTCACTATGACAAAATTAGATGCCCGTTTGCAGATAGTAATAAATAACGGTAGAAAATCAACCGGGATTTAAGAAAAAATATGGTTAGAGTATGATTTTGCGCTGAAAATCATATTCTAACCAATAAAAATGGAGCAAAGACAAGCAGGTCAGCCTTTCCTTGTCAAAGTGATTTTAGTGGTCGCTTCACGTTTGTTGCTGTCCACGACTTTCATGTAGCGTTGCGTGGTAGTAATACACTTGTGAGCCATCATGCTCTGAATGGTACGGATATCTGTCCCTGCGGCAGCTTGCAGGGTGGCGAATGTTCTACGATATGAATGGAAAGTTATGTCTTTCGTGATTCCGGCAGAACGAATCCATTCCTTCATCGGATGCTGTGTCCAGCTCCGTTTCAGCCCTTTGAAAACCAGTCCGGTCTTTTCAGGGCTGTAGCCTATCAGTCTCAACGCTTCATCGCTTATCGGGATGATGTCCTCTGTCTTGGTCTTTTGCGTGATGGTATGAACACATTTCCCTCCGGCGGCAAAGTCAACGATTTCTTCCCAGCAAAGGGAAAGCACATCACTGAGCCGCAGGCTGGTCAGACACGAAAAGAGGGAAGCGGTTTTCAGGACAGGTATCTTGCAAGGTGTCTCGGCCAGTCTGTACAGTTCTTCGACCGACAGATAGTCTTTTGCGATATCTTCCGTTTCAATCTTGTCCAGAAAGTCATTGACATTGGTCTTGATCATCCTGTTGCGATAGAGGATTTTCAGGAATCCTCTGAATGTAGACCAATAACCCGCAGCGGAGTTTCTTGAAACCGGTCTGTTCCGCTTTAGCTGCCTTGCGTTAAGTAGGTATTCACGGAATTTATTGCAAAGGTCGATGTTAATCTCTTCGAAAGTACATTTGCCATGAACGAAGTTGTAGAAGTGCTGATACACAAACGCCCATTTTGGGTCGTGTTTGCGTAGCTGCTTGCGGTAATATTCCAGAAAATCGGATTTGAACTTACGCTTGTCAAAGAAATCATACCGTTCATTGACAATGGCTTCGAAGCGGCGGCACCGGATTGCCTCCGCTTTTTCCGACATGGCGGCATTGAAGTCCCGTTCACGCTGATTCTTCGGATTGGCATAGATATAAATGTTCAATCCCTCATGACGGATGGTCTTCATCGTTTCTTGGTCACGGTAGCCCGGATAGTAATCAAGGTAGAAAGACAGCATACCTTTCTTCAAAGGGCGTGTCCTCAATGTAACTGTTTTGCATTCTGACATAATAATGAATATTAAATGGTTATAACTGACTTTTGCTGCGAAAATCTTTAATGATGTTGTGCAGACCGTAATCAGCAGGATATAATTTCCAGATAATTACAGTCGGTTGCATTTAGCCGCTAACGGGCTCCCATGATGTGGTCAAATTCCACTTTCAGGAAGCGCACGAACCGGCCTTTCTTCTCCCGTTTGATTTCGTGGAATTGCAGGATGCCGTAAACCGAATCCCGTGTGAGGTTGTATTTCTTCATGGCTTCCTGCACGGTGTAGTATTCCGATGAGTCCTCTTCGGCGGTCTGTTTGGACAGGTCGAAATGAAGTTTGGAGTAGAATATCTGCCCGTGTTCCTTCTTTGATGGGATGTTGTTGCGATAGACATGTGAGCGGATGGCGACACGGGTCATGCCGTACTTCTTCTCAATCTCTTCGGGAGTGTACCATTCCGTCAGGGCATCGTCTGTCCTGTACTTGGCAAACGCTGCATCAATATGTTTTTTGCTGTAATAGTTGAATTGGCGGATTTTGACCTTTGGAACATCATGCTCTCTGGTGTATGTCCATACCCATTTGGTGTTTACCTTGTACTTTTCTGCTATCTGCTCTGCGGTGTAATATTCGGTAATGTCTACATCATCCTTTGGCTTGATGCTTTCGTAAGGTTTGGTTTTCAACATCAGTTCGATGTCGGCACGGCGGATAAGTGACTTCTTGCCGCTAATGCGGGAAGCCCGAAGTTTGTTTTCTTTGACCAACTTATAAATGTACTGACGAGTAACACCCATAAGTTTGGCAGCCTGTGCAAACGAAAAGAAGTCTTGTCCCTCGGATGCCTGTTTGGGCTGTAGCAGTTCCTGCATTTTCTTTAATTCGCGTTTGCGTTCCCGGATGCGTTCTTTGTAACCGAGATTGGAGCACTGATGACTGCAATAGCAAGTCGTTGTTTTCTTGGCGATGAATGGTTTTCCACACCATTGGCAAATCTTTCTTACTTCCATATTTTCCTAATATATTTTGAGTTCAAATCTCTTTATTTCTCCTCTTTTGTGTCAACACACGTAAACCATTGTCAACACACGTAAACTACTGCGTCATCGTGACATCGGGGCAAATTCTGAAAATGTTCCGCGGTAGAAATACGGTAGAAAAATATGGTGAACAACAGTATCCAACTGTTTATAGCTGGATTTTTGGCAAACAAAAAAGCCGCTGAAAATCAGCGACTTCATTATAGTTGGTTCTAATTCGTTGCAGTTGATTACAATATCCTACTT
>ENA-OURZ01002890-OURZ01002890.1-human-gut-metagenome-genome-assembly--contig:-NODE-2890-length-15315-cov-8.774312_pt1 | contig 15315 bp, 10 predicted proteins | sample MGYA00242073_ERZ509195 | MGnify/ENA primary metagenome ERZ509195 (study PRJEB26280, sample SAMEA2338837) | human gut metagenome | biome: human gut; feature: human-associated habitat; material: faeces...
ACATGATTTTACCACTAAAACGTGGTGAAAATGTGTAAAAAGGCAAAATAATGGGGAAAATGGTGCGCCCTCTCAGTCAAAGCCTGCGGCTTTGCCAGCTCTCCCAAAGGGAGAGCCAAGTCCACTGCCGAGAAGTTTCTCTTTGCGCCTAATACTTTAGCGCTGAACTTTACGGCTTGGCTCTCCCTTTGGGAGAGCTGGCGCGGGAGCGCCTGAGAGGGCGAACCCTTTTCAAGAAAGTTAACGCTTGCCAACACAACATATATCCAAATTTAAGTGCTCCCGCACCCGGCAAAACCGCGCCGCCGGGGCAGGGAAAAGATGATTCTGTGAATTGTAGACAGACTTTATTCCGGAATATATCAGAACTGCAACAAATCCCGCTTGTTTTCATCATTTTCACGAAACTGCTTCAGGAAGTTTAGCGATATTCCCGATTGACAAAACCGTCAGGCGTCGGATATAATCAGGGCAGAAAGGCAACGATGGTTGCGAAAGCCTTTCGAGAAAAAAGAAACATATCCACAAAAAACGCTGATTGGAGGGATACCCCTATGAAGAAACTGTCAAAGATCGTCGCTCTGCTGCTTGCAGGCGCAATGGCTATGGTGATGCTCACTGCCTGTTCCGGCGGCGGCAACACTGGCAGCATGAAAGAGGACACAACGGCTGAGGATAAGGTCCTGGGCAAGTACAGCACCAGCACTGCAAGCGTAGATAATAACAAAGCCCTGAAGGCTGAAGCAGAAAAGTTCTTGGATGAGAAGATCAATGCTTCTGGCAGCATCTTTGGTTATAAGTTCGTTCTTGGCGGCGAAGTAAAGGGTAAGGACAAAGAGTATCTGACGGTTCTCGTGGCGACGAACTTCTCCTATGAGGATACGATACTGGGTCTCATTCTGAACGAGATCTCGAAGAAGGTCAATACCGATACAAATGTCAATATCAACCAGAATGGCGCTTGGACAGACATTGGCGTTGTTGTCAAGGGAGATAGCAAGCATAGCTACATGGCAATTGCGTTCAAGGTCAAGAACCCCAACTACCACAAATAAGTAAAGAATCATCAGTCCTTTCTTCCCCGGAGAGCAATCGCCCTCCGGGGCTTTTTTCTGTCTTGCTTGCGGTAAATGCCGCTTACCGTTGCGACCCCCCCCCGTGAAAATGCGTTTGGAGCGCTCCGCAGAGCGCGACAAACGCGAAATAAAAATAATTCTTCCGCTGAATATGCGCAAAGCGCACGCGGCGCGCATTCCAAATCGTCCTGCCCCGCCCGGGGCTTTTTTGCGCTCTGCCCAAAAATCCCGGCAAAAAACAGGCACACTTGCCATTGACGAACCCTGCCGCGCTGCTGTAAAATGAAAACAGAATGCCCTGTGCATCCGCATGGGCCCCTGCATTTTATAAAAGGAGCATTGCATGAAAAAGTTAAAGCGTCTTGCGGCTGTTCTTCTGGCCGGTATCATGGCACTGGCACTGTTCACCGCCTGCAGCGACAGCGACCCCGGCAACCCGGAGTTTGATTCCAAGGTGGAAAGAGCCTATCAGAAAGCGCTGAATAATACATTCGGGACGAGCTTTGAAAACGATGCCGACATCAAGAGGCTGGCCATCGAGCACATCGAGGAGAAACACGGCGCGGACAGCCTGACCGGTGAGACGCTCTACAAAACAGATGGCGATGGTAAGACCACGGTGCGGCTGGTGCAGATCTGCTATGATGTGCGCAAAAGCACGAAAGAGAACTATGTGCCGCTTTTCTACGAGGCCGCAAACACGCCGAACATCACGCCGGACAAAATGAGTCTCCGCACCCTGTATCATGTTGTGGAGCAGGAGATCGAGACTGCGAAGAAAAAAAACGGCCGGACGCTGGAGCTTACCGCGCTGGGTGTCGGCGCATGGACCATCGGCGGCAAGACCTATGTTGCCATCGGCTTTGAGCTGACCAACACCACCCCGTAGAACTGAACCCCATCCCGCCCCGAGGAGCACTCCGCTCCCCGGGGCTTTTTTTCTCCTTTTTGTGACAAACCCCGCCCGCTGTGGTACAATAAAAGGGTATCGAACTCACACAGAAAGGACGTTTCCATGCAGCTGTTTGAACTGGTCAGCCCACGGCTGTTCCGCCCGCTGGCGGGGCCCAACCGGGCGTTTTATGCAGAGCTTTTGCTGCTGCTCTGGGAGGAGTGCCGCCATACGGCAGATTACAGCATTTCCCGCGCCGAGGCCGTCTCCCGTGCCGAGGATTATTTTGCCGCGCTGGCAAAGCCGCTGGCGCTGGACGCCGACGGTGCGGGCGATGAGGACGAGCAGCCCACCCGCGACCCCCACACGCTGGCGGTGGGCTTTTTGCTGCGTCTGCGCCGCACCGGCTGGCTGGAGGAGCAGCCCGGCAGTTATGAGAGCGAGCCGACCTTTGCCTTTATGCCGGAGGTCACCCCGCTGCTGGATGCGCTGGAAGAAATACTGAACCCCCGGGTGGTCACCTACACCGGCAAGCTGTACAAGGCGTGGCAGCTGCTGGGCAGCATCGGACAGGAAAAAAGCCCCTACGAGAATGTGCTGCGGGAGGTGGCGGCAGACCTTGAGACTTTGAACAAGTCTCTGCGCGCCCTCAACGCTTCCATCGGGCATTACATCGACCGCCTGACCCATAACCGCACCCCGCAGGAGGTGCTGGAACTGTTCGATCAGTACGAAGAAAAAGTTGTGGCGGCGGCGTACCATCGCTTTAAAACCAGCGATAACCTGTTCAATTATCGCGCCTATCTGGAAGAAGAACTGGACGACTGCGAGCAGAACCAACTGCCCCGGCTGGCGCTGGACTACGCCCGGGTGGAGCGCTGCGCTCCCGGCGAGGCGGCGCCCCGGGTGCGTGCCCTCATCCAGCAGCAGCGGGACGCGCTGGAAGAGATGAGCACCCTGATGAAGGAGATCGACGCCAGCCACATCCGCTACCGCAAGCGTGCGGTGCAGCGGGCACAATTTTTGCTGCTGAGCGACCGCTCGGCGCAGGGCAGCGTCACCGCCCTGCTGCGCCGCTATGCCGAGGAGATCCGCAGCCCGGAGCAGCTGTTCGAGCCGGACGATGGCCCGGTGGCGGCGCGGCTGCACCTGTACCCGGCGGCAGTGTTCGGCGCAAAGCCGCTGTATCCCCCCGCCGCGCCCCGCACCGAAGCACCTCTTGCCCCGGTGCGCACCGAGCCCCTTGACCCCGACCGGCTGCGGCAGGAACAGCAGCTTCTGCTGGACTACGCCCGCCTTGCCGTCACCGAGGAAAACGTGGCGCTGCTGGCGCGGCAGGCATTGGCTGCCCGCGGGCAGGTGAACGCCTCCACCCTTGTGGAGGAATACCCGAACGATTTTACAGGCATCATCGGCCTGCACACCTATTCCCAGTCGCCGCACCGGGAGTATGATATCACCCTGACCGGAAACTGGGTGGAGCGCGGCGGCTTCCGGTTTCAGGATTTTGTCCTGACCCGCCGCAAGGAGGTAAACACGGATGGCAACCATTGATCTGCTGGAAGAAACCGCAAACTATCTGCTCAACCACTGCTTTGTGCTGGGCTGCGTAGAGGAACAGCGGGCAAAATATCTGTATATTCAGGATCACCTCAACGAGGTGCGCGCGGTGTTCAAACCGCTGGGCTACGCGGTGCTTTTGTACCCCGCACCCATGCAGGCGGCGGCGCTGGTCAACGAGCACGAGGGCAGTCAGGCACGGCTGCTCAAGTACGAAAGCATTTTGCTGCTGGTGCTGCGGCTTTTGTACCTGCAAAAGCGGGAAAGCCTTGCCGCCAGCGCGGACGAGGTGCTGGTCACGGTGGACGAGGTGCAGGCAGAGCTGCAAAAGATGAATCTGCCCCGCAAACTGGATCAGCAAACGCTGGAAAAGCTCATGCGCACGTTGCGCCGGTACAATCTGGCGCGTCCGGTGGGACGGCTCTCCGGGCTGGACAGCCGCATCGAGGTATTTCCCACGGTGCTGCTGGCGCTGCCGGACGCTGACCTTGCGGATGCCGCCGCCGAGAGCGCCCGCACCCGCACCGAGCTTGGCCTGTACGAGCGCCCGGAGGGCGCAGACATGGAAGCAGGGGAGGGTGAAGTATGATCGAACTCAAGCGCCTGAAACTTATCAACTGGCACAACTTTGAAAATACCACCTTCGACTGCGCCCGCCTGACCTATATGATCGGCGTGAACGCCGTGGGCAAGACCACCATTCTGGACGCCATCCGCTACTGCCTGACCACCAACCGCAACTTCAATGCGCTGGGCAATAAGAAAAGCGGCCGCACCCTGCAAGGCTCTGTCCACGCCAAGCAGCGCGGCGAAAACGCCTACCGCCGCCCGGGGCATACCGTGGCGTATATCGGGGCGGAGTTCTGGGACAGCGTAAAGCACACCAGCTTTGTCATCGCGGTGCGGGTGGAGTCCGAAGGCCCCATGCAGGAGCTGCACCCCGGCGATCAGACATGGTATCTTTCGGAGGACGGCTGCACGCTGGAACAGCTGCCCTTCATCGACCCCAAGACCGGTGCACCCAGCGCAAAGGAGGACTTCAAGCCCGCAACAGGCCGTCTCTCCTACACCCGCAGCCCCAGCGAAGCGCGGGACCGCATCTGCCGTGCGCTGGGCATCGGGCGCGCCTCCAGCCCCTTGGGCAAAAAGTTCAACGAGGTGTTCCAGATGGGCACCAGCATGGACGAGATCCCGAATTTCCGGGAGTTTCTGTACCAGTACATCCTGCCCCAGCCGGAGCTGGACTTGGAAGCCTTGCAGGGTGACCGCTTGGAGCTGGAAAACCTGCACGCCGTTCTGGCGGAAGCCCAGACCCGCGCCGATGCGCTGGACGAGATCGTGCGCTATGGCCGCGAAGCCACCGAAAAACAGACCGAAGCCCTTGTGAACCGGGGCGCCGCCCTGCTGGCGCGGGCTGCTGCCGATGCCGGGGAAAAGGCTGTCTGGCAGGAGCGGGTGGACGCCGGACGCCGCCAGCAGGAAACGCTGCGCACCCGCTACGCCGAGGCCAAGACCGCCGAAGCGGAAGCCCGCCGCGCCTACCTGACCGCCCACAGCGCCGCCGGTGCCAGCGGCGAGGGGCGCGCACTGGACGCCATCAACGAGGAGCTGGCGCACCGGCAGACCGCACTGGATGCCGCCGCCCGCCGCGCCGACACCGCCGAAAAAGCCGCCGAAAAGACCGGCAACCTGCTGGCTGTGCTGCGCCGCAGCGGCTTTGCCGCCGGACAGAAGATGACTGACCTGACCCCCGACACCCTGCCCGCCCTGACCGACTGGCTGACCGCACAGGAAAAGCCGCTGGAAGAAGCCTATTTTGCCGCCCGGCAGCACACCGCCGCCCTGCAGCGGCAGCAGACCGAGAAACGCGCCGAGCTGGACGCCGTGTCCGGCGGCAAGTGGGTGTACCCCCACGGGGACGCCGCCACCCGGGTGCGGGACGCCGTGAATGCCGAGCTGAAAAGCCGTGGCATGGAGCCGGACGCCCGCATCTTCTGCGAGCTGCTGAACGTGGAGGACGAAAGCTGGCAGGACTGCGTGGAAGCCTGTCTGGGCGACCGCCGGTTCGATATCCTTGTGCCGCCCGCCCACTACGCCGCCGCAAAGAGCGCCTTTGTGGCACTGAAAGAGAAAGTCGGCCCCATCAGTCTGCTGGACACCCCGGGTCTGCGCAAGGCCAACCGCCGCGCCGATACCGCCCCCGCCGACAGTCTGGCGGCACAGGTCACCAGCGAAAACCCGCTTGCCGCGCAGTACGCCGACACCATCCTGCGCCGCATCGTCTGCTGCGACACCCCCGACACGCTGGAAAACTACCCCGACAGCGCCACCCGGGACCTTCTGCGCCACCACCCCTTCCGGTTGGAGCGTCTGCGCACCCCGCAGCGCTATATCGGTCTGGAAGCCCGCCGCGCCCGCGCCGGGGCACTGGCAGGGGAGATGAACACCCTTGCCGAAGAAGTGCGCGCCGCCGCACAGGCAGAGCAGAACCTGAAAGCCGCGTACAGCCAGTACCAGACCCTTTTGCGCGGCACCACGCTGGAAGAGCTTGCCGCTTTGTGGGATGCCCGCGCCGCCCTGACCGCCGCCCGGAAAGCCGTGGACGCACAGGCCGCAAAGCTGGCCGAGTGCCGCGAGAATCCGCTTTTGCAGCAGCTGTATAAGGAGGAAGAGGTGCGCGAAGCCGCATGGGAGGCCGCCCGTATCGCCGTGGAGCAGACCGGCGGTGACCTGCGCGTGTGCGAAAAACAGATCTCCTCCTGTGAGGCGGAGCAGCAAAAGGCGGTGGACACCGCCGAAAAGAGCGCACAGGCCGCCGAGAGCTTTTTTGCCGCTCATCCGCTGGTGGAGCCGCTCTCCCGCAGCCGTCAGCAGGCGCTGACCGGGCCGGATAAATCCCCCCGCGCCGCCGCGCAGGCCGCCGAAAAGGCACAGGCCAAGCTGGACGATGCCCTGACCGTCTACCTGAACAGCACGCTGGAACCGGCGCAGCGGGAATACAACCGGCGCTACGTCTGCGATTATCCTCTGGGGCTTGCCGGGCTGGAACAGTACCGCGCCCAGCACGAGAGCCTTGTGCGCATCGACCTGGAGCGCTACGCCGCCCGCCTGGAGCAGGCGCAGCGGGACTGCAAGGACCGCTTCCGCAAGGATATCCTGTTCCGCATGAAGGACGATATCTTCAACGCCCGGCGGCAGTTCCGGGAGCTGAACAAGGTGATGGAGCAGCTGACCTACGGCGAGGAGGTCTACCGCTTTGAGCTGGAGCCCAGCCGCGACCCGCAGCTGGCGGCCTTCTATCAGGTCATCGTGGACAAGGGCAACCAGCAGATGACCGAGGGCGACTCGCTGGACAACCTTGCCGCCACCGCCGACCCTGCTTATGAGCGTCAGGTGGACGAACTGATGGAAAAAATCATGGCGGATGTGGACGAGAACACCCGTGCCCGGCAGGAGGGTCGCACCGGCGGCGTGACCCTGTCGGACTATGTGGACTACCGCACCTATCTGGACTATGACATCAAGGTGACGAACCGGGTCACCGGCCAGCAGGCATACCTGTCCCGCGTCAGCCGCGATTCCTCCGGCGGCGAGAATCAGGCCCCCTTCTATGTGGCCATCTGCGCCAGTCTGCTGCAGATCTACGAAAAGAGCGAGAACAGCATCCGTCTTGTGCTGCTGGACGAAGCCTTCAGCAAGATGACCAGCGACCGCATCCGCCCCATGATGGAGCTGTTCCGCCGCCTGCAGCTGCAGGTGCTGCTCATCTCCACCGTGGAAAAGAGTACCGCCATCCAGCCCTACTGCGACATCACCTACTCCATCGTCCGCCACGGCGACGCTAACGCAATAGCGCCGTTTGTCCGCCTTGCGGCGGAATGATGTGCGCATTATATGCGCAATGATGTCTGCCTGCGCCGGAAATGAACGTGGAACGATCAAAAATGCCCGCCGCGTTGCTTTGGGCATATTCAGCGGAAAAATGATTTTAAATTGAGCGACACCGGGCAGCCTGCGGGCTGCCCGGTGTCGCATTTTCACCAGAGAGGCCGCAAGGGAAAACGGCATCTGCAGCGCCTGTTTCCTACGGAAACAGCGGCACTGTGGATGGGCTGCCCGCTTGACGTTACAAGCCCTTTCGTGAAAAAGCAGTTCCGAAACGCCCGCAGGCGTTTCGGAACTGCAAATAAAAATAATAATTCCACTGATGATGGCCAGAGCGCAGCGGAGGCCATTTTAATCGTCAAGGCTGCCGTAGAAGCCCCGCTTTTGTCGCGCTTTACCGTAAAGGCAACACATCTTCGTCTTCGTTGATCTCTTCCATCATCCCGTCCGCAAAGTACCAGCCTCTGCCGTACAGCGCCTCGCTGCCGTCGGCGCACAGGATATACGAGCCGTCCGGCAAAGCGAGAAAATGCCGCTTTTTGCTGTCGGCAAGGGCGATATCCTCCACCTTCTGTCCGTCCAGCACATGATCCCGGATGAACTGGTAGTGGGGCAGGATGCGGGTCTCGGTCAGGCCAAGGCCGTTCATCCAGCGGGAGTAGTGCGGGTCGGCGGCCTCGCTCGGTTCCTCGGGTGCGGCGTACACGATGTGGGCGGCGTTCATGCTGCCGGCACTCACGCCCAGCACGATGCCGTGGTAGTTGTGGAACAGCCCCGGCAGGCCCAGCTGAGCAAAAAAGTGATTCTGGGTGGGCACGTGCCCGCCGCACAGCATCACAAAGCCGCTCTGGGGCAGAAGAGAACCGATCTCCTCGGCATTGCGGGCATCGCAGGGGATGAGCGCCGTCAGGGGCAGGTGGGCGTTCGCAAAGCTCTGGGCAAACACCCGGCACATCTCGTCGTTCTGCTCGTAGGCATAGGGGTCTGCCGCAATGGCAAGGCCCAGCACGGCGTGATCCGGCCAGACGGCCCGCAGGTTCGCCACAAAGTGGTTGCGCGTGTCCAGCACCGGAATATCCGGCCCCGGCTCAAAGGGGCAGCCGCTGGGGCTGCTGGTCAAAAACAATGTCATAATGATCCCTCGTAAAACAGTGAATAAGAAGCTGTGTCCATTCTAACACGATTTGCCCTGCAGCGGCAGAGCCAGAATCACCAAAAAAATCCCCTGCTTTTCGCCGTTTCGCAGAAAGCAGGGGATTTTTAGAAGAAATTAAAGTTCAGTAAACATAGCCTTTGGCGGTATAATCGCTCAGATTGACACGGAAAACTGTCCAGCCATCCGCATTGCGATACATACCGGGTGCAATCTCGGTGTAAGAAGGATCTCTGCCGTTTGCAATCAAAGCCATTTTATTATATTCACTTGCATTGCCGATAACAGTAATAGAGCCAAGTACAGAGTAGGCTTTTTTAACACGAACCTGTTTCAAGTTGAGATTTACGGTAGTGTAGTCCAGCCAGTACTGAATCTTACTGTCATCAGTATAGCTGATAGAAGCAAGTTCATCATCTGTATAGATGCCCTTTACGCAAACGATAACTTCGTTTGTCTGAGTATTGGAATCAAATGTCATTAAAAGTTTTTCAAGGTTGGCGTAGTAGCGCTCAGGTGTTTCCACAATAGAAGCCACTTTTGCCGCACGGGCAGCGTTGACCTGTGTTTTAGTAGTGGAGTATCCTTTGGCGGCATAATCAGAAAGGTCAATGCGGACGTTGTAATTGAGAGAGTCTTTGATAAAGCCGTTTCCTAAAATGCTGATGCCGGAACCACCCGAAAAGTTTTTAACAGCAGCTGTATAGTTGAGTTTGGCAAGACCTTCGTTGAAATGTCCGCCAACGGGTAGCAAATCATAGGAATAGCCGGTTTTACTGTGGCCGTTCTGGTCGGTCACAACATACTCGATATAAAGACAAGGACCATATGTAGTACCCTGAGCAACTCTTGCATCAAACTCGCTTTGAACCCAGTAATCTGTGTCACAAAAACCAATGGCACCGGTCAAGGTAACTTCGGCGGCATTGCCGTTATCATTTGCAACATTGCTGAAAAACTGGTTTAGAGAAGAATAATACAGCTGTCCACGTGCAAGAACTTCCGCATCGGTAAATGCATAGGTGGGCTCTTCAGCGAATACGTGTAACGGAAGCATAAGCAGTGCCAGCAGTAACGAGACCAGAAATTTTCTGCGTTTCATATAAAACCTCCTTGCGAACAAAGCCCAAAAACATTATCTTGATTAAGTATAATATGGTCTTATGCGGGCTTCAATGGAGATGATAGACAAAAATAAACGCAGAAATTCGTTTATTTGTCGAATTTCTGCGTTTACGTTTAATGGAAAGAATATAGATGAACTGCTTACACCTTTCGGTAATGGAACACCTTGTCCTTGGTGAGGAGCATGGCGGCGCTCACGGCCAGAGCCGCCAGCTCGGCGGCGGTGACGGCCAGCCAGATGCCGTCGATGCCCAGCAGCAGCGGCAGCAGGAGAATGGCGATCACCTGAAACGCCAGCGTGCGCAAAAAGGAGATCAGCGCGCTGGTCACGCCGTCGCCCAGCGCCGTGAAGAAGGAGGACGCGTACACGTTGAAGCCCATGATGAGGAAGCTCAGCGCGTACAGCCGGAAGGCCCGGCTGGTCAGGGCCAGCAATTCCGCATCGTAGCCCACGAAAATGCGCGCCACACAGGGGATGATGAACATGGAAGCCAGCGTCAGGGTCACAGCCACCACGGCGATGAGCCGCAGGCTCTTGCGGTAGAGGTTGTGCACCTCGGCGTGGTTGCGGGCACCGTAGTGGAAGCTGACGATGGGCGCACTGCCCACGGCATAGCCCACGAACACCGCCACGAACAGGAAGGCCGCGTACATGATGACGCCGTAGGCGGCCACGCCATTCTCACCGGCCAGACGCAGCAGCTGGAAGTTATACAGGATATTGACCAACGACATGGAAAGGTTGGTCATCAGCTCGGAAGAGCCGTTGATGCAGGCATCCCGCAGGACTTTGCTGTAAAAACTGGTCTTGCACAGGTGCAGGCGGCTGGAGTTGCTGCGGTCGATGAAGTAGAACACCGGCAATACGCCGCCCACCAGCTGGCTGATAAAGGTGGCAATGGCCGCGCCCTCCACGCCCCAGCCCCAGATACCCACCATCAGCACATCCAGCACCATGTTGGTGCAGCCCGCGCCCACGGTGAACCAGAAGCCGAGGTGCGGCTTTTCGGCGGTGACGAAAAAGCTCTGGAACATATTCTGCAGCGCAAAGGTGGGCAGGGACACCATCAGGATGCGTCCATAGCGCACCGCGTAGTCCAAAAGCTCCCCCTTTGCGCCCAGCAGCACGGCAATGGGCCGCAGGAACACAATGCCCAGCACGGCCAGCACACTGACCGAGACCAGAGCCGCCAGCAGGAACAGGGTAAAATAGCGGTCGGCCTTTTTCTGGTCGCCCTCGCCCAGCGTGATGCCCACGATGGCGCTGCCGCCGGTGCCCAGCATGAAGCCGATGGTGGCCAGCAGCTGGGGCAGCGGCATGATCAGGTTGACCGCCGCAAAGGCCGTTTTGCCCACAAAGTTGGACACGCACAGGCCATCTACGATGCCGTAGATGGAGGTGAACAGCATGGTGCCCACGGCGGGCAGCACGAACCGCAGCAGGCGCGGGTAGGTAAAGTGATCCGACAGTTGGATTTTTTGCTTGGACACGAAAAACTCCTTTCGACAGGAAACAAAACGGGCCGGATAAGCTCCGTGAGTGCACGCCCGGCCTTCCTCTTCTTCCTCACTACGGCAAGGAAGCCTCCGGCGGTGCGCTGTCTGCACGGCATCTTATCCGGCCCGTCCAAATTACGTTGGAAACGGTCCTCCGATGACCGAAAAAAGTATAGCAGAATCCATTTATTTGTCAAGAGCAAAAAATACGCCCAAAAGCGAAAATTCATAAAATATCTCTTTTCCATTTTTATCAGACCTGTTAGAATGATAAACAGTTTTGATTTTTCCGGAAAGGAGTTTTCCTGTTTTGCTGAAACGATTCTATACCGCCATCGTGCACCGGCGCAGAGCGGTGCTGGCCGCGTTCGTGCTGGCCGCCGTGCTGAGCGTGTTTGCTTCCCGGGCGGTGCAGGTGGACTACGACATCAACGACTATCTGCCGCCGGACTCACCCTCCACCATTGCACTGGAGCAGATGAACAGCGCCTTTACCGGCGGCATCCCCAACATGCGGGTCATGGTGCGGGACGTCACGGTGCCCGAGGCACTGGACTACAAAGAAAAACTTGCCGCCATCGACGGCGTGGAGGCCGTGACCTGGCTGGACGACAGCCTGGACGTGACCGTGCCGCTGCAGATGCAGGACACCGCCACGGTGGAGACCTATTATAAGGACAACTGCGCGCTGTTCACCGTGACGGTGGAGGATGCGAACCGTCTGGAGGCTGTGGCGGCCATTCAGGACCTGATCGGGGAGGACAATGCCCTGGCCGGGACCGCGGTGTCTACTGCTGTGGCTACCAATTCCACCGTCACCGAGGTGGCCAAGATCGCGGCCATTGCGGTGGTGTATGTGCTGTTCATCCTGATCCTGACCACCGATTCCTGGGTGGAGCCGCTGCTGGTGCTGGCGGGTCTTGGGGCGGCCATCCTCATCAACAACGGCACCAACCTGATGTTCGGCACCATTTCCTTTGTGACCAACGCCGCCGGCAGCATCCTGCAGCTGGCCGTGTCACTGGATTACTCGGTGTTCCTCATCCACCGCTTTGCCGAGTGCCGGGCCGCGCGCCCGGACGCCAGCGCGGAGGACTGCATGGTGGAGGCCCTGTGCAAATCCACCGGGTCCATCCTGTCCAGCGGCCTGACCACGGTCATCGGCTTTCTGGCGCTGGTGCTCATGCAGTTCCAGATCGGCCCGGACCTGGGCCTTGCGCTGGCCAAGGGCGTGGTGCTGAGCCTTGTCACCGTGTTCACCTTCATGCCGGCGCTGACGCTGGTGTGTTACCCGTGGATGGATAAGACCCACCACAAGCCTCTGCTGCCCGGCTTTGACAAGTTCGGGCGGTTTGTGTCCCGCATCATGCTGCCGGCGGCGCTGGCGCTGGCCGTCATCATGGTGCCCAGCTATCTGGCCTCCAACAACAACGAATACTACTACGGTGCCGCCCATATGTTCGGCACCAACACCCGTCTGGGTGCCGATACCGCCGCTATCGAAGAGACGTTCGGCAAGAGCGATACCTGGGTGGTGCTGGTGCCGGAGGGCGACACCGCCACCCAGGCCGAGCTTTCGGATGCGCTGCACGCCATCCCGGAGGTGACGGGCATCCTGTCCTATGTGGACAACGCGGGCGCGTCCATCCCGCCGGAGTTCGTGCCCTCGGACACCCTGAAACTGCTGGTGTCCGGCGGCTACACCCGCATGGTGCTCACCGTGAACGCCGACACCGAGGGCGACGCGGCCTTTGCGCTGGTGGAAAAAGTGCGTGCCACGGTGCAGCAGTATTACCCGGATGCGTATGATCTGGCCGGGCAGGGCGTGAGCACCTACGACCTGATGGACACCATCACCGCCGACATGGTCAAGGTGAACCTGCTGGCCATCGGCGCGGTGTTCCTGATCCTGCTGCTCATGAAGCGTCAGCTGCTGCTGCCGGTCATTCTGGTGCTGAGCATCGAGACGGCCATCTGGATCAATCTGGCCATCCCGTATTTCCGGGGCCGCCATGTGTTCTACATTGCTTACCTCATCATCAGCACCATCCAGCTGGGTGCGACGGTAGACTACGCCATCCTGTTCTCGGACCGGTATCAGGAGTTCCGCGAGACGCTGGACAAAAAGCAGGCCATTGCCGCCACCGTGTCCACCGTGACCACCTCGGTGATCACCACGGGCAGTGCGCTGGCGGTGGTGGGCTTCCTGATGGGGGCCATCTCCACCAACCAGCTGCTGGGCCAGCTGGGCAACTTCCTGGGTGTGGGCGGTCTGGTGTCGCTGGCCATCGTGCTGCTGGCTCTGCCGGGCTATCTGTATCTGGCCGACCCGCTCATCATCAAACCGAAAAAACAGCCGAAGGAGGCTTGACGAGATGAAACAGAAGATTGTGCGCCGGGCATCGGCGCTGGTGCTGGCAGGCTGTCTGCTGGCCGGGGCGGCCCTGCCGGCCCTTGCGGCCTCCGCCAAGGAAGAGGTCATCTATGCCAATCTGGATGCGTCCGGCACCGTGACCGGCGTGTACGCTGTGAACAGCTTTGCCGTGCAGGCGGGGGACACCGTCACCGACCACGGCAGCTACACCGCCGTGCGCAATATGACCACCACCGACCCGCTGGAGCACAGCGGCGACACCGTCACCGCTACCGTAGCACAGGACGGCAAGCTCTACTATGAGGGCACCATGGACACCGCCACCGCGCTGCCGTGGCTCGTGAAGCTGACCTACACGCTGGACGGGGCCGAGATCGCCCCGGAAGAGCTGGGCGGCAAAAGCGGTGCGCTGACCATCCGCCTGCAGGTGAGCCGCAACCCGGATTGCACCGGAGATTTCTTTGACCAGTATGCCCTGCAGGTGACCATGACGCTGGACACCGACCGGGCACAGAACATCGTGGCTGATGGGGCCACCATGGCCAATGTGGGCAGCAACAAGCAGCTCTCCTACATCCTGCTGCCAGGTTCGGACAGCGACGTGACCGTGACCGCCGACGTGACCGACTTTGCCATGAACGCCATCTCGCTGAACGGCGTGAAGCTCCGGCTGAACCTCGACCTGGACGGGGCCGACTTGACCGGCATGCTGGACCGGCTGCAGAGCGGTTCGGTACAGCTGGACGACGGTGCCAACGCGCTGGCAGACGGCATTGCCCAGGTGCAGGCGGGTCTTGACACCCTGAACGGCAAGTCCGGCGAGCTGACCGGCGGGTCCGCCAAGGTCAAGGCGGCCCTGACCCAGATGCAGACCGCCCTGAACGGCGTGTCGGCCTCCACCGACCAGCTCACCACCCTGCTGGACGCCTCCACCCAGATCCAGAACGGCATTGCCCAGCTGGACGCCGGTGCCGCCCAGCTGGATGAGCAGGTGAGTTACGACGCTTACAAGGCCATCCTGAAGGAAAACGGACTGGACCTGGACCAGCTGAAGGACGGCAACGCGAAAGCTATGGAGCAGCTGGAACAGCTGGCCAGGGTGATGCCCCAGCTCAAGGACGTCATCCTGCTGCTGAAGGGCTCCAGCGCCAACATCGACGCGATGGAGACCTACCTGAACACGGTGCACGACGGTGTGGCCCAGCTGCACGCGGGCAGCAGCACCCTGAACAGCCAGTACGGGCAGTTCGATGCCGGGGTGCGTCAGCTGGCCAATGCCCTGACCGGGATGCTGGGCAACCTTTCGGTGCTGACCGACGGCGTGAACCAGCTGGCCAGCCAGTACGGCCAACTGGACAGCGGTCTGAACGCCTACACCGACGGTGTGGCCCAGCTGAAAGCCGGAGTGCAGCAGCTGACCGACGGTGCCGCCCGGCTGACCGCCGGCACCGGAGAGCTGCGCAGCAATGTTTCCGGGATCGACATGGGCGACCAGCTGGACAGCCTGCTGGCCGGCCTGAACGGCAGCAGCGAGGTGGAGAGCTTTACTTCTGCCGAGAACACCGATGTTTCCGCCGTGCAGTTCGCCCTGCAGACGGTGGCCATCGAGGCCCCGGCCCCGGCGGCAGAGCCGGAGGCCGCCCCCGTGGCGCTGACTTTCTGGCAGAAACTGCTGAAGCTGTTCGGGCTGTATAAGGGCTAAAGAAATTCATTATGATAAGAGCAGGATCGGACAGCCCGCGGGCTGTCCGAT
>ENA-OURZ01002894-OURZ01002894.1-human-gut-metagenome-genome-assembly--contig:-NODE-2894-length-15307-cov-11.486100_pt1 | contig 15307 bp, 13 predicted proteins | sample MGYA00242073_ERZ509195 | MGnify/ENA primary metagenome ERZ509195 (study PRJEB26280, sample SAMEA2338837) | human gut metagenome | biome: human gut; feature: human-associated habitat; material: faeces...
AAAAAAGTCCGAACGGACTTTTTTGACAAGCTGGGAGAACCGCCCGATGGCGGTTCTCTTTTTTTATTTCTCCTGTTCGGCCTTGCACTCCATGGCCTCCTGCTGGTAGTCCAGCGCCGCTTGGCGCAGCTCGGCAATGGCTGCCTCGTCCAGCGCGGAGCGCACCTTGGCGGGGGAGCCGAAGGCCAGCGAGCCGTCGGGGATCACCGCGTGCTGCGGCACCAGCGCCCCGGCGCCGATGAGACAATTGCTGCCCACCTGCGCGCCGTTGAGCACGATGGCGCCCATGCCGATGAGCGTGTTGTCGCCCACCGTGCAGCCGTGGAGGATGGCGCCGTGCCCCACCGTCACATTCTGCCCGACCACCACCGGGTAGTCGTAGTCCACATGCACCACGCAGTTGTCCTGAATGTTGGTGCCGCTGCCGATGGTGATGGGCGCTCTGTCGCCCCGCAGCACCGCGCCGAAGAACACGCTGCTGCGCTCACCCAGCGTGACGTCGCCCCGGACGGTGGCGTTGTCTGCCACAAAAGCGGAGGAGGAAATGGTGGGATTTTTCATGGGAAGCACCTCGCTGCAAAAATTTCTCCTCATTTTACCACACTTGTCAGAGAAAATCGACAACCAGATAGAATTTTGTGCTTACATTTTTCGACAGCATGTGGTATAATACAACAGAAGGGGGGACGCATGGCCGGTGTGCCGTGTGCTTTTTTGTGTCAGTGTGTTGTGTGCGAAAAGGAGTGTGCATGATGTTTGCAGTGGGTGATCTGGTGGTATACGGCGGCGAGGGTGTCTGCCGCGTGGAGAGTATCGGGCCTTCCGGCCTGCGGTACGACGGCGGCGACAAGACCTATTACCATCTTGCGCCCCTCTATCGCAGCGGCACCGTCATGACCCCGGTGGATACCGCCGTGATGATGCGCCCCATTATCAGCCGCGACCGGGCTATGGAGCTGATCGCCGCCCTGCCGCAGCTGCCGCCCCAGCGCCCCGCCGAACGGGGCATGCGGTTCGCCAAGGACTTTTACCACCAGCTGGTGCTGCGGTGCGACTGCGGCGAGCTGGCGGCCATGATCCACGGCATCTGCCACAAGCGCGCCTGGGCGGTGCGCCACGGCAAGAAGGTCAGCCAGATGGACGAGCGCTATCTCAAGCGCGCCGAGGAGCAGCTGTACGGTGAGCTGGCGGCGGCGCTGGATATGCCCCGGGATCAGGTGTTGCCCTTCATCCGCCAGACATGGGAGAAGTGGCCGGAGCAGCTGCCCAAGCAGGAGCAGGAGAGCGCCCCCGCCCAGGAAGCGGCAGAAACAGAATAACAAACAGGGACGGCGCTGCCGTCCCTGTTTCGGTGTGTCGATAAACCCACGCCCCTGTCATTCCGAACCAGTGACCGATGTCACTGGTGTGGGAATCCGTAACCTTTTAGCTGGGAATCTGCGGAAAAGTGCAGGAATTATGCGTTTTGGAAACGGATTGCCACGCCAGTCTGTACCCCAAGGGCACTTGCTTCGCGGCGCGGACTGGCTCACAATGACAGGCTTTTTTGACAGACTGAGCAAGGCAGCCAGCGGCTGCCTTGCTTTTTTCTGCGCTATTTCGGTTCGCGGGCGTCAGTCGCCCTCCCGCATGCGGTAGCCCACGCCCACCTCGGTGAAGATGTACTGGGGGTTGCCGGGGGTCGGCTCGATCTTCCGGCGGATGTTGGCCATGTTCACCCGGAGGATCTGGTTGTCGGTCTTGGCCTTGGGACCCCACAGCTCGCGGATGATGAAGTCATACGTCAGCACCTTGCCGGCGTACTTGCCCAGCAGCGCCACGATCTTGTACTCGTTGACGGTCAGCCCGGCGTTCTGACCGTTCATCAGCACCTGATGCTTGTCATAGTCGATGGTCAGGTCGCCGGTGACGAACTTGCCGGACTGGGCGATCTGGGTGTTGGACAGGGTGGTGCGGGTGTGGCGGATGGCGGTGCGGATGCGCGCCAGCAGCTCGGAGGTGCCGAAGGGCTTGACCAGATAGTCGTCGGCGCCGTAATCCAGCGCCTCCACCTTGTCGTGCTCGTGGTTGCGGGCGGATACCACCACCACCGGCAGGTTCGACCACTTGCGCACGGACTTGAGCACCTCCATGCCGTCCATGTCGGGGAGCCCCAGATCCAACACGATCATATCGGGGCAGTGGGAGGCGATCATGGTCAGAGCCTCCTCGCCGCTGCGGACAATGATGGTATCGAAGCCGTTGGCGGTGAGGATCATGGAAATAAAGTTGCTGATGGACTGCTCGTCCTCCACGATCAGGACCTTGTCTTTAATCTTCATCGCTTTCTCCTTTCATAGGCAGCGTCACGGTAAAGACCGCGCCGCCCTCTGGTTTGTTGTCGCCGCGGATCACGCCGCCGTGCGCCAGCACGATGGTGCGGCACACGGACAGGCCGATGCCCATGCTGCGTTTGCCGTCCTGGCTGCGGTCGCTGCGCGCCGAGCCCTCGAACAGCTTGGACAGCAGGTGCTGCGGGATGCCCCTGCCGTCGTCGGACACGGTGATCACCGCGCAGCTGCCCTCCTCCCGCAGGCTGACATCGATGTGATTCGTCTCGCCGTGTATCACGGCGTTTTCCATCAGGTTCACCAGCACCTGCTCTATCAGCAGCGGATCCATGGGCACCATCATCAGCTCGTCGGGCAGATGGACGCGGATGTCCACCTCCGGATAGTGCTTGTGGGTCTTGGCTACGGCGGACTCGATGACCTCCTCCGCCGGCTCCGGCAGCTTTTTCACCCGCGCCTCCTCCGAGCTGATGCGGGTGATGGACAGCAGGTTCTCCACAATGCGGATGAGCCACTGGGCGTCCTCGTTGGTGGAGCGCAGCAGCTGCTCCCGCTGCTCCTGCGTCAGGGTGCCGTCCTGCTCCAGCAGCACATTGGTGGCGCCCACAATGCCCGTCAGCGGTGTGCGGATGTCGTGAGACACGGCGCGCAGCAGGTCGGCGTACATCTTTTCCCGCTCCGCATCCCGGCGGATCTGCTCCATCTGCTTGGCGCGGCTGGTGACGGTGGCCGTCAGGATGGAGATGGTCATCATGACCAGGAACGTCAGCGGAAAGCCGGTGAGGGTAAAGCTGATGTGCCAGAAGGGATAGGTGAATATGTAGTCCACGCTGAACACGCCCACGACAGCCGCGATAATGCCCAGCAGATAGCCGTCCGTCCAGAAGGCCGTCAGGAACACGTCCAGCAGAAAGATCATGGCCACATAGCTGGTATCGTTGTGCATGTCGAAGCTGCGCAGCAGCAGGCACCCCATGACGGACATCAGATACATGCCCAGCGCCTTGAGCGTGTCCACACCGGAGAAATGCAGCCCGATGGTGCGCAGCAGCTTTTTGCGCCGCACGTCTTTTGCGGTCATAGATGTCCTCCCCTCATTTTGATGGTGCCATTGTACCACATTCCGCCGTTAAGAAATCGCTAAGAACGCGTTAAGATTTGAGGGGCAAATCGTTAAAATTGCAAAAAACAGAGACGGCACCGCCGTCTCAGAGACTGTCGAAAAAGCCTGTCATTGCGAGCCAGTCCGCAGACTGGCGTGGCAATCCGTTTCCAAAATGCATAATTCCTGCACTTTTCCGCAGATTTCCAGCTAAAAGGTTACGGATTCCCACACCAGTGACATCGGTCACTGGTTCGGAATGACAGAATGTTTTTTTGACAAGTTGAGACGGTATGACCGTCTCATTTTCTTTGCCTTTGGTACGCAGGGATGGGTCTTGCTGTCTATATGAACGGGGCGAAGGCCGTCGAAACGGCTCGAAAAGATCCCCATAAAAAGCAAAATCCCACGCACATGGCGTGGTGTTCTCATCGGTGGTCGTTACCGCTGGCTGATCTCCCAGTCACAATCGGCAAAGATCATGTCGTCCAGGTCGCCCCAGATCCACGTTGTCGTCATAGTGCTATCACGCTCCTTTCTTTCATTTTTACACCCTTATTATATGCACTTTCAACTTGTTTTGCAAGAAGAAAATTGGATGTATTGTATAAATACTGTGTAAAGTTTTTGTGCAGCTTCAACAAATTTGGGCGGATAATATCTCTTGCGCCAAGGCGCGGTACGGGGTATAATAAAGTGTTAATGCAGGCGAGGTGAGCGCGTATATGAGAGAATTTCACGGCGGAAGCTATGACGTGGCGGTGATCGGCGCCGGTCACGCGGGCATCGAGGCGGCGCTGGCGGCGGCGCGGATGGGCATGGAGACGATATGCCTGACGGTCAGCCTGGACGCGGTGGGCAACATGCCCTGCAACCCGGCCATCGGCGGCACGGGCAAGGGGCATCTGGTGCGGGAGCTGGACGCGCTGGGCGGCGAGATGGCGCGGGCGGCGGACAAGGCGTGCATCCAGTACCGGATGCTGAACCGGGGCAAGGGCCCCGCTGTCTGGTCGCTGCGGGCACAGGCCGACCGCAGAAAATACCAGCAGATCATGAAGCACACGCTGGAGCTGCAGCCCCACCTGACGCTGCGGCAGGCGGAGGTCACGGAGATCCGCTGCGAGGATGGCCGCGTGACCGCCGTGGTGCTGCGCACCGGCGCGGTGCTGGAGGTCAGAGCCGTGATCCTGTGTACCGGCACCTATCTGACGGGGCAGACCATCGTGGGCGAGTGTATCGAGTCCTCCGGCCCCGACGGGCTGCACCCGGCCAACGCGCTGGCGGACAGCCTGCGGGCGCTGGGACTGCCCCTGCGCCGGTTCAAGACCGGCACGCCGCCGCGTATCCACCGGGGCAGCGTGGATTTCAGCAAAATGGAGATACAGGAGGGGGACGCCTCGCCCCTGCCCTTCAGCTTTGAGACGGAGCGCGCGCCGGAAAACCGGGCGGTGTGCTACCTGACCTACACCAACGGGGAGACGCACCGGATCATCCGGGAGAATCTGGACAGAAGCCCCATCTACTCCGGCGTCATCGAGGGCATCGGCCCCCGGTACTGCCCGTCCATCGAGACGAAGGTGGTGCGGTTCGCGGACAAGCCCCGGCACCAGCTGTTCATCGAGCCTATGGGTCTGGACACGGAGGAGCTGTATGTGCAGGGCTTTTCCTCCTCCATGCCGGAGGAGGTGCAGATACAGATGCTGCACACGGTGCCGGGGCTGGAGCACGCGGTGATGATGCGCCCGGCCTACGCCATCGAGTACGACTGCATCGACCCGCTGGCGCTGCGCCCCACGCTGGAGGTGCGGCAGATCGCCGGGCTGTACGGCGCGGGGCAGTTCAACGGCTCCTCCGGCTATGAGGAGGCGGCGGTGCAGGGCTTTGTGGCGGGCGTCAATGCGGCGCTGAAGCTGCTGGGGCGGGAGCCGCTGGTGCTCCGCCGCAGCGAGAGCTACATCGGCACGCTGATCGACGATCTGGTGACCAAGGGCACGGAGGAGCCGTACCGCATGATGACCAGCCGCTCGGAGTACCGGCTGCTGCTGCGGCAGGACAACGCCGACGCGCGGCTGTGCCCCATCGGGCACGCGCTGGGGCTGGTCAGCGACGAGCGGATGGCGAAGGTGCGCGCCAAGTATGACGCGGTGGCGCGGGAGATACGGCGGCTGGAGCGCACCGGCGTGCCCGGCGGCGACGGGCTGAACGCGCTGCTGGCGGAGCGGGGCACCGCCCCGGTGGACAGCGGCAGCCGCCTCATCGACCTGCTGCGCCGCCCGCAGCTGAGCTACGACGATCTGGCGCCCTTTGACCCGGAGCGCCCCGACCTGCCACAGGACGTGCGGGAGCAGGTGGCCATCACCGTGAAGTACGAGGGCTATATCCAGCGGCAGCAGCGGCAGGTGGCGGAATTTGAAAAATTGGAACGGCGGCTGCTGCCGCCGGACATGGATTACAGCCATATTCAGGGGCTGCGTCTGGAGGCGCGGGAGAAGCTGGACGCCCTGCGCCCGCTGAACGTGGGGCAGGCCGGGCGCATCTCCGGCGTGTCGCCGGCGGACGTGGCGGCGCTGATGATCTGGCTGCAAGCACACGACAAGGAGGACAGGGACAATGGGTAAGCTGCGGTTTCTTTTCGCCCTGTGGATGGCAAAGCTGTCCATCCCGGCGCTGAAGATCACACGGCACAACGGCACGGATTTCCCCGGCAGTCTGGCGGTGAAGCTGTGCCCGGACTTTCTGAAATACATCGGCCGGCCGGACACCATCGTGGCTGTCACCGGCACCAACGGCAAGACCACCGTGGCCAACATGCTTGGCGACGTGCTGACCGCCGAGGGCAAAAGCGTCCTCAGCAACCGGGCGGGCAGCAACATCATCTCCGGCGTCAGCACGGCGCTGCTGAAGGGCTGCGATCTGCTGGGGCACATCCGCCCCGGCTACGATCTGGCGGTGCTGGAGGTGGACGAGCGCTCCGCGCCCCGGATCTATCCCTATGTGAAGCCGGACTATATCATCGTGACGAACCTGTTCCGGGATTCCATCATGCGCAACGCCCATCCGGGCTACATCGCGGATATCCTCACCCAGTCATTCCCCAGGACCAGTAAGCTCATCCTCAACGCCGACGATCTGATCTCCGGCTCCGTGGCGCCGGAGAACCCGCGGGTCTATTTCGGCATCGACCGGCTGCCCACGGACGTGACGGAGTGCGAAAACCTGCTGAACGACATGCGCATCTGCCCCCGGTGCGCCGGGAAGCTGCGGTACGAATACCGGCGCTACCACCACATCGGCCGCGCCGTGTGCGAGAGCTGCGGCTTCCACTCGCCAAGCAGCGACTATCTGGCCACGCAGGTGGACGTGCAGAGCCGCACCATGTGCATCCGCGAGGACGGGAAGGACTATCCCTACACCCTGATAACGGACAGCGTCCACAATATCTATAATATGGTCACGGTCATCGCCGCCCTGCGGCAGCTGGGCTACGACCACCCGACCATTGCCTGCGATCTGGCGCAGGTGAAGATCCCCGCCAGCCGCCTGTCGGAGGAGACCATCGGCGGGGTGAAGGTCATCATGCAGATGTCCAAGGACAAGAACGCGCTGGCGTGCAGCCGGAACTTCGACTATATCCGCTCCAAGCCCGGTAAGAAGGAGCTGCTGGTGATGATGAACTGCATGGGCGTGGCCAAAAGCTGGTCGGAAAACCCCAGCTGGATGTATGACACGGACTTTGAGTTCCTCAACAGCGATGACGTGACGTGCCTTGTGTGCGCGGGCCCCCGTGCCTACGACTACAAGCTGCGGCTGCTGCTGGCGGGCATCCCGGAGGAGAAGATACGGCTGGCGGAGGATGAATTCGCCGCGCTGGAGCTGCTGCCTCTGACACCCGGCGAGGATGTGTATATCCTGTACGGCGTGGACGGCATGCCGCTGGCCTTCCGGGTGAAGGCCAGGCTGAAGGAAATGCTGACGGCAAAGGAGGGCGCGCGATGAAGGTGGAAATTCTGTTCCCGGAGGTCTGCAACCTGTACGGTGATCTGCAGAACGTGTACTATCTCCGGCGCTGCTGCCCGGAGCTGGAGATCGTGGAGACAGACCTTCACAGCAAGCCCCGGTTCCTGACGGAGGACGTGGCGCTGGTGTATATGGGCAGCACCACGGAGCAGGGGCTGGCGCTGGCTGCCGATGCTCTGCGCCCCTATACGGCGGAGATGGCGGCGAAGCTGGACGCGGGGCAGCTGATGCTGCTCACCGGCAACGCACCGGACGTGTTCTCCGCCGCCATGGACAGCGACAGCGCCGACACCATCAAGGGGCTGGGCATTCTGCCCGGCCGGGTGAAATACACCATGATGAAGCGGCACAACAGCTTCTATCTGGGCACCTTTGAGGGCATGGACATCGTGGGCTTCAAGAGCCTGTTCGGGTTCCACTACGACGCGCCGGAGAGCGGCGGCTGGTTCGACACCGTCCGGGGCGTGGGACGCACGCCGGAGACGAAGGTGGAGGGTTTCCGCCGGGGCGGGCTGATGGCCACGGCGCTGATCGGCCCGCTGCTGATCCTGAATCCCCCGCTGTGCAAGTGGCTGCTGCGGCAGATGGGCGCGCCCTCGGACGCGCTGGCCTTTGAGGATGCCGCCTTCGCCAGCTACGAAAAGCGGGTGGCGGAGTTCAGGGAGAGCGGCCGGAGCTGGCAGTATTCGTGACAAAACACAAAAGAGGCAAAAAACCGCCCGCGGCATAGCCACGGGCGGTTCCTGTTATTGCTCGATGATGCGGAACAGGCGCTTGCCGTTTTCCAGCGTGGCGTGCTCCAGCTCCTCCGGGGCGATGTCCTTCCACTCTGCCAGCTTTTCCGCCACCAGACGGACGTAGGACGAGTCGTTCCGCTGTCCCCGGTAGGGCACCGGCGTCATGTAGGGGCTGTCCGTCTCGATAAGCATCCGATCCAGCGGCGTGACGGCGGCCACCTCCGGGGCGCGGCGGGCGTTCTTGTAGGTTACGGGGCCGTCAAACCCCAGATACCAGCCCATGCCCAGCAGCTCCTGCGCCATCTCCGGGCTGCCGGAGAAGCAGTGGAACACGCCGGTCACGTCCGGGAACTCCTTTACGATGGCCAGCGAATCCCCGTGGGCGTCCCGGTCGTGGAAGATCACCGGCAGGCGCAGCTCCCGCGCCAGCGCCAGCTGGCTGCGCAGCACCTGCTGCTGAAGCTCCCGCGGCGGGTTCTCCGCCCAGTAGTAGTCCAGCCCGATCTCCCCGATGGCCACCACCTTGGGCTGCTGCGCCAGCTGCCGCAGCGCGTCCGTGTCCGCCGGGGTAAAGCCGCCGCAGTTCTCCGGGTGGATGCCCACGGCGGCGTAGACGTGGGGATACTCGGCAGCGTAGGCCACCGCCTTGCGGGAGCTTTCCAGATCGCAGCCGGGGTTCACCACCAGCGCCACGCCCCGCTGGGGCAGGCTTTCCAGCAGCAGCTCCCGGTCGGGGTCGAAGGCCTCGTCATCGTAGTGGGCGTGGGTGTCAAACAGCATGTCTCACGCCTCCAGACGCACCTTGCCCAGCGTGGTGCCGTCCACATACTGCTCCTTGATGGCGCGCAGCTGCTGCATGTGGGGCTGCTGCATGTGGACGCGCTGGTGCTCGGCGCTCTGCCAGCGCTCGATCAGCAGCAGCTCGTTCTCGTCCTGGGCGGAGAAGTAGTAGTCGTAGGCCAGGCAGCCCGGCTCCTGCCGGATGGCGGTCAGGATGCCCTTTTCCACGATCTGGCGGACGAACGTCTCGCGGCAGCCGGGCTTGGCCTGATATTTCACATATAGGATCAATTCTTCCATGGAAAACACCTCCGGTTTTTTTCTCCATTGTAGCACGTTGGAGGGGAAGGTGCAAATTTTTTCCTCCGGCGGGCAGAAAAGCATTTACAAGTTGTATAATATAGGATATACTTTACGGGCTGTATTATGAAAGATAGGGTGGGAGAGACATGGCAACGGATTTTTCCAGAACGCTCAGCCTGCTGCGGCAGGAAAAGGGCATCAGCCAGCGGAAGGCGGCGGCGGCGCTGGGCATCAGTCAGGCGCTGCTGAGCCACTATGAAAACGGCATACGGGAGCCGGGTCTGGCTTTCGTGACGCGGGTCTGCGATTTTTATCATGTGTCGGCGGACTTCCTGCTGGGGCGCAGTGCCAGCCGGGACGGGTCGATGATCGACTCCGAGGAGCTGTACGACGGCAGCGCGGAGAAGGGCTCCCTGCGGGGCAGCATCATGGCCACGCTGCAAAAGAAGCTGGCGGTGAACACCACGGGGCTGCTGTTCGACCTGCTGGGGCGCACCAACAGCCGGGAGGCCATCACCGCCGCCGGGGACTGCATCGGCGCCACGCTGTACGACCTGCTGAGGCGGCTGTACCGGCACAGCGGCGGCAACGAGGATCTGTTCGCCACGGACGCGGTGGACTTTGACGGCGGCGCGGTGGACGCGGCGCTGCTGCGCAGCCGCGCGGCGTATATGAAGGCGCTGGCACAGGCGGGGGAGCTGCCTCCGCTGAACTCCGATGCGCTGACGGCGCTGCCGGGCATTGGCCAGAGCACGGCGCAGGTGATCCACAACGTGGACGAAAGAGCGGGGAAATAAGGAGGCTATTCTATATGTTCGACCAATCTCATATTCGCAATTTTTCTATCATCGCCCACATCGATCACGGCAAATCCACTCCCCAGTTTGCCTGACGGCAAACCGGGGACCCCGGTTTGATCTGACATCCTCGGCGGGAGTGAATCCCGCCTGCGGCAAGGTTTTGCTTCGCAAAACGCTTGTACGCGCTCCGCGCGGGCAGCGTGGATTTCCAAAGGAGGCTATTCTATATGTTCGACCAATCTCATATTCGCAATTTTTCCATCATCGCCCACATCGATCATGGTAAATCCACGCTGGCGGATCGCCTGCTGGAGAAGTGCCACGCTGTGCCGGAGCGGGAGATGGAGAACCAGCTGCTGGACAACATGGATCTGGAGCGGGAGCGTGGCATCACCATCAAATCCCGCGCCGTCCGCATTTTCTACACGGCACAGGATGGGGAGACGTATGCCCTGAACCTGATCGACACGCCGGGTCATGTGGACTTCAACTACGAGGTCAGCCGCTCGCTGGCCGCCTGTGAGGGCGCGCTGCTGGTGGTGGACGCCACCCAGGGCGTGGAGGCGCAGACGCTGGCCAACACCTATCTGGCCATGGATCACGATCTGGAGATCCTGCCGGTGTTCAACAAGATCGACCTGCCCGCCGCCGACCCCCTGAAGGCCAAGCAGGAGGTGGAGGACATCATCGGCCTGCCGGCACTGGAGGCCCCGGAGATCTCCGCCAAGCTGGGCACCAACATCGAGGCCGTGCTGGAGGACGTGGTGCAGAACGTGCCCGCGCCCAAGGGCGACCCCAAGGCGCCCCTGCAGGCGCTGGTGTTCGACAGCCAGTACGACCCCTACGTGGGTGTGGTGGTGTATTTCCGTATCAAGCAGGGCACCATGCGAAAAGGGCAGACCATCCGCATGATGGCCACCGGCGCGGAGTACACCATTCTGGAGTGCGGCTACCTCAAGCCCATCGGCAACGAGCCGACGGACGCCTTACAGGCCGGCGAGGTGGGCTATTTCACCGCCAGCATCAAAAACGTGAAGGACACCCAGGTGGGCGATACCGTCACCGACGCGGCGAACTCCGCCGCCGAGGCGCTGCCCGGCTACCGCCCGGCGCAGTCCATGGTATACTGCGGCATCTACACCGAGGATGGCAGCAAGTACCCGGATCTGCGGGACGCGCTGGAAAAGCTGCAGCTGAACGACGCCAGCCTGACCTTCGAGCCGGAGAGCTCCGTAGCCCTGGGCTTCGGCTTCCGGTGCGGCTTTTTGGGTATGCTCCATATGGAGATCATCCAGGAGCGCCTGGAGCGGGAGTTCAACCTGGACCTGGTGACCACGCTGCCCAGCGTCATCTACCACGTCTACAAATCCGATGGCACCATGGTGAAGGTAGACAACCCCCACAACTACCCCGACCCCGGCACCATCGAGCACGCCGAGGAGCCGTATGTCAAGGTGTCCATCATCAGTCCCCAGGACTATGTGGGCAACATCATGCCCATGTGCCAGGAGCGCCGGGGCGAGTTCAAGGATATGCAGTATCTGGACACCCACCTGGTGGAGCTGCACTACCAGATGCCGCTGAACGAGATCATCTACGACTTTTTTGACACGCTGAAGGCCAACACCAAGGGCTACGCCAGTCTGGACTACGAGCTGTCCGGCTACCGCACCAGTGATCTGGTGAAGGTGGATCTGCTGCTCAACGGCGACGGCGTGGACGCGCTGAGCTTCATCGCCCACCGGGACAAGGCGTATCCCCGCGCCCGGCGGCTGTGCGAAAAGCTGAAGGAAAACATCCCCCGCCAGCTGTTCGAGGTGCCGATCCAGGCGGCCATCGGCGGCCGCATCATCGCCCGCGAGACGGTGAAGGCCATGCGGAAGGATGTGCTGGCCAAGTGCTACGGCGGCGACATCACCCGCAAGAAGAAGCTGCTGGAGAAGCAGAAAGAGGGCAAGAAGAAGATGCGGAACCTCGGTACCGTCCAGGTGCCTACTGAGGCCTTCATGGCCGTCCTTAAGCTGGACAGCGACTGATCTTCTTGCCCTCACCGCCGCCGGTGCGGCGTTACAAGCGTTTTGCGAAGCAAAACCTTGCCGCAGGCGGAATTCATTTCCGCCGAGGATGTCATGTCCTGAAGGGGTCCCCATGAAATGTATCCGCATTTCATGGGGCGGGCAAGAAGAAGATGCGGAACCTCGGTACCGTCCAGGTTCCTACCGAAGCCTTCATGGCCGTCCTTAAGCTGGACAGCGATTGACAAAAAAAGAAACCGCCTGCGGCGGTTTCTTTTTTTGCTCTATTCGATCGTGCCGAACAGCGCCCAGGTATTGCTGTCGGTGATCTTTACATCCCGGTATTCGCCCAGAGCAGCCCGGTCGCCGGTGCAGTGGACCAGGCGGCCGCCGGCGGTACGGGCCGTCAGGGGCCAGCGGGCGTCGTCGCTCTCGCCGTCCACCAGACAGCGCAGCGTCTGCCCCACATACTGGCGGTGCAGCTCCTCGGAGATGCCGTTCTGCACGGCACAGAGCCGGTCAAACCACCGCTGCTTCTCCTCACGGGGAACGGGGTCGTCCATCTTCGCCGCCGGGGTACCGGGGCGGGGGGAGAAGATAAACGTAAACAGGGCGTCGAAGCGGACCTTCTCCACCAGGGCCACCGTCTCCATGGCCTCGCTCTCCGTCTCACCGGGGAAGCCGATGATCACGTCGCTGGTCAGCACCAGGTCGGGCATGACCCTGCGGGCATAGGTGATCAGGTCCAGGTATTTGGCCACATCGTAGGGGCGGTTCATGGCGCGGAGCACCCGGTCGCAGCCGGACTGGACCGGCAGGTGCAGCTGCTTGGCCACATGGCGGCAGCCGGCCATAGCGTCGAACAGCTTATAGGTGGCGTCCTTGGGCTGGGAGGACATGAAGCGGATGAGGTAGTCGCCGTCGATCTTGTCCAGGTCGGTCAGCAGATCGGCAAAATCATAGCCGGTGCCCAGATCCTTGCCGTAGGAGTTGACGTTCTGCCCCAGCAGGGTGATCTCCTTGAAGCCCTCGGCCACAAGGCCGCGCACCTCGTCGATGATCCTCTCCGGGTCGCGGCTGCGCTCCCGTCCGCGGACGTAGGGCACGATGCAGTAGGAGCAGAAGTTGTTGCAGCCGTACATGATGGACACCCACGCGCGGGTGCGGCCCTCGCGGACCACTGGCATACCCTCGGCAATGGCGCCGTGCTCATCCTCCACGGAAAACACCCGCCGCCGCTGGGTATAGACCTGATACAGCAGCTCGGGGAACTTCCACAGGGCCTGCGGGCCGAACACCAGATCCACATGGCGGTAGGACTGGCGCACCTTCTCGGCCACCTCCGGCCGCTGCGCCATGCAGCCGCACAGGCAGATCACCTGCGCCGGGTTGGCCTTCTTCGTGTGGGTCAGGGCGCCCAGATTGCCGTACACCCGCTTCTCCGCGTGGTCGCGGATGGCGCAGGTGTTCAGCACCACCACGTCCGCCTGGGCCGGATCGTCGGTGAACGAGCACCCCATAGCCCGGAGCATACCCATGATATACTGGCTGTCGGCCACGTTCTGCTGGCAGCCGAAGGTATCCACCAGCGCGCGGAGGGGCCGGTCGGCGTGCATCTCCTTCAGCTTTGCTTCAAAATCCCGCTGGCGGTCCAGCTGCGCGGCGGGGATCTGTACCTGTGTTCTTTCCAAGAGGACCTCCCTGCCCCCGGCGGGGGCGAAGTAAAAATATTGTGGACAGTATAGCACAACCGGCGGGGAAATACAAGGACGGCGGGGCCATAGGCAAAAAGACGCCGCCCCCGGAAGGGACGGCGCAAGCGGGTGGGATATTGGAAAGCCTCCGAACCGTATAGTACACCGGGGCGAAGCGCTTGTAAATAGGAGCTTTTGCCGCATTTTGGCGGAAAAAGTCGAAGGCTGTCGAATTTGACCGTTCCGCGATTTTTTTGTGAATATTTCACAAATTCTTCCAAACCCTCTTTTCAACGCAAGACATATTTGCTATAATTAGTCAAGGATAAGGGGAAACCACTCCCTGACCCTTGCACCGTTACCCGTTACGGAAAGGAGCAAACACTATGAAGTTCACATTCGCCTGCAAGAAGATCTCTCTCAACGACTCCATCAAGGAATACGCCGAGAAAAAGATCAGTAAGCTGGACAAGTATTTCCCGGAGGAGGCAGACGCCTTTGTGACCTTTGCTGTGGAGAAGAAAAACCGCTGTGTGGTGGAGCTGACCATCCGCGCCGCCAACGGCACGCTGTTCCGCGCCCAGACCGAGGACCCCGACGGCGATATGCGCAGCGCCATCGACGAGGCCGTCAGCTTCATCGACCGCCGCATCCGCAAGAACAAGACCCGCCTGGCCAAGAACCTGCGGCCCGACGCGCTGGTGTCCACCGTGCCCGCCGAATTCGACGTGGTGGAGGACAACGACTTCGACATCATCCGCACCAAGCGCTTCTCCGTCAAGCCCATGACCACCGACGAGGCCGTTTTGCAGATGAACCTGCTGGGGCACTCCTTCTACGTGTTCCGCAACATCGACAACAACGTGATCTGCGTGGTCTACCACCGCAACAACGGCGGCTACGGCCTGATCGAGACGGAGGAATAAGACGGTTTTCATACAAAAGGGACGTCGCTCAGACGTCCCTTTTTTCTGCGCTCTCCGGCACCGGGCGTATAATATGTTTGGTACATTTGGCACGAGAAAATGCGGTACTTTACGTGAAAAGGTCGATTTTTTCGCATAAATCGGTACCGGAAACGGTGCCTGCCTGTTGCATTTTCCCGCCGGGTATGGTACGGTATAGGCGGAACAAAAAGACGCCCGCGGGCGCAAAGTAACATCAGGAGGTACCGTCCATGAATTACCCGAAAACCGGCAGCGAGGTCTATGTGAGCCTGAACCTGTCCAACACCATGCTCACCGGCATCGGCAAGGGCACCATCACCCGTGAAGAAGTCTCCGCCAGCTATCTCAAGCGCCTGTTCGCCGAGCACGGCGTCATCGTCTCCGCCAAGCCGGAGCAGCGCCGCCTGCTGGAGATCGTCAACGAGCGCTATGATCTGGAGCTGGAGATCCCCGAGCAGCTGAAGCTGTTCCAGCTCAGCGAGGAGCACCGCCGCCTGGTGGTCATCGAGGTCACCGGCCTGCGCCGCAAGAACGGCTCCCTGCTGCCGGAATACACCGAGGAGGAGTTCAACGAGGCCACCT
>ENA-OURZ01002924-OURZ01002924.1-human-gut-metagenome-genome-assembly--contig:-NODE-2924-length-15178-cov-16.690538_pt1 | contig 15178 bp, 9 predicted proteins | sample MGYA00242073_ERZ509195 | MGnify/ENA primary metagenome ERZ509195 (study PRJEB26280, sample SAMEA2338837) | human gut metagenome | biome: human gut; feature: human-associated habitat; material: faeces...
CAGCGGCAAGTCGGGCTTCTTCCGCCTTGCGCTGCTCTTCGGCAAGCCGTTCCTGTTCGGCACGCTTCTCGGCTGCCAGTCGTTCGGTTTCCGCCTTGCGTCGTGCTTCCGCATCCGTCGCGGCAGTTCCCTTTACCGGTACCGTCAGGCGCACGGTGACAAAATCACCCTCAGTCGCATGGTTGCGGGTAATGAAATTCTCCTCTTTTATTTCCGCACGGATAATCAGTTCGGATTTCACACGGTTGGCACGGATCTTCGCCGTGGCAAGGTTCTCGGCTTCACTGCCCAGTGAATTACAGTAGCCGTCAACCAATAGCGGCAGCTTGCCGTCAAGAATTGTGGTTTTGTTGTTTTCGATACATTCCAACAGACGGGCAAGTTCCGTGTCATTGCCATTCCAAGGCACGTAGAACATGTCCTTCTGCGGAACGAACCGGAAGGTGTAGGTCGTGTCTGCTTTCTGCTGCGCAATGACAGGAAAAGTTACCGTCATCAGCCACAGAAACAGGGTGAGAAAAGTGATTTTTCTGCTCATATAAACTTGAATTTATTATCTTTGTCTTCTCCAAAGGTAATAAATGCCATTCAGCGCCCAAAATATTACAAAAACTTTTTCTGTTGAAATACAGCGTTTTTATAAAAATTGTCGTTTGAGCACTTTTCAAATTGTCGTTTGAGCACTTTTTTTTGTCGAATTAGCACTTTTTTGTCGCTTGAGCACTTTTTGAAAATGAGCTTCTGAGACCTTTTTCATCGGCTTTTTACCACACAAATTATTCCAGATTTGCTTTTTTCCACTTGCCAGGCGTACATCCTTCCTTCTCTGTAAATGATTTGATAAAGTTACTGCGGGAAAGAAAACCGGAAGACTCAGCCAGCTTCTGTATATTGATTTCCGGATGCTCCTTCAGTATGTTTTTCGCATACTCCAACCTGAGACTGGTTATCCATTCGCGGAATGTCATTTTATACGTAGTCTTGATATAAGCGGAAAGATAGGTACGGTTCGTATAAAGTATTTTGGACAGTTCTTTTATGGTAAGTCCCTGCTGGACATAGCCGTCTGTCTTTATCCAGTTGGCCACTTTCTCTATAATTTCTGTATAGGACACTGGAACTTCTTTCTCAGAAACTATTTCAGGTTCTGTTTCCGTATCTGTCAGAAGTTCTTCTTCAGACTGTATATCTTGCTCAAAAGCATTTTCCACCTGTTCATAGAACAGCAGGTAGTTCTGATAGCTGTAGAAAAGATAGCTGTAGAACGGTATTGACGACAAAATCCAGATAAAAACATATTTGTCTGGCAGAAATGTCAGCAATCCGCATCCGACACCGAAGATAACAGCCCAATAAGTGAATATGGAAAGCCATTCGATATATGTACCTATATCATCCGCCTGAGTTTCATTGAAAATCCGAATGGCTCTACGGTATGCAATTATGACTCTGCGAGCTAAAACGACTCCAAAAACGACTAACCATACAGCTAAAGCAAATAAAGAGAATTTTTGCATGATTCCGCTTGGCAACAGGAACAACACAACTCCGGAAAGAGTTGAAAATATAATCCATAAAATGATATGTGTCCACACACGCCGTTTGGTAATGTAAAAACGATCAAGCAACATTATCAATGCCGAACTGAACAGAGAATAGCACAGGAAGTATGTGGACATGTTCATCAATATGGAAGAATCCGCATTTTTGAATCGAATACCAAAGAAGAAATGTACCGAATAATTTGCCGAAAGCAGCAGCATAGCTATACCCATAATCTGTCGGGAGCGGAGATAATTCTTGAAAATTTTCTTTTCAGGAGTCTTTGCAAACAAAAAATAAAAGCCGAAGAATAACATCAACGGCAGTGCGGTATAAAGTGAAAAACTGTATATAGATGGCTCCATTGTTATGCTTATTTGATTTTGATACAAAGTTACGTCTTTTTCTTCACAAATAGACACATAATCTATGATTTAACGTTATAGATTCGGTCATATTAGATTGAAAAATTATTAGAATTAAAGCCAGTGGTGAAAAATTCAACCACTGGCTTTTTCTGTCAAGACTTCGATATTAAAGTTTTACACCTTTGGATTCCGATAAACCGGGTCTCCCTATAATTAAATGACTGCGTACAAAGTCCACGTGCGGGCTTTCCGGCTGTTGTTCCGTCTGTTTTTTCTCGTTGCCTTGCCGGTTCTCTTCCGTGTTTTCCTGAGCCGGAGCCAGCTCAAGCTGTATCTTGCGGTCCAGTGCGGCGAGTTCGGACTTCAGCTGTTTCAGCTCGTCCTCCTTCTTCCACACCTTGCCCGCTATCTCCTGCAACTGCGGAATCTCCTTTTCCAGCACTTCGTTCTTAGACTTGTACTGGTCGATGATGGTCGGAATCCTCTCCAATGCGTTCAGAAAGTTTCGTGCGGCAGCAATCGGGTCTGCCATCGCCAGATGCCCGTTGTTGTAGGTGTACTTGTAGTTGCCCTCCACCACGAAGCGGTTGTCGGTGAACTCCAGACCTTCTTTGAGTGTCCTCTCGCTGACCACCTTTATCGGAAAGCCGTAAAGTTCCCCGACAGCCTTGTACAGTCCACCAGTCATGGCGTTCTTGGCGATTTCCTGCAAACGCTTACCGATGACCTTCTCATCCGTTGAATCCACGCCGTCCACCTTGACAAGATTAAGACGACTGCCTTCCCTATCAGTCTGCACAACGGAAAGAAAACGGTTCCAGTCTTCCGTCATGGCTTCGATGAAAGCCGTGTTGTTGCGCAGTTCTCCCGTCTTGGATTCCAGCTTGAACTCCGAATCGCGCTTGCCCTTGTTGAACGACTTGCGTTCCCCTTCGAGCGAGGCGATACGCTTCTCTAATTTCGCCTTATCCAAAAGGTCGGTATTGCCGGAGAGCAACGCCATATACTCCGAGAAGTTCATACCCGATTTTTCGTCCATTGCTCCCTCGTCGATGGTACGTGCGCCCATCGCTCCACTTTTGAGCTGCGATATGAACGTCTGCTTGCAGTGCAGCAGATTGAACTTGTAGCTGTCCAGCGACTTTTCCACCGCGTAGATGATGACATCCACGTTATTCTCGGCAAAATGCTTGGCAATCTCGTTCCCGGCTCTAACACCCCGTCCGTCACGCTGTTGCAGGTCGGACGGTCGCCACGGTGTATCAAGGTGATGGATGGCGACACATCTTTTCTGCGCATTCACGCCCGTTCCGAGCATACTTGTGGAGCCGAACAGCACGCGCACCGTCCCGGCGTTCATGGCATCTATCACCGCCTTACGAGCCTTATCCGTCTTACACTCCTGAATGAAGCGCACCTCACTTGCCGGTATGCCGTAATCCTCCACCAACTTGCGTTTTATCTCGCTGTACACGTTCCATCCTTCCCCCGGCTGATATGTCCCCAAGTCGGAGAACACGAACTGCGTACCCTTGTGCGCCTCGTACTTGTGGTAATACTCTGCAATCATCTTGGCACAATGGCTTGCCTTGTTGTCGGGATGGTCCTCGTAGTTCGGGTCTATCATGCGCATATCAAGAGCCATCTTTCTCGCGTAGTCGGTGGCGATGAGCATCTTCGCCTTTTCCTCCGTTTCCGACAGGGGTAACCTGCCAAGCAGAGTGGCATCGCCGGTTTTGGCAAACTGCATCAGCTTCTGTATGAAGTCCTCCTGCTCCGGTGTGGGCGGTATGTGGTGCAGTCTCTCATTCTTGTTTGGTCTGTCCACACCTACATCCTCCGCCGTGCGGTAGTCGGTAATCTCGTTGTAGAAGGCGGCAAGCTCCGGCACCTTGATGAAATAGCGAAAACGCTCCTTCTGAACGATATTGTTCGTTACGTTGAACTCAAAATCGGTCGTCTTTTTGGCGAAGATGGCAGCCCAAGCATCGAAACAGCGGATGTCCTGCCGTTCCAGTTCGTTGGGGCGCAGGTATTTGAAGAGCAGGTACAGTTCCGTCAGACTGTTGGAAATGGTCGTGCCCGAAAGGAACGTAGCCCCCAAGTCCTTGCCCGTGCGTTCCTGTATGGTACGGATGGCAAAGAGCATATTCAGGGCCTTCTGGCTTCCTTCCGAGTTTCCCAATCCCGCCACACGGTCATGACGGGTGTTGAAAGTCAAGTTCTTGAACTGGTGACTCTCGTCAATGAAGATGTGGTCGATGCCCATCTGCTTGAAGTCCACCACATCATCCGTGCGGGACTTGATGGCGTGTTCCACCTTCTCCAGCTTCGCCACAAGGTTGTGCTTGCGCTTCTCCAGCCCTTTCAGCATCGCCCGCGACACGTTCTTGCCCTGCTGCCGCAAGACTTCGAGGTTTTCCTCCACCGTGTCAAGCTCCGCCTGCAGGATGCGCTGCTGCAACTCCGGTGACTGCGGTATCTTGCCGAACTGGTCGTGCGACATGATGACGCAATCGTAATCGTTATTTTTGATGTTGTTGAAAAAACGCACGCGGTTGGCGGTCGAGAAATCCTTTTCAGAAGCGTAGAGAATCCTCGCATTGGGATATGCCGCCTGATAGGTGGCGGCAATCTCCGCCACATTCGCTTTCAGCCCGATAATCATCGGCTTGTGCGCCAAGTTCAGACGCTTCATCTCATGTGCCGCTATGCACATTATCAGCGTCTTGCCGGTTCCCACCTCGTGGTCGCAGATCCCGCCGCCGTTCTGTTTCAGCATCCAGACGCAATCCTTCTGCGACGGGTAAACGCTCTTGATTCCCCGGCTTGCCAGCCCTTTCAGGTTGAGGTCGGGAAAAGTCTGGTGCGAGCCGTCATACTTCGGGCGCACGAAACAGTTGAACTTGCGGTTATACATCGTCGTGAGCCGTTCCTTGAACTGCGGCGACTGTTCTTCCAACCATTCGGAGAACCCGTTACGGATTTCGTCTATCTTCGCGTTGGCGAGCTGTATGCCCTCGCTGTCGCGTACCTTGATGTCGTTGCCGTTCTCGTCCTTGCCGATACTTTTCATCATGTCGGGGCAGGTGTTGTGCAGGGCGTGCTTCAACAGGTGCATACCGTCATAGTTCCGGTAATAGCCCTTTACTAAAAACTCGTCCGTGATCTTCATGGTGCGGTAGCCGCACGCCACGGAAAATTCGTCCATGCTGGCGGAATAGGCGATTTTCACGTCCGTGTCGAAAAGATGGCTCATGTATGCGGCATACACGCCCGTGGGAATCCAGCGTTCACCGAAGTTGAAGTCGAGGTCTTCAAAGGCTATGCGCTGCGGTTCGGCTTCCTTCAATGCCTCCCACGCCTGTTTCACCTCCGGCATCCGCTCACTTTCGGGATTGTCCTCCATCCAGCCCTCTATGCGTTCCGCCTTCTCTATCACGTTCCCCGCGATGAAGCGGTCTTTGATTTCGTAACCGGTTACGAGCGGGTTGTAGAAGATGCGCCCCTTGAGGGCACCAAGCAGTTCCTCTTCCGTGGTGTCGGTTATCTCCCGCATATAGCCGAGATTGACCGTGCCGAACTTGTTGAGCGATGCGGACAAGGCTTCTTCGGGAGAGCCTGCATTGACACGGCTCTCCACCGAGAAGGAAACGGGACGGTCGAAGATGTCCGCCTTGACAAACTTGCCGTCCTCCGCACGTTCCAGCGAAAGGATGTCGCGCCCTCCGGCATCCATCATCACCAGTTTCACGTTCTGTCTGGCGTTGAGGTTACCGTAACGCATGACAAACTCATCGTAGTAGGTGTTGAGATACCCGCGCTGCGGTTTGTGTTCCGTATGGTTCTCCGTCTCGTGGCTATACAGACGTTCGTAAGCGTCACGGAGCGATATATACAGCATCGCTTTCTCTTTTTGATAGCCACGGAGGTCGAGCGGTTGGAAGGTCGCACCGTAAGGCGTGAGGTCTTTCAGGTAACCGAGATTGCGTGAAGCATCCAGCACCATCGAGCCGTCACGGTGGTGTGGCTCCAGCAGGCCGTTGAACGGACGGGGAGAAAGGTCCATGACTTCCTCCTTCGGCTTTTCCGTTTCAAGTTCCGGGAACAGGGAAGTGGCAACCGTTTCGGAAGTAGGCACAACTTCTGCCGGTGTTTCAGGTTGCTTTATTTCTTCCGTTTGTTCCGGCTTTTTATCCATATTGTCCGAAGAAGGCGCAAAAGCAGGGTTCAACGTGTCTTTGATACCCATCTTTTTCAGTTGTTCCTGCCTGTGCCGTTCTGCCTCAAGCCGTAGGGCCTTGCGCCGTTCCGCTGTCAGGCTCATCATTGTCTCATAGAAGCCGTTGATGGGAGGATTGGTTTCCCAATCCAGAGTGGCGTAAATGTCGTCCGGGTCGTTTGGCTTTTCGGCATTTTCCGGCTTTTCTTCCTTATTACCGTTTATCGGCTTGGCGGCTTCAACGGGTGGAGTAACTTTGACTTGCGGTTTAGGCGTGGACGGCATAGGCTTCGGCTTGCTTTCCTTTTTCGCTGCCTTTTTCTTTTTTACCGGTTCCTCTATGGGCATACCCCAAAGGTCGAGCAGGGTAAGCTGCACGGCTGACGAATGATTGGGTTGGCGCGGCTCAATCTCCGGCTTTTCCTCTATGGGCTGTGCCTGCGGCTTCTCCACTCCCTTGACAGGCTCAATTACAGAAACGGGGGCTATTACAGAAGGTGATACCTTTTCTGTTTTCGGAGCAGGTTGCACTTCCGCAGCCGTGCTTTCCTCCTTTGTCGGATGCAGCCTGTGTCTCTCATACAGTTTCCTGTCAAGTTGTTGCAGTTCTATTTTCAGATGCTCCCGCAAGTCTTCCGCCAGTTGTGCGATGTCCCCACAGTGCAGGAGTTTATAGGCTGGTTTCCCGTACGGGTCGGTACTTCTGATCAAATCCGTGTGTGAAAGCGAGCCGATGCTCCATACATACCCATTTACGGAAGTGCCGATAGGGGTCTGTTCGGTCTGCACGAAGAGTTTTTCGTTGTAATACAGTTCACCGTTCTTTCCGCTGTTCTTTTGCAGGATAATCAGGTCGCTGCCCACCTCCGTTCCCGCGTTATCCGTAAAGAGGTTGTTCGGCAGGCGGGCTACGCCCACCAGATTGGCATGGTTCATCATATACTCGCGTATGGGCGCGTTGGTCGGGGCATCCAGTACCCCCTGCGAGGTGATGAACGCCACGATTCCGCCTTCACGCACCGCGTCAAGGCTTTTCAGGAAAAAGTAATTGTGTATCGTCCGTGCCGCCGAGAGCCTTGCAGGATCCTTGCTGCCCGAAAAATCCGGGTCGAACACCGCCACATCGCCAAACGGTATATTGGAGACAGCCAAATCAAAATGGTTCATGAACGGCTTTTCTATCTTCTCGAAGCCCTGTACCCTTACTTTCTGTCCGGGATGCAGGTGCTTCAGTATCTTGCCCGTCATCAGGTCTTTCTCAAAAGCCATGATGTCCGCGTCCGGTCTGTTCTCCAGCACGGCGTCCACGAATGCACCGACACCTGCCGACGGCTCCAGCACCCGGTCGGGACGGATGCCGTGTTCATGCAGCACGTCCGCGATGGTCCCGGTTATCTCCGGCGGGGTATAGAAGGCGGTCAGCACGGACTGCTTCATGGCATCCATATTCCGTTTGTACTCCGTCTCGTCTTTTGTGTTCTCCCGCAGCAACCTGTGCAGTTCCACGGTAGGGGCAAACAGTTCGAGGTCGGACTTCGCCCAGTGGACGGCATCCGTCAGTTCCCTTGCAGGGTTGAGTATGTTCTTCAGTCCCCCGAAACCGCAATAACGTTCTAACAAGAGCCGTTCGCGTGCGGTGGGTGTGCGCTGTTCCCTGTCAAGGAGGAATGCCGTCCGTATCGCCTCGATGTTGTCCCGCAGTCTCTGTTTGCGGTTAAACGCCATACTCTTCGATATAGAGGATGACGGCTCCCGTCAGCTCCGTGTAGAGCAGGTCATATTCGGGCGACAGGGCGAAATTGTCGTCCGAGAGGTCATAGATGGAGAATACGTTTCCGACAAGCGGTAGCAGCTTCTGGGTAAAGGCTTCACATTTTTCTCCCGGTACTTCACCCGCAAATTCGTTCTCCACGACTTCGCGCAGGATGGCGTGCCTGGAGTAGCGAAGGCCCTCCGTCAGCACCTTCATCGCCAGTTCCTGCGCCCCGTCGGCAGGATAGCCTTCGAGCCTTGCCCGTTCATACGCTTCGGCGGCACGGTCGGTTCTTTCTCGGATGAAGGCTTCATCGGCTGCCTGTTCGAACTTGTTCGTGGTGAGGTAGTCCAGCAGGTACAGACCGTAATAGGAAAAGTCGGTCCGACCCTCGTTTTTCTTCTTGTTGTTCATTTCTTTGGAATTTAGTGGATTGATAATGATGATAGGGATAATCGTTGGAAAACGAGAAGAAAAAGGCACCCGGTATCCCTCCGAGTGCCACCACTAAATCCAAAGTATGAGTGTAATCCGGTATCGAAGAACAATTCATTACTCTGAACCAGTGGCAAAGTTAAACATTTATTTTCTTCTTTTCGCAGAGGTCGCTTTACTTTTCCTTTCTGGGAACACGAAAACCGTGTTATAGTCCCCGTCAAAGGCGACTACGGCATCAAAACTCTTGCCCTGCTTGCTCTTGAATCCTTTGAGCAGTTTCGTGTGTCCGTCGGTGAGCAGGTTTTTGATTTCATCATCAGAGAGGGTGCGGTTTGCTTTCAGGCGGAACACGGGCAGACCGCACTCCGCGTTGTCGCAGCGGACGACCTTGCCGTAAAACTGCATCGTCCCCGCTCCGCACTTGGGACACTTGCAGCCGGAATCCCTGCGGGCGAACAGCTTGTCGCACGACAGCAGTTCGGAGGTAATTTCCCGTGTATATGCCTCAATCTTCCTGCGGAAGTCATCGGCGGGCAGTTCCCCACGCTCGATGCGTGCCAATTCCTTTTCCCATTCGCCCGTCATGGCGACATCGGCAATACGCATCGCCTTCACGACCGAGTAGAGGGCAAGCCCTTTTTCGGTGGGGACAAGCGACTTCTTGCAGCGTTCCATATAGCCGCGCTTGAAAAGCGTTTCGATGATGGACGCACGGGTGGCGGGCGTGCCGATGCCGCAATCCTTCATAGCCTGCCGCAATGCGTCGTCCTCTATCTCCTTGCCAGCCGTTTCCATCGCGGACAGCAGGGTGGCTTCGGTATGCAGCGGCTTGGGTTTGGTCTTTCCCTCCGTGATGGAGGCGGCTTTCAGTGCCAGCGTGTCGCCTTCCTGCCAACAGGGAATGGCGGCGGTTTCCTCTTGGCTGTTGTTCTCTTCTCCATTCTCCTTGCCATAGACGGCACGCCATCCGGCTTGCCTGATGATGCTGCCTTTTGCCACGAACTCCACTCCGGCACACTCTGCCGTGACGGTGGCAGTGTCCTTGACGCATTTTTCGGAGAAAGCCTCAAGCATGCGCCCGGCTATCATGTGATAGACGGTGCTGTCCTCTTTGGAGAGGAACAGCGGCTTCTCGCCCGTGACGAGCAGGGCATGGTGGTCTGTCACCTTGCCGCCGTCCAGGCTGCGGCGTGTCGGCACGGCTTTCGGCTGCAACTTGCCCTTCCATTCGGGCAGGCTGCCGATGAAGGCAAGCAGCTTGGGGATTTCCGCGAACACGTCTTCGGGAATGTAGCGGCTTCCGGTTCGCGGATAGGTGATGAGCTTCTTCTCGTAGAGCTTCTGCGCGATTTCAAGCGTCTGTTCCGCCGTGAAGCCATGCTTGGCGTTGGCTTCCTTCTGGAGCGTGGTCAGGTCGTACAGGAGCGGTGTTTCCTCCGTCTTCTCCTTGCGTTCGGCTTTCGTGACGGTGGCTGTGCCTGCCGACTTCACCTTATCATACAGTTCCGTCGCAGGCTCTTTCTCTTTCCACTTTTCGGAAGAGGAAAACTTCACTGTTCCTTCGTCGCAGCCGTCCGTTGCGATATGGAGCTGCCAAAAGGCTTCGGGTGTGAAGCGGCGGTTCTCCCAATAGCGTGCGCACACCATTGCCAATGTAGGTGTCTGCACCCGTCCGATGGAATATGTGCCGTGTCCGGCGGCGATGGAGAGTGCCTGCGTGCCGTTGATGCCCACGAGCCAGTCTGATTCGCTCCGCGCTTTGGCGGCAAGATAGAGATTGTCGTATTTGCCGCCCGCTTCGAGGTTGCGCAGCCCCTCGCGGATAGCCTTGTCGGTAAGCGAGCTTATCCAAAGGCGCACAAACGGGGTGGTGCATCCGATATAATGGTAGAGGTATCGGAAGATAAGCTCACCCTCACGCCCTGCATCGGTCGCCACGATGATTTGTTCGCTCCTGTTGAACAGGGTGGCGATAACCTTTATCTGCGCCGCCACACCGCTGTCAGGCTTGTAACCCTTCTCCGTCTTGGTCTGGCGGGGGACGAGCGTGAAGGTGTCGGGGATGACGGGCAGGTTGTCACGGACGAAGCCGCGTATGCCGTAGCCGTCGGGCATGGCAAGCTGCACGAGGTGTCCGAACGCCCATGTCACGGCGTAGCCGCCTCCCTCGAAATATCCTTCCTCTCTCTTTGTCGCGCCCACGATACGGGCGATCTCACGTGCCACAGACGGCTTTTCTGCAATGATTGTCTTCATATTCTTCTGTCGTTTTGAATTTTACAAATGGTACTTCGGATTTAGTGGCGGACACCGGATTACATCTTCATGCCCTTATTGTTTCTTTTCTGCGGCTTCTCCTGCTGCTGTTGCTGTGCGGTGTCCTTCGGGGCGGTCTGTCCCTTCCGCAACGGTTCTTTCAGGTTCTTGGTAGCCTCGTTGGTCTTGCCCTCGCTGTTCACCGCCACCTGCGTGCGGCTCTCGTTGGACGGGGCGACCTTCTGAGCGTTGTCGGGGTTGGTGTCGTAGCGGTACGGGCGTCCCTTCTCCGGATTGAACTTGATGTACATCGTGGCGTGGAAGCCTTGCTTGTCGGTCACGTTCTCTAATTTCACGGCTTTGCCAGCCACGTAGTCGGCTTTCTGCTGCTCGGTGAAGTCCACGCCGCTCCATTTGCTGATGGGTCGGATGCTGCCGTCGGCGTTAGTCCACGTGTTGCGGCGTTGCTCCTTCTGCGTGTTGGCGGCATTCTCCGTACCCTGCGCCTGTCCCTGTGCGGGGTTGTTCTTCGTTTCCTGCGTCTGGACGGCACGGGGCGACCTGCCGGTTCCCGGCACGAACTCCACGCCGCGCTGCTCCACGTTCACTTGCAGGGTGGTGACGAACTTCCTGCCGTCCTTGCGCTCGATGAGCTTGTCACGCACGGGCAGCCCGGCACGCAGCATGTCCTGCTCCTGCTTGGTGATTTCCGTCTTGCCGATGCGCTCCGGTATGCGCACCTTGTTTGCCGGGACATCCGTGATTTCGTTCGTCTTGCGGTCGATGCTGACGAACGAGGGGATGATCTCGCCCGTTCCCCTGTCCACGAGGTCCACGACCCTGCCGAGGTTGCCCGTTTCGCGCAGGTTCTTCCGGTCATCGTCGGAGAACTTGTGTTCCTTATACTCGTCGAGCTTCTGCTCCTTGCGGATGAAGTGCGGCACAAGGCTGACATTGCCCTCGCCGTCCTTCTTGAAGGAGAGGCGGGCGTCCAGTTCGAAAGCCTCTCCGCCGAAATTGGGCGACACCCTCACCAAGTCGGACTTGCCGTAGTTGAGCATCCTGTTAAGATCGCCCGACTTTTCAAGGTCGTCGCGCTTCACGCCCCATTTCTCCTCCAACTCCTGCCAGTTGATCTTGCTCTCGTCGATGGGCTGGTAGCCCCGGTTGCCCTGCGTCTGTTGCGGGCTTTCCTGATTCTGTTCGTTTTTCTGTTCCATTTCTTCCTGTTTTTTAGGTTCGTCATCTTGTTTCTGTTCCGGTTGTTCCTGCTTTTCGGCGGACTGCTCCTCCTGTACTTTCTTTTCGTAGCCGGAGGTGTCCACCTTGTGGGGCGCAAGCATCTCCTTGTTGCCGTCGGGGTCTTTCAGCAAGTCCTTGATAACCTCCAGCAGTTTGTCGGCTTGGTCCGCCGCGACACGGTAGAAACCGAAGCGGCTGGGTTCCTTGCACTGGCGGAAGAAGTTCTTGAAGAAGTTGTCCAGCACGTCGCCGTGCCGGTCGAATTGCAGGAAGCTCTGCGAGTTCTCCGCTTTCGCGGGGATACGCTTGGGGGAGCCGTCGGCGTTCAGCCCGGCTACCACGCTGATTTCGCCCGTCTTCTCGTCACGGACAACCAGCACGTCCTTTTCGTCTTTTTTCTTTGCCATCTGAAAAATGTTTTAATGGTTATTTTTGAAAGAAATTATGGATACGAGCCTTGTAGAAGGCTATATCTTCCTTGCGGAAGTCCTTTACATGTTCGGAGAGGAACGTCAGCACGTCCGCCTCGCTGTAATAGGTCTTTTTGCCGAGCGTCTTGTAGGGCAATGCGCCGATGCTGCGGTAGCGTTGCAGGGTGCGCTTGCTGATCTGGAGCAGCATGCACAGGTCTTGGTTGTCGAAAAGCCTGATCCCGTCCATCGGGTTCGGGGCTTTGCCGGACGGCTGCATGGAGAGCAGCATCTCGTCCTGACGGTCGAGCCGTTCCATAACTTTCTGCATCCAGTTCTCGAAATTGTTGCGGGTAAGCAGTTCCATGTCCTACGTCCTCCTTCCTTTGGGTTTGCCGCCCGTGCGCAGCGTGTGGTTGCGTTTCATCTGTTCCGGGGTCGCGGCATCACCCGTAATGGTGCTGTCTTCGAGCAGGCGGTCGATTTCCGACTGCCGGTAGCGGCACTTGCCGCGCAGCACGACATAGGCGATGCGCTGTTCGCTGCGCATGCGCTGGAGGGTGCGGCAACTCACGTTCAGCAGGTGCGCCGCCTCGCGGGTGGTGAGCAGCCTGTCGGGGGATTCTTCCTTCCTCCCGCCGGAAACGGCACGCACGTGTGCCGCTATCTCGGCTATCTGTTCCGTCAATGCGGTAAAGGCGGAACTTTCCATCGTTATCACTTTCATATTCAGTCTTTTCTTTTGGTTTCTGCGGCAAAATTCGGCAATAAACCAAAGGGGCTTTAACAGCTCACTACGTGGCTCACGTAAGATTTTTATGGATAATGGCTCCGTAACCCGGACAGACGGCGCAACAAGCTGCCTTTTAGCGGGAAACGGTGCGTGTTCATGGCGGCTTCGTTACCTTTGCGGCAAACTCTGAAATGTTTTGCTTATGGAAATAGTATCTATCGAGAAAAAGACCTTCGAGATGATGGTGGTGTCCTTCAACGCCCTCGCGGAGAAGGTAGCCACCCTTAGGCGCAGGAGCGACGGCGGGCGGATGGAAAGGTGGCTCACGGGCGAGGAGGTCTGCGGGCAGTTGAGGATCAGCCCGCGCACGTTGCAGACCTTGCGCGACAGGCGGCTTATCGGCTACTCGCAGATTAACCGCAGGTTCTATTACAAGCCGGAGGAGGTCAAAAGGCTCATTCCGCTTGTCGGCACGCTCTATCCCGGCGGAAAATGATTTTTATTATTCACAACCCACTGAATCCGAAATGATGATGAACGAGAACAATGAAGTGTTTACGATGGAGGACGAGCCGCTTGCCACCCTTGTGCAGAACATGCGCAAAGGCTCGAAATGGCTCTCCGCCTTTCTGGAAAGTTACCGCCCGCCGTTGGACGGGGAGCGTTACCTGACGGACAGGGAGGTGGCGGAACTGCTCCGTGTCAGCCGCCGCACCTTGCAGGAGTACCGCAACAACAGGGTGTTGCCCTTTATCCTTTTGGGAGGGAAGGTGCTTTACCCTGAATCGGGGTTGCGTGAATTGTTGGAGGCGAACTATCGCAAGCCGATGGAATAAGGCGGCTGCATGAAAAAAGGAAACGGACAACTCCTTCACGGGGCTGTCCGTTTCCTTTTTCTTATTTATATGCGTTATCAGCAATACCCGGCTTTTCCGTTCTGTATGAACATCACGTATGCCTGCCGCTTTTCCTTCGAGAGTGCTTTCTCTACCAGCCACGTGCGGAACACATGCGCATGGTAGGTGTTCAGCCGGAAGGCGACGGGGATGATGATTTCAAGAGAGTAAACATCCGCGTGCAGCCCGTTTTCAAGCCGCATGTAGCGGCACACTTCGTAGTCGTTCAGCACGTCCGGCTTGCGGACGGCTCTGATGGCGGCGTTCACTGCCGGGACGCCCGTGTGGAACAGTCCGGCGATTTCTGTGGCGGTCATCCATATCTCGTTACCGTTTACGCTGATCGTGTTGTCCTCTATGATGATTATATCACGTTTCATGGCTTCTCTGTTTTAGATGGTGCAACCTGCAAATTCCTCGATGCCGTTCAACCTTGCCGCAAGGTTTTCCATGTCTTGGTTGAGCTTCTCTTTGGTGATTTTCGCGTATATCTGTGTCGTCTTTATGCTCTTGTGTCCCAGCATGGAACTCACCGTTTCGATGGGTACGCCGTTGGAGAGGAACACCGTCGTGGCTGCCGTGTGGCGGCTCTGATGCCACGTGATATGCTTGGTGATGCCGCAACGCTTGGCGACGGAACGGATTCCGGCAAGGCACGTGTTGTAGTGGGGAACGGGGAAAATCCTGCCGTTCCCGCACAGACCCCGGTATTTGTCGATGATGCGCTTTGCGATGTCGAGCAGGCGGATATTGGACACCACGCCCGTCTTCTGGCGGTTGATGTTTATCCACTCGTGTTCGTCGAAGTAGGTGTGGATGTTCTCTTCCGTCAGGTTGCGCATGTCGGCGAACGACAAGCCGGTGAAGGCGCAGAACAGGTAGAGGTCGCGGTAAAGCTCCTGCTTGGCGTTTTTCAGCCTGCCCTCCATCAGCAGCCGGATTTCCTCTTTCGTCAGGAAACTGCGCACAGTTTCCTCCTTCTTGATTTCGTACTCCCGGAACGGGTCGCGTGTGAGCCACTCGTTGTTGATAGCGATGAACACCATCGTCCGCAAAGGGCAGACATACAGCCACACGGTGTTGGTGCAGCAGTGCTTGTCCGTGCGCAGGAACATCTCGAAGTCGGAGATGAAGGCGGGCGTAAGCTCTTTCAGCGCGATGTCCTTCACGCGGTAGCGGATGGAGAGGAACTCTTGCAGGTGCTTGTAAACGGTCTTGTATTTCAAGAGTGTACCTTTGGCTTTCATGCCGGCCTCCACCTGTTTCTCGTAGTCCTCGTTGTGCTGGCGGAACACCTGCATCAGCGTGTGGTAGCGGT
>ENA-OURZ01002927-OURZ01002927.1-human-gut-metagenome-genome-assembly--contig:-NODE-2927-length-15165-cov-16.595566_pt1 | contig 15165 bp, 12 predicted proteins | sample MGYA00242073_ERZ509195 | MGnify/ENA primary metagenome ERZ509195 (study PRJEB26280, sample SAMEA2338837) | human gut metagenome | biome: human gut; feature: human-associated habitat; material: faeces...
CTGCCAATTTCTACTTCTTCCTTATTTGGATGTAACTCCAGTAAGTCAACAGAGGGCCAGCCCCATTAGAGCTGACCCTCTATGCACCAAAAGGCATACTTTTTGAGAGGCATAATCGCACAGGCAAAATGTACCTTGAGAGTATCTCAAAACTTCATTGCTTGCTTTTGAGAGGTATCAATATCCCTTTTAACTTTATGACACATGAATAATCGATTGATGCTGTTTTGGGGGAGACTATCAATGTGTAATATAACGATGTCTTCGCAGACAAGGTTATCGATAACCATGAAATATTTTTATAAAACCTATTGACTTCCGGCTGTTCTTGGTTTATCATAACCATAACAAAGCTCATAGCAATCAAGAAAGCGAGGTAAATGCATTGATACAGTCGGAATACTTGGAGTTGCAATCTCTGTACGAGAAAGAAGGACAGGCGGTGGCATGGAACATCGCCAATATCCTGCGCGGGACAAATTATATTGATAGGTGCACATTAATTACTGCCGCGTATGTTCTACTCAAGGCAAATGATAACGAAGCAGTACTCGACGATATTGAGACGTTTTGTACCTCGATCAATGTTAACGAGGACCGCAAGGCTTTCCTTGAAAGCCACCTTGGCGACTGTTGGCAGATGGTTGCCGGACAACGCTATCGCTATAACGGAAATGTGCTCAAATCCATCATCCTGTTCTATGATAATCGAGATATGCGTGTTGACGTTGATGGAAGGACTCCTGTGTCTATATCGCATTTGGCATATAAGCTTTTCGGCTTCAATGAGGGTGACAATCTCGCAGACTTTGGCCTTGGCAGCGCAGCATTTACCATCGAATCCTTTCTTAAAAATCCCACGCTTCACTTCTATGGTATCGAAATCAATGCCGCAATCAAGGAGATCGCATCAATTCGCTTGGAAGTATTAGGGTGCACGATCACGCTAGAGCACGGTAATATTTTTGATCTAGATCCTAATTCCCATCAATACCAGCATATTTTTTCAAACTACCCATTTGGCTTGCGACTCAGGGATCTTGGCTTTGACAGGAATCGCCTGCTTCAAAAAATTTCAGAGAATGCAGCAGAGTTTACAAAAAGCGTCTCCTCTGACTGGCTTTTCAACGCAGCCATCGTTGAATGCCTGAAGGAGACCGGCAAAGGGATCGCTATAATGACCAACGGAAGCACGTGGAACACGTTGGATAAGTCTGCGCGGAAATACTTCATCGAGAACGGATATTTGGAGGCTGTCATTGCTCTTCCTGAAAAACTTTTCGAGAACACCAGCATCCCTACAACCATGATCGTCATCAGCAGAAATAACGAACGAACGATGTTAGTTGACGCAACAAATATGTGTGAAAAGGGCCGTAGATTCAACACCTTCTCTGATGCTCAAATTGAGCAAATCACATTTGCTGTAGGCCACGAAACTGCGAATAGCAGATCTGTCTCTCGAGAAGAACTTGTTGCCAATGACTATGTTATCAATCCTACTCGATATCTAACCGAGGATATTATCGTAGAAAACGGTGTTCCTTTCGTCTCGATCATTAAGTCTATTAGACGTGGAGCCCCACTAAAGGCAAGCCAGCTGGACGAGATGGTATCAGAGGATGCTACCGACTATCAATACTTGATGCTGGCAAACATTCAGCATGGGCAGATCGATACAGACCTGCCATATATCAAAGGCATTCAAGAAAATCAAAGGAAATACTGTCTAAAAAATCATGCGCTTATCCTATCAAAGAACGGAGCTCCCTTTAAGATTGCCGTTGCAGAGGTAACTCCTGGAAAAACCATCCTGGCAAACGGCAACCTCTACATCATTGAAATCGATGAGAATAAAGCAGACCCCTATTTCGTCAAAGCATTTCTTGAGAGCGAGAAAGGAATCGCACTTCTCAAGTCTATCACGGTCGGTGCAACAATCCCTAATATTGGCGTTGAGGCATTGAAAAAAATACCCATTCCGCAGATACCAATTGATGATCAACGTAAACTGGCGGCACAGTATTTAGCGAAAGTCGATGAAATAGCATTATACAAGCGCAAGTTACAAAAAGCTTATGAAGAGCTGAGTCATATCTACGACAACAAGGAGTGAATGATGGCTGTTCTAGGCATTGATGAGATTGAGGAACTGCTGGACGAGATTCGCATCCGAGTTCTGAGATCCAACCGGGAGGGCACATTGGATTGCCTCCTCTCTGCTATGGGGATGCACGATTTGATTGAACCTCAGGTACAGTCTGGATGGAAGGATGGGAAAATTGTTGTGATTGGTGCTTCTGACGTTGATGAGACTCACCTGCTTATTACTGCAGGAAAACTCGGACTCAGCAAGAGCCGCTTTGAGTTCTGCCTCGACTATGATGCAATTCAAAAATACAACTTTCGCAAACTTCAATATTCAGATAAGTATCGGCTGATATTGGTTGGTCCCATGCCACATAGTACGGCTGGCAAGGCTGATAGTAGCAGTACCATTGCAGAGATGGAGAACCACCCCGAGATGTATCCGCGAGTTATCCGTATGGCAGCAGGTTCAACCTTGAAAATTACCAAAACCGGTTTCAAGGATGTGCTTGAAGACATGATCCGTGAAGATTTTATCTGAAGAATTTGCTGCACGAAAGACGATATAATTGTCTGATTACGTATAGACCTTGAAAACGCAGAATTTTTTGTTACACTAAACACAAATGTAAGTTGTTTCATTGTTAAGCATGATCAAGGTATACCATGATCACGTTGAGCACCATTCTTGAATAAGGCGGGAAAACATATGTTAGGAGCAATTATTGGCGATATCGTCGGTTCCAGATTCGAATGGAATAACAAAAAAAGCAAGGAATTCGAGTTCCTTTCGCATATAAAAAGATGTAGGCCCACGGATGACAGCATTATGACGCTTGCGGTTGCACAGGCTATCCTTGACAGTAAAGGAGATCTCACAGCTCTGCGTCAGGCCGCTGTAACGCGAATGCAAGACTTCGGCAAGAAATATCCACACGCAGGATATGGCGGCCACTTTCATAAGTGGATCTATGACAGCGATCCACAGCCTTATAATAGTTGGGGAAACGGCGCCGCCATGCGTGTCAGTCCCTGCGGGTTTGCCGCAGCCTCGCTCGAAGAGGCCAAAGCCTTCTCCCGAGCGGTGACCGAAGTAACACATAATCACCCGGAAGGAATCAAAGGCGCAGAGGCAACAGCCGTTGCTATCTACCTTGCTCGCAGCGGAAAAAGCATGATCGAAATCCGCGATTTCATTGAGACGCATTACTATAAAATCAAATTTAAGCTGGCAGATATCCGTGCAAGCTATACCTTTGATGTTTCGTGCCAAGGTTCAGTACCGCAGGCGCTGGAGGCTTTCTTCGAGTCCACGAGCTTTGAAGATGCAATCCGCAATGCCATTTCCATTGGCGGTGATAGTGATACAATCGCGGCCATCACGGGTGGAATCTCTGAGGCGTATTACGGTATACCAGCCGACATTCGGAAACTTGCTCTGACTTTTTTGGACGCAAAGCAGCTCGAAATACTCAATACCTTTGAATCCCGGTATGGGCTTGTCCTTGAAAAAGATGCGGGAAAAGGAATTACTAGAGCAGCGGCCTTTTCTACAGGAACAGGCGCGCCGACTGGTGATAGGCACGATGCTATGACGGAAGCTGTACGTGCAACAGAGGAAGCAGAGCACGCTGGAGAGATTGATAAGCGAGAAACCACAGCAAACGCACTATATAATCATCTATACGAAGCATGTAACATCCTCCGTGGGCCGATCGATCAGGATGACTATAAATCATATGTTATCCCAATTCTTTTCTTTAAGCGTATTTCCGATGTGTATGATGAGGAGACGCTCGATGCTGAGCAGCAGTATGGCGACGATATTGAGTTTTACCCTGAAGAAGAACTGCACACTTTTATCATTCCGAAGGGATGCCATTGGAATGATGTCAGAAACACTAGTGAAGATGTTGGCAAGGCTATCGTCGATGCGATGATGGGAATTGAGCACGCTAACCCCGATACGATGGCTGGGCTCTTCTCTTCTTTCGATGACGCAAACTGGACAGATAAAACGAAGCTGGACGACGAGCGGCTGAAAGACCTTATTGAGCACATGTCTGCATTGCCTGTCGGTAACCGAAATTATTCAGCAGATGTGATGGGTGACGCTTATGAATACCTGATTAAGAAATTTGCTGACATGAGCAAAAAGAACGCAGGCGAATTCTATACGCCTCGTTCCGTTGTTAAGCTCATGGTGCGCCTTCTTGCACCAAAATCAGGTGAATCCGTCTACGATCCTGCCTGCGGAACGGGCGGGATGCTCATAGAAGCTATTCGTAGCATGGACGATGAAAAGGCTTCATACGGCAAGATTTACGGGCAGGAAAAGAACCTATCAACATCGGCTATCGCAAGAATGAACCTATTCCTGCACGGCGCAAAGGAATTCAAAATCGTGCGCGAAGATACCCTTCGCAAGCCGGTATTCATCCATAATGGCCAGCTGCAGCAGTTCGACTGCGTGCTCGCAAATCCGCCTTTTGGGCTGGATCATTGGGGCGCGGAAATATTCGAGAATGACCAATGGGGTAGAAATATCTGGGGCAGCCCTACTGATTCCAATGCGGACTATGCATGGCTGCAGCACATGTATAAATCCATGCGTCCGGGCAAGGGACGGTGCGCAGTTGTCATGCCGCAGGGCATATTGTTCCACGGAGGCCGTGAGGGCGATATTCGCAAAAAAATGATCGAGACGGATTGCGTTGAGTGCGTCATCACGCTGGTTGGAAACCTCTTCTACGGCGCTGGCGTTTCAGCGTGCATCCTGTTTTTGAATAACAACAAGCCGCTTGCCCATCGCGGGAAAATCTGTATGATTGACGCAACCGGCATCTACACAGCACAACGAGCAAAGAACATAATGACCGAGGTCAATACGAATCAGGTATATCGCCTTTGGCAGGGATATGAACCCGTAATTGATAAGTGTGCGATTGTTGATCTGGATACCATCCGCTCAAAGGACTATACGCTCTCTGTGAACTCGTATATTGAGAAGACCCCTGCCCCGCCGATTGATCCGAAGAAAGTCCGCGCGGAGTTTTTTGCGGCACTGAAAGAGGTGCACGATAGCGAATCCGCGCTCATGCAGCTGCTCAAAGAAGGAGGATACATCGATGGCTGAACGCATGACAATTGACGAGCTGAAGTCATACCTCTGGCAATCGGCGGTATTACTACGGTCAAATATCGATGCAGGCGCATATAAGCAGTATATCTTTCCACTAATGTTTTTTAAGCGTATTTGCGATGTCTATGACGAAGAGACGGAGAAAGCTGTTGCCGAATACTGGGATGATATTGATTTATATCCCGAAGAAGAGCTGCATACATTTGTTGTCCCAAAAGGGCATCACTGGAATGACGTGCGTCAGGTCACGGAGGATGTCGGGCGTGCGATTGTAACGGCTTTTAAGGAAATTGAAAAGGCGAATGGCGAAAAAATGACCGGCATTTTCGGTGACGGTGCTTGGACGAACAAAAATCGTCTGCCGGACAGGCTGCTGAAGGATCTGCTGGAGCATTTCTCATCCCGGTCGCTTTCCCTGGCCAACTGCCCGGAGGATGAACTCGGCAACGGGTATGAATATCTAATCAAGCAGTTTGCCGACGATAGCGGTCACACCGCTCAGGAATTCTACACAAACAGAACCGTCGTCCATCTGATGACAGAGATACTGCAACCACAGAGTGGGGAGTCGGTATACGACCCTACCTGCGGCAGTGCAGGCATGCTCATTTCCTGCATCGCGCACCTGAAAGAAAACAGGCAGGAGTGGCGCAATATCCAAGCCTACGGCCAGGAGATCAATCAGCTCACGTGCGCGATCGGAAGGATGAACCTGTTTCTTCATGGCGTCGAGGATTTCCACATTGTCAACGATGATACACTGAAAAACCCAGCGTTCATCGAGCACGGTCAATTGCAGCAGTTTGATATTGTTCTTGCTAATCCGCCCTACTCCATCAAGCAATGGGATCGGGGAGCTTTCGAGAATGATAAATACGGTCGGAATTTCTTGGGCACACCTCCACAGGGACGTGCAGATTTTGCATTCTTCCAGCACATTTTAAAAAGTATGAAACCAGATACAGGACGTTGTGCGATCCTGTTCCCTCACGGAATACTGACCCGTGACGAAGAATGCGAAATGCGTAAAAAGCTCGTACAGATGGATGTTGTGGAAGCAGTCATCGGTATTGCAAAAAACCTATTTTACAATTCCCCCATGGAAGCGTGTGTTATAATCTGTCGGATGAATAAACCTATCGATAGACGTGGCAAGGTGCTATTTATCGACGCTAAAAAACTCGTTACCAGAAAAAACTCCGAGAGTTATTTGGAGGATAATCACATTACTGTGATCGTTGACTGCTACAGAAAGTTTGCTCCAATAGGCGGTTTTTCTGCAGTAGCCACCACAGAGGAAATCATAGAAAACAACGGCTCATTGGGCGTCCCTAAATATGTAAGGAACGGTGAAACCGAAAGCCCAGATGCGGCTGCAATCGATGATACACTCGGAGAGTGGATGGCTGGACAGGCCACCATGCACGAAGAATATGATACTCTTATTGGCATGATCTCTGATGAAAGGAGTGACATAAATGGCTAAAGTGCTGCTCGGCGATGTGGTTGATCGCGTTAAGGATAAGGTCGATAAGGACGCTAGTGACTTAGAGTACTATGTTGGTGGTGAACACATCGATGGCGATGAAATCATGGTTCATCGAAAAGGAATGATACAGGGTAGCACAATTGGCCCTGCATTTCACATGCGCTTTCAGCGGGGTGATGTCCTCCTAATGTCGAGAAATCCACATCTGCGCAAGGCCAGCATGGTCGACTTCGACGGAATCTGCTCTGACGTTAGTTACATCTGCCGAACCAAGGATAACGATGTTCTTTTGCAATCACTTCTTCCGTTTATTCTGCAAACTCCTGAGTTCTGGCAATTCGCTGAAGAGAACAAGAAGGGCGGGCTGCCTTTTTTCCTGAACTGGAAAGATTTTGCACGATTCGAGTTTGAGTTGCAGCCAATTGAGCGGCAGCGGCAAATAGCCGATCTTCTTTGGGCGATGGAGCGGGTGAAAATCGCTTATCGTGAACTCATTACACGGACAGACGACTTGGTGAAATCGCAATTTATCGAGCGGTTTGAGGGACATGATTATGAGACTGTCAAAGCAAAGTCGTTCATGTTCAACATGAGAAATGGAGTCTCTCCTTCAAAAAAAGGCAGCCATGCCGAGAAAGTGCTCACACTTTCTGCTGTAACACAGGGAACTTTCGATCCCGATGCGTGGAAAGACGGCATCTTCGATGAATACCCACCATCTGATAAAAGGATTCGTACTTCCGAATTCTATATGTGTAGGGGAAATGGGAATAAAACGCTGGTAGGAACGGCAGTTTACTCTTTGGAAGAGCGCGATGACCTCGTTTTCCCTGATACGGTTATTGCAGCAAATATCGACTCAAACGTTGTTCTCATGCCGTATTTGTTCGTTGCATGGAAGATGCCGAAGGTGCGTGAACAGATTGAAAGCAGCGCCCGAACAACAAACGGCACATATAAAATCAATCAGACCGTAATCTCTAATGTAGAGTTGGTTGTGCCGCCCATCGACAAGCAGACTGAGTTTGTATCTTTCGTCGAACAGAGCGATAAATCAAAATTTGCAGCCCAGCAGGCATTGAAAGAAGTCACCGATGCGCAAAAAGCGCTCATGAAAAAAATATTTGAGTAATATCTACTTGGCGAAGGATGTTGGTAAGAAGGAGAACACCAGCATGACAAGCCAGATGATTACCAAAATTGAGCAGCAAATGCTCGCTTATCTCGATAACAGCCAGATGAAACAGCTGCACGCTGTCCTGTCTGCCTGTATGCAAGAGCCATGCACACAAGCGAATACAGATCACGTGCAGCTTTTTCTGGCGGCAAAGCGGGTCGAGGGATGCTCTGAAAAAACCATTCGCTACTATGACTCTACGCTCCGGAACGTTCTTACTTCCATCGGCAAAGAAGTTCTTCAAATCACGACGGATGACCTGCGACTATATCTGGATGCGTATCAATCGAACCGGGCAGCCGGGAAAACGACCATTGACAACATTCGCAGGATTCTGTCAAGCTTTTTTGCTTGGCTTGAGGATGAGGACTATATCATAAAAAGTCCTGTGCGCCGGATCCACAAAGTGAAGACATGCAAAACAGTCAAAGAAACTTACTCCGACGAGGCACTGGAGATTATGCGCGACCACTGCGAAAATAGCAGGGACTTGGCGCTGATTGACCTGCTGGCATCCACGGGGATGCGCGTCGGTGAACTGGTACTTCTGGATCGTAACGATATTGATTTCACAAACCGCGAGTGCGTTGTTCTCGGAAAGGGAAACAAGCAACGCAAAGTGTATTTTGATGCCAGAGCGAAGATTCACCTACAAAACTATCTGCACAGCAGGACAGATGATAACCCCGCACTCTTTGTCTCGTTGCAGCGTCCCTACAACCGACTGCAAATTCGCGGCATTGAGATTCGGCTGCATGAGCTCGGAGAGAAGCTAAACCTGTGTCGGGTCCATCCGCACAAATTTCGAAGGACACTCGCAACAATGGCAATTGATAAGGGAATGCCCATCGAGCAGGTACAGCAGCTTTTGGGGCATCAGAGCGTGGACACAACGCTGCAATACGCTATGGTGAATCAGGCGAATGTAAAACAGTCGCATAAGAAATATATCGGATGATCAGTCGCAATTTATCGAGATGTTCGGAGAGCCAAACCGAGAAACAGCGAAATGGGATGCAAGGCCGTTTGGCCAGCTGACTGACAGCTATGACAAAAGCAGGAAGCCAGTAAAAGAAGGCGACCGCAAACAAATGCAAGGCCCGTATCCATATTATGGGGCAACCGGCATCGTTGACTATGTGAACGATTATAGGCTGGATGGGACATTTCTGTTGATTTCTGAAGATGGAAAGGCATTGGAGTTTAGGAACTATGACATTGCCTTTATAGTCTCAGGGAAAATATGGGTCAACAACCACGCGCACGTAGTTCAATGTCATGATGATATTACGCTGAACTATTTGCAGTATTACTTCAAGTACCTGGATATTAGCAGCTGGGTTACAGGGATTGATCAGAAAAAGCTGAACCGAGAGAACTTGAATATGATCCCAATCATGGTGCCACCAAAGAGCCTGATAATAGCTTTCGACGCCTTTACGGAACAGAGCGATAAATCAAAATTTGCCGGTGTAAATCGCAATTTATCGAGATGACACAAGGAGAGAAGTGGCATTCAGTTCGCATGGGAGATTTAGCGACATATATCAACGGAGCCGCCTTTAAACCGAAAGACTGGTCACGAGAAGGAAAACCAATTATACGGATTCAGAATTTAAATGACCCGAATGCCGAATTCAATTATTTCAAGGGAACACTCGGTGAAAAATATATGGTTCACCCTGGAGATGTGCTTGTCTCGTGGGCAACGCACTTAGAAGCGTATATTTGGGATGGCCCGGAAGCATGGTTGAATCAGCATATTTTCAAAGTTGTCTTTGATAAGGGCGAAGTGGATAAAGTATTTTTTGTCTTCGCTGCGAACATTGCATTGAAAGAGGCATTTAAGAAAGCACATGGATTTAAGGCAACAATGGAGCACATTAAGCGAGGCGACTTTGAAGATTCAGAAGTAATGATACCGAATCTGGAAGTTCAGAAGCAGTTTGCATCATTTGTACAACAGAGCGACAAATCAAAATATTTGCTTCAGCGTGGAATAGAGCAACTTCGATACAAAAAAGAAACATAGGAGGATAGCACGATGTCTGGTACATTTACGGAACAAAATGTTGAGGATATGGTTATCCATGCAGTTCAGTCAAACGGATGGAACTATATTCCAGCCGAGGAACTCCCCAGAGCAGAGTCAGATGTGTTGGTGGAAAAGCATCTTCGAGATACGCTGATTCGCCTGAACCCCTGTATCGCTGAGAACCCGGCGCATGCGGACACGGTCATTTATAAGCTGCGGGCACTAATAGCAACCGTGCGCCCGCACGACCTTGTTACACAGAACGAGCGCTTCAAAAAGCTTATCTTTGAGGAAAACAGCTTCCCATTCGATAAGGATGGACGCTCAATCAGCATCAAGTTCTTCGACTATGATGATCCGGAGAACAATACCTTCATTGTGACAAATCAGTGGGTCTATCCGCAAAAGGTCGGTGGAAAGCGACTGGATGTCGTCCTTATCATCAATGGATTTCCTGTTGCGATCGGTGAAATGAAGTCCCCCGTTAGACCATCGATCAGCTGGATGGACGGTGCTGGCGACATTCTCGATTATGAGAAATCCATTCCAGAAATGTTTGTCACAAACATTCTAAATTTCGCTACAGAGGGAAAGTGTTTTCGTTATGGTGCAATCAATGCGCCCGTTACGCTCTGGGGGCCGTGGTATTCTAATATTCCACACGAGGAGGGTGACTTAGCGAAGGTACAACGAGCCGTAGCGTCAATAACAAGGAAAGAGGTTATTCTTGACCTTTTCCGTTACTTTACGTTGTTCTCAACCGACAAGCACAATCGGAAAATCAAGATCGTATGCCGCTATCAGCAGTACGAAGGTGCAAATCTCATTGTTGATCGCGTCAAGGCAGGTTATCCCAAGAAGGGGTTGATCTGGCATTTCCAGGGTAGCGGTAAATCCCTACTAATGGTATTCGCCGCGCAGAAGCTCCGGATGGTAAAGGAACTAAACGCACCCACGGTCATCATCGTGAATGACCGCATCGATTTGAGCGGTCAGATTTTCGGCACGTTTTCAATGGCTGATGTGCCGAACCTTGTTCCAGCAGACACAAATGCGGAGCTGATCAGGCTGCTCAAGGCGGATTCGCGCAAAGTCATTATCACGAAGATTTTTGAGTTTGCACAGATCACGGAGGCTGTAAACTACAGAGACAACATCATTCTGATGGTGGATGAGGCACACAGGACGCAGGAAGGCGATCTTGGCGCAAAAATGCGTATGGCGCTTCCAAATGCATTTTTCTTCGGTCTCACTGGTACACCTATCAACAAACTGGATCGAAACACTTTTGCGACCTTTGGCGCAACAGAGGATCGTTCTGGCTACATGAGCAGATATTCTTTTGCTGATTCCGTTAGTGATAAAGCAACGCTGCCCCTGCATTTCGAGCCGGTACCCGTTAAGCTGCATGTGGATCAAACCGCAATCGACGAAGCATTTAAGGCTCTGACTGACGAAGTGGGCTTAACAGAGGAAGAGCGTTCAAAGGTTGCGCAGCGTGTCCGCATGGCAGCAATTATGAAAGACCCCGAGCGCATTAAGGCGGTGTGTACACATATTGCAGAGCATTTTATGTCAAAGGTAAACCCAAATGGGTTTAAGGCGCAGGTTGTTTGCTTTGATAGAGAATGCTGTGTGCTATATAAGAGAGAGCTGGACAAGCTCCTTGGTGAAGCAACCTCCACAATCGTTATGGATACCAACAATGATAAGGCAGACGAATATAAGCAGTGGCGACGCACTCGCGAAGAAGAAGCAAAAGTGCTCGATTCCTTCCGCGACCCCAACAATCCACTACAAATCGTCATCGTGACCAGCAAACTACTTACTGGGTTCGATGCCCCAATCCTACAGGTTATGTACCTCGACAAGCCAATGAAGGATCATACCTTGTTGCAGGCTATTTGCCGCACGAACCGTGTTTATGGTCAGGATAAAACATACGGTCTGATTGTGGATTATGTCGGCATTTTCGATGATGTTGCTAAGGCACTTTCTTTCGACGCGGAAACAGTAGAAAAAATCATCAGCAATATCGAAAGCGTGAAAGCGAAAGTGCCACACCTAGTCACCTCCTGCATTCAATTCTTTCCTGGCGTTGATAGAACGCGAGATGACTGGGAGGGCCTTGTTGCTGCACAGGATTGTCTCCCGAACGATGAAATGAAGGATAAGTTTGGCGCACAATACCGCGTCTTAAACCGCGTCTGGAACGCACTTTCTCCGGATAGCTGCCTAAATCCGTTTAAGGCGGATTACAGATGGCTATCTAAAGTCTATGATTCCATCCGCCCGACGGACGAGCGCGGCAAATTGATCTGGGCAGCGCTTGGCCCCAAAACCATTCAGCTCGTACATGATAATATTTCGGTCGAGTCCGTTGAAACGGATGAAGAGATCCTTGCAATGGATGTAGACATCATTCAGAAGTTTATTGAGGGTGACGCCAGCGCGGAAAAGAAGCGCCGGAAGATAGAAATTGACCTTGCCGCTATTATCCGCAGACATCCAGATGATCCACGTTTTATTGCTCTAGGGGCCAGAATGGAAAAGCTGCGTGAAGAGCACGAGGCGGGACTTCTCACCAGCATGGAATTCTTAAAGGCATTGCTTGAGCTTGCAAAAGATGTTGCACATGTTGAAAAAGAGGTTGTTCCGGAAGAGAAAGTAGATAAGGGAAAGGCTGCGCTGACATCTTTGTTCCAGAACGTCAAAAATGACAGTACGCCAATCATTGTCGAGCGAATTGTAAATGACATTGATGGTATCGTGAAAATTGTTCGTTTCCCCGGCTGGCAGAACACTTCAACCGGCAGAAAACAAGTCAGCAAAAACCTACGTGATGTTATCATGCGCAAATATCGAATAAAAGATCCCGAAGTATTTTCAAAGGCTTATAGCTATGTCGAGCAATATTATTGATCCGGGAAAGAGTTCGTTACAAAGGAGACATCCTCTATGATTTCGAAGAAGACTCTAACAGCGCAATCAACATTTATTCGGCGCAACAAAATTAACACCAATCCGGACTATCAACGTCCTGCTGTATGGACTAGGCCGCAGAAACAGCTTTTGATTGATTCAATGCTGCGTGAGTATGATATTCCCAAGCTGTATATGCACAAGACCGGGAAAGATACCTTTGATGTCATTGATGGCCAGCAACGCCTTCGCACAATTTGGGAATTTCTTTCTGATGGATTCCCTCTGGCGAAGGATGCAGACTCTGTCGATGGCATTGATATAGCCGGAAAGAAGTATTCCGATCTTGATATTGACCTGATTGATAAGTTGAATACATATAATTTGGATTTCGTCATATTGGATGATGTTAACGATGATGAGATCAGCGAGATGTTCCTTCGCCTACAGAATGGCACGACGCTAAAAGCACAGGAAAAGCGCAATGCCTACCCTGGTAATATGCGAAACTACATCAAACAGCTTGCAACGCATCCCTTCTTTGTCAATGTGGTTAATTTCCAGAACAGCAGATTCGCTCATGAGCATGTCGCTGCGCAGTTGACGCTGCTCACAATCAACGGTGATATTTGCGATATCAAAGATCGAAATCTGAATGCCATGTATTTAGATAACCAAGATTTTGATGCAAATGGTGATATTGCGAAGAAAGTGAAGCGTGTACTCAGCTACCTACTTTTAATGTTCCCGGAGAAAACGCCGGAACTCAAGCGTTACAATGTGATTTCCATATATGCTCTCGTCAAAGATTTAATGGAAAACTATGCGATCAAGGGGCGGGCGGAGGAACTTGCAAGGTGGTTCATCGATTTTGAAACTATGCGAGCTCTGGAGGCAGAGAAGCCGGAAGATCAGCAAGATACTCGACTAGCAATCTACCAGTCAAAGACGAAGGATTCTACGGACGCGATGGACTCGCTTCGATATAGACATGATTTTTTGAAGGAAAATCTACTTTCCACAATCGCCGATCTAGAACCTAAGGATCCAAAGCGCAACTTCGACGAGGCGCAAAGGCAAGTTATCTTCCGCCGCGATAATGGCATCTGTCAAATTTGCGGAATAAAATGTGAATGGAATGCATGGCAAGCGGATCACATCGTTCCATGGAATCATGGCGGGAAAACAATTGTTTCAAACGGTCAAGTTCTCTGTCCCACATGCAACAGCTCAAAAAGCGACAGCATCTGAAGTGATCCAGATTTGTACCGACGCATGGTATTTTTCAGAAAATCCTACATCTCGTAAAGGGGAAAGGCGTACCGCAGTACACCTTTCTCCTTTGTTTCAGTCATGCTGTTATTGAACACTTACAGTCCGAATTTGTTTTCCTCGCGTCAAAGGTTCAACCCATGTGTGCTGTTGGGGATCCCCACCTCGACGAGAATACTCTGGTAATTCCACAATTCTCTTCATACCCGCCAAAGAATCAACGGGACGGAAAATCATTAGTTGCTGGTAAAGACTTTTTCAAGTCGCTCTTGATAAGCCGAAAGCTGCTCCATAAAGGGGGCAAGCCTACGCTCAATCTCAGCTCTCTCAATCTTTGAAGCCTCAGTCGGATCTACAGTATGTCCGCCTTCCTCCATCGTATCAACAGCGAATTCGTAAATAAGGTGATCCAGCAGTTCTTCGGCGCTTTCAATTTGAACGACTCCCATATCACCAACTCTTCCACTTGCCGTGTCGATGTTCAAGTAGATGTAGCCAACTTTATCGGACCAGAGGACCTCAAAATAAGGACATGTCTTAATGTAGTCTTGAAAGACAGCAATCACTTTATCGATTGCCGCCTTTGTTTCAGGCGCATATATTTCTTTCATAGCAAAAGCTCCTTGATTTTTTGTGTTATTTACGGTTTGCAGCGGCCGCAGGGGGAGTATTCCTTGGCAATGACCTCATCCCTTGTTCCGTGAAACTCCTGCTTATTCTTGTCTTTCATATCCTTCACACTCGAGCAGGTAGGGTAGTGGAACTTCTTGGTGTTCGTGTTGAGAATGTAGTCTGCCTGAGCCGTATCATTTCCGGTACTCGGATTATTGGAAGAAGTTGAATCATCCGGTTCCTGCGCGGGGACGGGCGCAACTGTGGACGGTGTCTGTACTGTATTCGAGCTATCCGCGCGTTTACTATCACCTGTGGCATAGTCGATTTCCACGCTAGGTTGAACATTGTAAGCATAGACGCAATAGCAGATCCCGGCACCCTTGTCTTCCACAGAATAGCCTTCCATCAGAACGCCGTTGGCCAGA
>ENA-OURZ01002933-OURZ01002933.1-human-gut-metagenome-genome-assembly--contig:-NODE-2933-length-15146-cov-10.317341_pt1 | contig 15146 bp, 13 predicted proteins | sample MGYA00242073_ERZ509195 | MGnify/ENA primary metagenome ERZ509195 (study PRJEB26280, sample SAMEA2338837) | human gut metagenome | biome: human gut; feature: human-associated habitat; material: faeces...
TAGGTGTAAGTCTAGGAAATTCTTTGTCAATCTCATCATAAATAGAATTATCATAATTAAGATTATCTAATGCTTGTGAAAAGTAACCAATATTAACTCTATCTCCAAAAACAAACTTACCACCAAGTGAAGATACTTCTCCAATAATAGTCTTAAGAAACGTACTTTTACCAATACCATTCTCACCAATAATACCAAGTCTGTCTCCTCTTTCCACCTCAAAAGATAACTTACATAACTCTCTATCATAACCAATAGAAAGATTCTTAACCTTAAGAACATCTCTATAACTATTCATCTCCGGACTAAAGCTAATCTTAAAAGACTTTGTATTAGTTTTATCAGGTTTATCTATTAATACCATTCTCTCAATTTGCTTTAATTTTGACATAGCCATACCAGCCTTCGTTGGTTTATACCTAAATCTATCAGCAATATCTTGAAGTCTTTTAATCTCTTGTTGTTGTCTTTCATAATCATTAAGATTTCTTATATAATTCTCTTCCTTCTTCTTAACAAAATAAGAATAATTACCACTATATCTAGTTAAAGAACCATACTCAATATCATATATCACATTGCAAACATTATCCAAAAACATTCTATCATGACTAACCAAAATAATAGAACCTTTATACCCCTTTAAGTAATCCTCAAGCCATTCTATAGCCTTAATATCCAAGTGATTAGTGGGTTCATCCAAAATAAGTAAATCAGGTTTCGATAACAGAAGCCTAATCAAAGATAACTTTGTAATTTGACCACCAGAAAATTCATTCAAATACTTATCTTTATCCTTATCACTAAAATCAAACTTATTTAAAATAATTTCTATCTCTTTCTTATATTTATAACCACCCGTATATTCATATCTAGATAAAAGATCATTATATTTACTTACTATCTTTTCATCATAATGAGTACTCATTTCATCCTCTAAAGTATTAAGTTTCCTTTCAATATCAAGAATATCCTTAAAAGAACTCCTAATATAATCTATCATCTTCATATCAAGACTATAACCATCATTCTGTTTAACATAACCAATATTAAAGTCTCCCGAAGAAATAATATCTACTTCTTCATAACCACTATTAATTTCATACTCTGAAGCAATAGCTTTAAGTAAAGTCGTTTTACCAGAGCCATTTCTACCTACAATACCAATTTTCTCATTATCCTTAACACAAAAATTAATATCTTCAAGTACTGTATTATTACCAAGAGTAACACTACCATGACTAATTTTATAATACATCATAATCACCTGCTCTACTAATATTCTACCACATAAATAAAAAGAACTAAATACTTTTTTAGTATCAGTTCACACTTCATTGTTCACTGCTAGTTAAAGCCACAAGTCTTTAACTAGAATTTTTAAAGCCTTATAAATAAGTCTTTAAAAATATTATTTTCTTTTTCTCTTTAAAGATTTACACTTAATATTATCCTTATCGTTATTAGCAGCATATATCTTTCTAACTCTTCTAATTTCTTCATATACAAAATTAGCAGGAATAACATCTAAACCATATTTAAAAGAAATAATATCACAAAAATAACTATCATAAAGAATACCTTCTGATATATTAGTATATTCTTCCTCTCTATCTTTATCATCTAATATATATGCAGCCTTACAAACCACATCACCACATAAATTTACATTATTTTTAGATATTCTTATATTACTAAAACCTATAAGAATATCTTTTCCCATATCTTCCATATCAAAAAGTCTTCCCGTAACCAAATCAAGATATTCATTGACTTTTACCTTATCTATATAAATCATAAATGGCTCATTTAAAGAACTCTTAACAAACACTTCAATATTATCTTCATTAATTATTTTTCTCCAAAAAGTAATACCCTGTACATTAACTTCATAACTAGTTCTCTTTTTAAACATAATAACAAACCTCCCCGTAAACATAGTATAGCATACAAACAAAGAAAGAACAACCAAAATAGTTGTTCTTCAAATACAATATAGTTATTCTTACTATACAAGTAAAGTAAATAAACATAATACAAAGATATTTACAAGCATAATAGTAAGAACTACTTTAAATGCCCATCTAAACCAAGTAGAATATTCTACTTTAGCAAGAGCAAGTCCACCCATTATAGCACCACAAGTTGGAGATATTAAATTAACAAGTCCGTTAGCAGCAACTAAAGTCATAATAGTAACTTCTACACTATAACCAAGTTGAGCAGCAATAGGAGCAATAATTGGAGTAGATAAAGTTGCTAATCCAGATGATGATGGAACTAAAATAGATAATACAATATGTAAAATATAGTTAAGTGGTACGAATGCAAGTTCAGGTACTTTAGCAAGCATATCAGCAGCATTATAAATAATATAATTATCTAGATATGTTTCACTCATAAGTACACTAGCACCTCTTGCAATAGCAATAACTAATATAACACCAATCATATCGTCAGCACCATCAACAAAAGTATCAACAAAATTTTTCTCACCAAATCTATTAATAATTGCAATAATAATAGACATAATTAAGAACCATAAAGCAGCCTCATAGAACCACCAGTTACCAAGTGAAGCCCCAGTAAGCCAACCAGTAAAGCTATCAAAGAAAGTAATACCAAACTCACCCCATGGAACAAACCCAATAACCATAACTAGGAATGTAAGACCAAATAGAATAAGAGTAACTTTTTGTTTAGTACTTAATTTAACATCCTTTTTGTCCTTATCTTCAAATTGACCAAATCTCTTTTCAGCTTGTTTTTGTTCTCTAAGTGATAAGAATGTAGAACCTTTATCCTTTTGAACCTTCTTAGCATAGCTCATTACAAATAATATAGAAACAATTAAAGTAGTAAGCCAAATAAATACTGCTATTAAAATAACAAGTCCTTGATTACAAGCAATACCTTCTGGTAATGCACTAATAGCAACACCAGTAGCAAATGGATTAATAGTAGAACCTAAACATCCACTACCTGCACCAAGAAGAACTACCGCAGAACCAACAAGTGGATCCATGCCAGCAGCCATCATAGTAGCAGCTAATAAAACATAAAATCCTACTGTTTCTTCAAGCATACCATAAGTAGTTCCACATATAGAGAAAATAAGCATTAATATAGGAATTAATAAAATTTCTCTACCTTTTAGTTTATGAACTAAAACTTTGATACCAGTTTCTAATGCTCCAGTTTTATTAATAACAGCAAGCAATCCACCAAGCATCATAATGAAAATACCAACATCAATAGCATTTTCAAATCCCTGTATAGGTGCCATCAAAACCTGTGATAAAGTAGCACCAACAGTTCCGCTTCCATTAACAATTTCTTCACCAACAAATTGTGCATTTGGAAGTACATGTGATAATATTCCAAGACCAAAAATTAGAATTAGAATAATCGAAAAAGACGATAACATTACCTTAGCCTTTTTCTTAGCCATTTCTTTCTACCTCCTCTTTATAATTGTACCAGTTTTTCCCTTAATGGCTAGATTAGCCTTTTCAAGAGAACTAATAATTGCTTTTCTGTCATCAGAATCTTCTACAAAAGACATAGAAGCTTCAACCTTGGGAAGCATACTACCTTTAGCAAATTGATTTTCACTAATGTATTTATTAGCATCTTTAATAGTAATAACATCTAAATCGACTTGATTTTCAGTATTATAATTTAAAGAAACCTTTTCAACAGCAGTCAAAATCATTAAAGTATCTGCCATAGTAAGTTTAGCAAGTAAAGCAGCAGTTCTATCTTTATCAATAACAGCCTCTACTCCTTTATATGCTCCATTTTCCATAATAACAGGAATTCCTCCACCACCAGAAGCAATTACAATATTATTATTGTCAAAAAGCATCTTTATCGTATTCTTTTCAACAATATCAATAGGCATCGGAGATGGTACAACTCTCCTATAACCTCGCCCAGCATCTTCTATCATAGTATACCCTTTTTCTTTTTCAATATCCAAAGCCTCTTCTTTAGTATAAAACATACCAATAGGCTTACTAGGATTTTGAAAAGCACTATCCTTAGAATCTACTAGAACTTGTGTTATTAAAGTTACACAATTTTTACTAATATTCTGTTTTTTAAGTTCATTTTGAATACATTGTTGCAATTGGTAACCAATATAACCTTGACTCATACTTCCACACTCAGGAAAAGGCATCATAGGAGTACCAGCTTCCCCATTAGAAGCATACTCCATAGCAAGAGCAATCTGTCCCACCTGCGGACCATTTCCATGTGTCAAAATAATTTTATTTCCATCTTTAACCAAATCAACAATTATCTTAGCAACATCTTTAAGTAAAGATAACTGTTCACTCGGATTTTTACCTAAAGCATTTCCACCTAAAGCAATAACAATTTTACTCATTATTCATCCCTCATTGTAGCATATACAACTGCTTTAATAGTATGTAATCTATTTTCAGCCTCATCAAATACTTTAGACTTAGAACTATTAAATACCTCATCAGTAACTTCCATTTCCTTAAGACCAAACTTCTCATAAATATCTTTACCAATGGAAGTATTTAAATCATGAAATGATGGAAGACAATGTAAGAATATAGCATTAGAATTAGCATTGTTCATAACATTCATATCAACCTGATATGGACTAAGTAATTTAATTCTTTCAGCCCAAACCTCATCAGGTTCACCCATAGAAACCCAAACATCAGTATAAATAACATCTGCTCCTTTAGAAGCTTCCATAACATCCTCTGTCATTTCGATACTTCCGCCAGTTTCTTTGGCAATTTCTTTACATTTTTCAATTAATTTTTTATCAGGCCATAAATCTTTAGGACCACAAGATACAAAATGCATACCCATCTTAGCACATACAACCATTAAAGAATTAGCAACATTATTTCTAGCATCACCCATAAATACAAGTTTAATACCATCTAAATGACCAAAATTTTCTTCAACAGTCATAACATCTGCTAACATTTGTGTAGGATGAAACTCAGTAGTAAGCCCATTCCATACTGGAACGCCTGCATTTTTAGCAAGTTCTTCTACTATTTTTTGATCGTATCCTCTATATTCAATACCATCATACATTCTACCAAGTACTTTAGCAGTATCAGCAATACTTTCTTTCTTACCCATTTGTGAACTACCTGGCTCTAAGTAAGTAACACCCATACCCAAATCAAGACCAGCAACCTCAAAAGCACATCTTGTTCTAGTTGAAGTCTTTTCAAATAAAAGTACAATATTCTTACCCTTTAAATATCTATGTTCAATACCTCTATGTTTTTTATCCTTCAAATCTTTAGATAAATCAAGTAAATATCTAATTTCTTCAGGCGTATAATCAAGTAAAGTTAAAAAGTTTCTACCCTTAAAATTAAACTTCTCATTATTCACTTTTTTAACTTCTTCATGTTTAACTGAAGAAATATTTTCTTTTTTAACAGCACCACTTTCAGTATAAATATCTTCTCTAATAAGAGGCATACTCATACATCTAGGACCTCCACGACCTCTAGAAAGTTCAGCACTAGACATTTCGAACACTTTAATACCATGCTCTCTCAAAATATTATTAGTAATATTATTTCTGTCGTATACAACAACAACACCAGGAGCAATACATAAAGTATTAGTACCATCATTCCATTGTTCTCTTTCTGAAGAAATCTTCTCCCCTCCAGCACAAGGAATTAAAGTAATCTTTCTACCTAAATATTTTTCTAATATTTCTTCTAAAGAGCCATTAACTTCAACAACATTTAAATCTTCATCACTATCAGGAATATCTCCCTCTGTAATTTCAAATACTTGTAAAGTATCCATAATACCAGGATGATAAGTAAACTTATCAAAATCAATTTGTGTAAATACCGTATCCAAGTGCATAAATGCCCTTGATACAGGAATATTAAACGCTAATATTGTATCAATTTCACAATCAGGATTTCTAAATAAATTCTTAGCAAGTTCATCAATAGCACCAGCCTCAGTTCTTTGTGAAATACCTACTGCTAATATATGATTATTAAGATTAAGAACATCTCCACCTTCAATATGGTATGGTAAATATCTATCATAATATTTATTAACTTGTCCTTTATAATCAGGGTGATAGTTAAATATATATTCAGCATAAATAGTTTCCCTATTTCTAGTAACAGAATACATTTTATTTAAAATAATACCATTACCAGCACTAGCAAAAGGATCTCTAGTAAAGTATAAGTTAGGCATAGGATCTGCTAGAAAATCAGACTCCTCACTTACTAAATCCACTAAAGATTGTTCATAATCTCTTTTTGCTCTATTAATTTCCTCTAATTTAATACCTTGCATAGTTTTGAGAACAAGTTCTTTCTTATTAACAAAACTCTTTAAATAGTCAAAAACTAAATTTCTATATTTAGGGGTTTTGATACCTGCTTCAAAAATAAACTGTCTAATAAATTTATTTTCAATATCATCGCTAAGTTCTAATACTTCAGCCATTAAATCCTCAAGATAAACAACCTCAATATTATTTTCTTTTAATATACGAGCAAATTCATCATGCTCTTTTTGAGCCTCGGGTAAAAAAGGAATATCATCAAATAGTAATCTACTTAAAGAATCTGGTGTTAAATTAAGAAGTTCACTACCAGGTCTATGTAATAATACCTTTTTTAATGGGCCAATTTCACTTTTAACATTAATTGCATTCATATTTTTTCTCCCTTCTATTCTAATTCATTGTAGTACTCTACTATTTAAGTATAGCAGATTTCCTTATTTTTTACAATTTATTTTTTTATTTTATCTAAAAATTCCTTTATTCTGATATTTTCACTTAAAAAGAAATCTTTAGTTTTTCCATCAAATATAACTTTGCCACCATCAATAAATAAAACCCTATTAGAAACTTTTTTAACAAAGTTCATTTCATGAGATACAATAACCATTGTTTTACCAGTATCTGCAACTTTTTTAATAAGATCTAAAACTTCTCCAATCATTTCAGGATCTAATGCACTTGTTGGCTCATCAAACAATATAATATCCGGTTCCATAATAAGTGTTCTAATTATAGCAACTCTTTGTTTCTGCCCTCCAGAAAGTTCATTAGGATAATGTTCAGCCTTATCTTTTAAATTAATAGTATTAAGTAGTTCAAGTGCTTTTTTTCTAGCAGTTACTTCATTCATTAGTTTTAATTTAACCGGAGCTAACGTAATATTATCAATAACAGTAAGATGTGGAAATAAATTAAATTGTTGAAAAACCATTCCCATCTTTTGTCTAAGTAAAGATAAATCAACTTTTTTACCAATTAAAGATATACCTTCAAAAATAATATCCCCAGAACTAGGTTTCTCTATTAAATTAAGACATCTAAGTAATGTTGATTTACCACTACCTGAAGGGCCAACAATAGAAATAATATCTCCTTTTGAAACATTAAAACTAATATCATTAAGAACAACATTACTACCAAATTTCTTTTTTAATTTTTTAACTTCTAGCATTAGATAATCTCCTTTCCATAATGTTAACCAACTTAGATAACCCTAAAGTCATAATCAAATATATAAGAGCAGTTATAACAAGAGGAAAGAAATAATCATAAGTTCTAGATGCAATAATATCTGAAGCCTTAGTAAGTTCTAATATTCCAATATAAGCACCTGCCGAAGTCTCTTTAAGTAATGTAATAAATTCATTTCCTAATGCCGGTAAAACATTTTTAATAGCCTGTGGTAAAATAATATATCTCATTGTTTTACCATAGCTAAGACCTAAAGATAAACCAGCTTCCATTTGTCCTTTGTCAATAGAAATAAGACCCGATCTAATTATTTCCGAAACATAAGCAGCAGAATTTAAACCAAATGCCAATATACCAACTATAATTATATTAATATTGACAGATTTAAAAATAACATAATAAATAATCATTAATTGCAATAACACTGGTGTACCTCTAATAATATTGACATATAAAGTAGCAACCTTATTACCTAATCTCATTTTACCATTAATATCATGATTATGTCTAATAAGTGCTATGACTATTCCAAGTACAATACCAATAATAACAGCAAATAGAGCAATCAATATAGTATGAAATAATCCGTCTAATATATACTTATATCGATCATCATAAATAACACTATCATAAAAACTAATACCTATATTTTTAAAAAAGCCAAAAAAGTTATCAAAAAATCGCATATATCCATTCATATCAAATTTACTCCTCAGTATGTTTAATAATAAAATTATCAATAGATCCATCACTAGAAAGCCTATTAAGTACTTTATTAACAGTTTCTAATAATTCAGTATTTCCCTTTTTAACAATCATGCCATAACTATCGCTAGTAAGTTCACCATCTAATATTTTAATACCACTATTTTTTTCAATAATTTCTTTAGCAGGTAATTCATCCATAACTACTAAATCAACTTTACCAACTTTTAAATCTTCAATAGCGGCCAAATATTTCTTTTGTCTAACAATCCCAGCATTTTTATAATTTTCCGTAACATAAGTATCTGCAACACTACCAAGTTGTACTGCTATCTTTTTATCATTTATATCATTTATACTATTAATAAAACTATCGTTTTTAACAATAACAACTTGCTTACTAACAGAATAATTAATAGAAAAATCTACTTTTTTTGCCCTTTCATCACTATAGCTTATACCAGCAGCACCAATATCAGCTTTTCCTGTTCTTACTTCATTAATAATAGAATCAAAAGCTATATCCTTAATAACAAGTTCTTTTCCCAATTCTTTTGCTATTTCTTTGGCTATATCTACATCAACACCAACAATTTCACCATTTTCATAATATTCATAAGGCGCAAAGCCTGCCTCAGTTACCATAACAAGTTTGTTATCATCTTTCTTTCCACATCCAACCATAACAATTAAACATATAAAAAGTAAAGATAATCTCAAAATATTTTTCATATACATCACTCTCCTATTAAATAAATTATAACATAATAATTAAAAAAAAGACAATAAAATTACTCAATTATCTTTTAAATATTTAATGTGTCAACATTTCTATCATGTTTAATATGATCCCAATTACAATCTTTGATAAATAAGCATATAAAATTAATAGGAAACCAACTCAAAACAAATAAATCAAAAAGTAAAATTCCCCATATATTTTCTTTAATGCTTTTATTACATTTTTTTATCACAATCATTCTAAAAACAACCCCTATAAAATAATTAATCAGAAACATAATAAAATAAATAACAACATCCATACTATTAAAGTCATTTAGATAAAATACATTATAAAAGATTCCAATTAAAGAAACTATTGTAAATAAAACATGAAATATAATACCAAAGTAAAATATAATTACATCAAAACATTCAAATCTTTTATTTTTGATTCCTTCTTTTATAAGAGAACCAGTATAATTTTTTAAGCACTGAATAGCACCAAAGGACCATCTCTTTCTTTGCTTAAGAGAACTTTTAAAGTCAGTAACTTGTTCATCATAAGTAATAGCATTTTCATTAAAGGCAATTTTAATACCATTAATAGCACATATAGCAGTATATTCAATATCCTCAGTAATAGTTTTAGGATCATATCCGTACCGATCAATAGTTTCTTTCTTTACCATAAAACCGGTACCATTTAAAAAAGAACTCATCCCAAAATTAAATCTTGATTTATTTATAAATAAACTTTGTAAATAATATAAAATAGCATAACTTGTACTAAGCCAATTATCGCATATATTTTTCGTATCTCTAAAGCCTTGAACAACTTCATAACCATAATTAATAGAATCATTCATTTTATTCAAGAATTCCCTATGAACCACATTATCGGCATCAAAAATGACATAAGCATCTATTTCATCATTACTTTTTAATTTATTAAAAGTATATTTAAGCACTTCTCCCTTTGATTTGACCTTTTGTTTACATTCTATAATTTTTGCTCCCGCATTTTTTGCAACTTCTAAAGTATTATCAGTACAATTATTAACAATAACATATACATCATACTTATTACTAGGATAATTTTGTTTTTTCAAACTATTAATTAAATTTTTAATAACATTTTCCTCATTACGAGCCGCGATTAAAATAGCAAAATGATTTTTTTATTATTATCAATTTCACATTTCTTTTTTCTAAAAACTCCAGAAGCCATAATCAAAAAATAAAATCCATAAATAAGAGAAAGTATTAACAATATATAAATAATTATTTCAAACATATTACACCTCATATTAATTGTACTATATCAAATAGTACAATTAAATAATACACCTATATAATACTTTTGTCAATATAAATTTGTTAAATTTACATGTATTATAATGTTAAGAATTATCCTAATGATATTAGCATGATTAAAAACTGGAAAAACGACATTTAAATTTACCAATTTTATACAATTTATTTTACCATTTACAAGAACATCATTTTTTACTTTTTTAAGCAATATATTAATAAATAATTGATTTTTGTAATATATAGAAAAACCACTGAATTAATCAGTGGTTTAAAACTAATAGTTTTCCTTTTTAATTTCAAAATAACTTTGTGGATGAGCACAAACAGGACATACTTTAGGAGCTTCTTTTCCAATAACAATATGGCCACAATTTCTACATTGCCATATTTTATCTCCATCTCTAGAAAATACTAAACCTTCATTAATATTAGAAATAAGTTTTCTATATCTTTCTTCATGTTCTTTTTCGATTTTAGCCACTTCTTCAAATAGAAAAGCAATTCTAGTAAAGCCTTCATTTCTAGCAGTTTCTGCAAAACCTTTATACATATCAGTCCATTCATAGTTTTCACCATTAGCAGCATCTATTAAATTATCAATAGTACTAGGAACAGCACCACCATGTAATTCTTTAAACCACATCTTAGCATGTTCTTTCTCATTATTTGCAGTTTCTTCAAAAATTGCAGCTATTTGCTCATAACCATCTTTTTTTGCTTTTGAAGCAAAATAAGTATACTTATTTCTAGCCTGTGACTCTCCTGCAAAAGCAGTCATCAAATTTTGTTCAGTCTTGCTTCCTTTTAATTCCATTTTTTTCCTTCCTCTCTAAACATTTTTTACAAATACCTACGTATTTAACATCATAATCAATTACTAAATTACCATCGATATAATTATTAGAATTATCGTTCCTAGGAATATCAATAATATTTTTACATTCATTACATATGAAATGATCATGTACTACATTTCTGTCATATCTAACAATTCCATCAACAACAATAGTTCTAACTTTGTTATGCTCACTTAACCATGCCAAATTACGATAAACTGTTCCCAAACTAATATTATAAATTACTTTTTTGGCAATATCATATATTTGATAAGCATTTAAATGATTATAACTACTATTAACAATATCAAATATACAGTCTCTCTGTTTTGTATTCCGCATAGTACATCTCCTTAATAGTAATGATTACTAATAATAGTATATACTATTTATTCATAAATGTAAAGAAAATTATTTATAAATGTAAAGAAAAATGAATGAAAATAAATCATTCATTTTTACTTACTAACAAATCAGCCACTTTAGTAACATTTCCAGCCCCTAAAGTAAGAATTAAATCGCCATCATGTACGTACTGACTCAAATATAATTTAATATCATCATAATTACTAATATAAAAAGCCTCTTTACCATATTTTTTAATTGCTTTTACAATATCATCCTCCGTAATACCATAAACATTTTCTTCTCTAGCTGCATATATATCAGTAACAATAATATGATCAAAATTTTTAAGTGCTTTGGCAAAATCATCTTTATGTTTGTAAGCTCTAGAATATGTATGAGCTTCGAATATAACCCAAGACTCATTATATTGTTTTTTATGTATAGCATTTGAAGTGGCCATTATTTCAGTAGGATGATGCCCATAATCATCATAAACACAGGCACCCTTAAATTTACCTTTATATTCAAGTCTTCTACTTGCACCTTTATATTTTTTTATACCCTTTTTAATATCTTCAAATGAAATATCATAACTAGAAGCAAGTGCAATAGCAGATAAAGCATTAAGTACATTATGTTCGCCTGGAACAGATAATTCTATTCTGCCTAAATTATTACCATCATTAATAACATTAAATCTAGCACAGCCTTCATCATCATAATCAATATCAGTAGCCATATAATCACTATCATTATTAATGCCATATGTAACTACGTTAGCACTAGTATTATCTTTTAATTCACTGCTATTTTTATCATCATTATTTATAACTAAATAGCCATCATTAGGTAAATGACTAACATATTTATTAAAAGATTTCTTTATATTTTCAAGATTTTTAAAATAGTCCAAATGATCGTTATCAATATTAAGTATAATCGCAGATTTTTGTTTAAACGATAAGAAACTATCACAATACTCACAGGCCTCAATAATCAAAGTATCACTTTTACCAACTCTATAATTACCATTAATATTACTAAGAATACTACCAACTTGAATAGTAGGATCCCTACCAGCTTCAAGAAATATTAAACTAACCATTGAAGTAGTACTAGTTTTACCATGAGTTCCAGCAATTCCAATAGTATTAGAATACAGTTTCGTAATTTCGCCTAAAAATTCTCCTCTTTCCATCATAGGAATTTTTTTCTTTTTAGCTTCAATCATTTCAACATTATCTTCTTTAATAGCGGCAGTATAAACAAGAAAATCTATATCATCAGTTATATTATTTTTACTTTGAGGTACATAAACTTGTATACCATTTTCTTTAAGTTTGTCAGTAATAACAGAGTTAACTCTATCACTACCACTTACTTTATATCCCATATTAATAAGTATATCGGCAATACCACTCATACTAACACCACCAATACCAATCATATAAATATGTTTGCCTTTTTCAATAAATAAACCATTTTTATATTTTAATATTGTATTCTTAAATAATTTACCTCTAGTTTCAAAATCAGGAAATTGATCCCAACTAGCACAAGCAGGACTAAGTAAAATAACATCCCCAATTTTAGAATTATTATAAGCTAGTTCCGTGGCAGTAACCAAGTCATCGCAAACAATACATTTAACATTAATTTTATCACAAAATTCTTTAATTCTATTCTTAGTTTCACCATAAGTAATAACAAGTTTAGTATTCTTCATTGAGTCTTTTAATTCTTCAAAAGAATGACCTCTATCTAATCCGCCCATCAAAAGAATAATATCTTTATCAAAAGAATTAAGAGCAATAATAGTAGATTCAGTATTAGTACTTTTAGAATCATTATACACTTCTCTTCCATTAATGTTTCCAACATACTCTAGTCTGTGTTCAACACCATTAAATGTAGTTAAAACATCAATAATAATATCATCACTAATATTATACCTTTTTGCACAAAGAATAGCACACATAATATTTTGATAATTATGCATTCCTTTTAAAACTATTTTGCTAGTATCAAGATATTTCGCATTATCAAAATATATAAAACCATCCTTATAATAGCAATTTGTTTGATCAACACAAGAAAAATATAATTTACTACTTTTAATATCTTTGGTCATATCCATAACCTCTTTATTATCCATATTTATAATAGCAGTATCATCCTTAGTATGATGATTAAATATTTTCTTTTTAGTCATAACATATCTTTCATGACTATCATGAAAATCAGTATGACATTCGTATATATTAGTTATAATAGAAGTATTAGTTTTAAAATCGTACATATCGCATAATTGATGATCACTAATTTCCATAACTAAATAATCACCACTTTTAATATTTTTAACATAATGACATAAAGGGGTACCTATGTTACCAGCTAATACAACCTTATCACCAAAAGCACGTTTCATTATTTCATAAATGATACTAGTAGTAGTAGTTTTTCCATTAGAACCAGTAACACCTATAATATTAATATCCTTATTTAAATAATGATAAGCAACTTCAATTTCATTAACAACAGGTATACCCATATTTTTAGCCTTAACAACACACTTATGATCATACTTAATACCAGGATTTTTGATCATAATATCATAAGAATCATCAAAAAAATCATCTGGTTTATCACTTAAAATGAATTCAACGCCTATTCCTTCTAGTTCTTTAACTTTATCATTATCTTGTGGTTTCACATCAGTAATTAATATTTTATTATCAGGAGCCAATAATTTAGCTACCTCATAACCACTTCTAGCCATACCTAATATAAATATTTTTTTATTTTTATACATAAAAATCACTCCTTGTTAATTATATCACTTCTAAAAAAATAAGTAAATAATAGTTACAATTAATATATTATATTAAAATAAGAGAAAAAAAGTTTCTCCTATTCATAATCTACAATATATCTCTTAGAATAACATTTATAACCTAATTCCTCCATAAATTTAAAACTATCAGGAATTATAATAAATTCAACTAAAGAATAATTATTGTTATCAAAAAAATCATCTAACTTTGTTATAATATTCTCGTCTTGAATGTTCTGAGCATATAAATTACAAACTATATCATTTTTAGAATAAAAATATTTTATACTTTTCATATCAATATCAGCAAATCTTTCTTTAGTGGGAATAGAATCACTATCAATTATTCCCTTAAACACTGATATCATTTTAACTTTATATAAATCATCCATAATATTAATAAGATTATCTTCATTAACTAATATAGACAAACGTCCATCAAAGGCTAAATTATTATTAAGAAAATTTACACATTCTTTTACGATTACATCATCTATTTTATTATCACCAAAAGTAATACTAATTAAATCTTCTTCAGATAAAGAAACAAAACCAAATAAAAACTTATTATCTTTTTTAACACCAAAAGTATTATTAATAAGTTGCTTTTCATCTACATAGGTGATATCAATACCCATATCCCTAATATATTCTTTTATATTATCTTTATTTATCTTTTCAATTTTCATAAAAATCTCCTCAATAAACATTATATCATATAATCAAAAAAAGAAAAAGCCCAAATATCTCTAATTAGAGATATTTGGACATAAAAAAATATTGGCAACGACCTATTTTAGCAACTAATCACTATCTTCGGCGCTGAAGTGCTTAACTTCTGTGTTCGGTATGGGAACAG
>ENA-OURZ01002936-OURZ01002936.1-human-gut-metagenome-genome-assembly--contig:-NODE-2936-length-15132-cov-8.289779_pt1 | contig 15132 bp, 10 predicted proteins | sample MGYA00242073_ERZ509195 | MGnify/ENA primary metagenome ERZ509195 (study PRJEB26280, sample SAMEA2338837) | human gut metagenome | biome: human gut; feature: human-associated habitat; material: faeces...
AGACCCTGACCGACAACCGCAACCGTACCGCTGCCGACCTGCGCCACTACTTCGACAAGAACGGCGGCAATCTGGGTGCTATGGGCTGCGTGGGCTTCCTGTTCAGCCAGAAGGGTGTCATTGACATCTCTCTGGAAGATAAGGATGCCGACGAGGCCATGATGGATGCTCTGGATGCTGGTGCCGAGGACTTCGATGCCAGCGAGGATGCAGCCGAGATCACCACCGATCCCGAGAACTATTCTGCTGTGGTCAAGGCCATGGAGGAGAAGGGCTACGAGATCCTCTCCGACGATCTGGCCATGGTGCCCATGACCACCACCCGCCTGACCGACCCCGACCAGCTGAAGCTGATGGGCAAGCTGCTGGATGCGCTGGAAGACAATGATGATGTCCAGAACGTCTGGCACAGCCTGGAGAACGAAGAGGATCTGCCGGAATAACCTTCCGCAAGGCTCTTTGCTCCTGAAATAAGACGATAAAAAGCCGCTTTTTGTGCTAATTGGCACGAAAGGCGGCTTTTTTGTGCTGTGTTACGGGACTGAAAACGGCTTGGAATCTCCACTGAACAATAAAAATCCCCCGTCGGCAAGGCATACCGGCGGGGGAAAGGGGGAGAGCGTTTTTTAATAGATTATTGCACGCTTGCAAGGAACCGTACAAAGCCTGCGCGGCCAGCCTCGTCCATTTTATAGACACCGGCATCGGCCAATACCTGAGCGAACACATGGCCCACCTCGTCCTGCAGGATGAGGTGCACGGTGTCGCCGTTCAGTTCCGGGTGGCGGGCAAGAATATCCTCGGCCCACTCGGCGTGCTTCTGCAGTTCTTCCGGATACTGGCTTACCGGGGTGCGGGCCACCAGTGCATCGGCCAGCTCAAACAGCTCCTTTTTCAGGCGGCTGGGCAGCACGGCAAGACCCATGACCTCGATCAGGCCGATGTTTTCCTTTTTGATGTGATGCAGCTTTGCATGGGGATGGAACACGCCCAGCGGATGCTCCGGGGTGGTGATGTTGTTGCGCAGCACCAGATCCAGCTGATACTTGCCGTCCCGCATCCGGGCAATGGGAGTGATGGTGTTATGTGGCTCGCCGTCGGTCTCGGCAAAGATGAAGCATTTTTCGTCCGAGTAGCCGCGCCATGCGGTCAGAATTTTATCGGCCAGCTCCACAAGACGGGCATCATCCTCGCTGGTCAGGCGGATGCAGCTCATGGGCCAGTGCACGATACCGGCATCCACATCCTCAAAACCGGGGAAGACCCACTTCTTCTCGACGGGAGCCTTTGCCATAGCGAATTCATAGTGGCCGCCCTGGAAATGGTCGTGGCTGAGAATGCTGCCGCCCACGATGGGCAGGTCGGCGTTGCTGCCCACGAAATAGTGGGGGAACAGGCCCACGAAATCCAGCAGCTTGCGGAAGGTAGCACGCTCGATCTTCATGGGAGTGTGCTGGTTGTTGAACACGATGCAGTGCTCGTTGTAGTAGACGTAGGGGCTGTACTGCAGGTTCCAAGCGCTGTCGTTGATGGTGAGAGGGATGATGCGGTGATTCTCGCGGGCGGGGTGGTTCATGCGGCCTGCATAGCCTTCGTTCTCGGCGCAGAGCTGGCACTTGGGGTAGGCGCTCTGGGGAGCCAGTTTGGCGGCGGCAATGGCCTTGGGGTCTTTTTCGGGCTTCGAGAGGTTGATGGTGATATCCAGATCGCCGTAGGGGGTCTTGGTGACCCATTTCAGGTCGCGCTTGATGCGGTAGCGGCGGATATAATCGGTGTCCTGACTGAATTTATAGAACCAGTCGGTCGCGGCCTGCGGGCCTTCGTTTTCGTAGCGTTCCTCGAAATTGGCGCGCACGATGCTGGGCCGCGGGGTCAATACGCCCATGAGCTTTGTGTCGAACAGGTCGCGGGCGGTGCTGTTGTCGGCACACACGCCGCGGGCAACGGCATCATCTACCAGCGTTTTGAGGATGCTTTCCAGATCGGTATAGCACACCTCGCCCTCCGGCGCGGTAAAGTCGTCCAGCTGCATGGTCATAAGCAGCTGGTTGCGGATGTAAATTTCATCATCGGGCAGGATAAGGCCGGTGTCCAGCCCGTAATTCACGAGCTGCTGAATGGCGGTAGAGATCACAGCACTGCGCCTCCTTCCGGGCGGATGCTCAGCACATGGCAGCGGCCCTCACCAAGGATGGCTTCCATGTGGGCCTTGAAGTCGGCCAGCATTTCCACCGGCACAAAGGCCTGAGCCGTACCGGCAAAGCCGCCGCCGTGCACGCGCACAGCGCCCTTGCCGTTCAGATAATGCTTGGCAGCTGCAATGGTCACGCCCATCTCCTGATGCTCCTTGTAACCGGCGGGGATCACGTTCTGCAGGTATTCCCAGCTGCTGTGGCCGGACTCGTTGACCAGACGCAGGAAAGTGTCAAAATCGCCCTCGCGCAGGGCAGCTACCTGTTTTGCCACGCGGTCGTTATCGGCATAGATATGGAAGGCGCGCAGCACGGCACGGTCGCCGCACTGCTTGCGGCACTCCGGAAGCTTTGCAAGGAAGGTCTCAAACGGCACATCCCGCAGCACTTCGCCGCCGCACACAGCAGCCACGGCGCGGCACTCGGCGGGCACAGCGGCATATTCGTCGGTCAGGTCGGCATGATCTGCGCAGGAATCCAGAATGCACAGGGCAAGGCCTGCCTTGGAGAAATCCACGGCCACCGGCTCCACATCCGGGTGGGCAGGGTCCGCAAAATCAATGGTAATAATGTTGCCAACGCTGGAAGCCATCTGATCCATCAGGCCGCAGGGCTTGCCAAAGTAGACGTTCTCTGCCCACTGGCCGATCTGCGCGATCTCGATGGGGGAGACTTTATCGGTCATGAAGCAGTCATTCAGGATCACGCCGATCAGCACTTCAAAGGCAGCGGAGGAAGAAACGCCGCTGCCTTTGGGCACGTTGGAGGAAATGTACACATCCAGACCGGCCAGCTTTGCACCGCGCTGACGGAAGGCTTCGCATTCGCCGCGCAGCAGAGAGAGGGTAGTGTTTTCCTCTTCCTTGCGGGCAGCAAGGTCATCAAGGCCGATCACACACAGGTCGTAGCCTTCGCTCTGCACGCGCAGCTGGTTCAGGGTGTTGGGCGCGGCGGCAGCGATCATATCAATATTCACGCTGCCGGCCAGCACGCGGCCATGCTGGTGGTCGGTGTGGTTGCCGCCGATCTCGGTGCGGCCGGGGGCACTGTAAAGACCAGCTTCAGCATGGGGGCCAAAGGTGGCATCCAGACCATTCAGAACAGCTTCGTAGCGGGCAGCCTGTGCAGGAGTTTCGTCGGGCGCACAGCAGTAAAGTGCTGCCAGCCGGGCAGCGTGAGCGCCGCTGGAAAGCTCCTGCTTCCATGCGGAAACAGATTTCATCATAGGATAATCCTCCTTTTGAGCGGGTTGGAACTGCAGTGCAGGGCCGCATACAGGATGCCCTGCACACTTCTGTCCTTATCATATAAAATCCGGACAGAAAAAACCATGTGTTATTGTTGCATCTGGATGAAAAGTTGCAAAAAGACTGAAATTGGCGCACAGAGTGGAATTTGACGGTTGAAATAAAATTAAAAATTAGATATAAAACGGAAAAACCATTGGCAAAAATGCCTGCAAATCCACGGCTTTGCGTGGGACGGACGAGGCCTGCACAACATGGAGATTTGCGCTTTGAAAAAACAGGGAAAAAGCGCATGGGCCTTTTCCCTGTTTCCCAAAATATTATTTTGTAAACTCGTTTCCGGTCAGGCCGTCCATGTTCAGCATCCCTTCCAGTGCGGCCACATCTGCCGAAACGTCCAGTGCGTCGGACTGGAACAGCTTGTCCAGCTGATTTTCAAAGGCGGTCACCAGCAGGTCCATGCTGCGCTCGATGTTCTTTTTGACATCGGCGATGTTTTCCCCCTGCACATCCTGCGCAGGAAGGCTGGCGTAGGTGTTCAGCAGCTTGAGGGCGGTGGGCAGATAGTAGTCCATGAATTTCTGCAGCTGAGCCTTTTTGCCGGGGTCCTGCTTTGCCAGCTCAAAGATGCGGGCACTGACCGCTTCCAGACGGCTGATCTTGATGGTCATCACGGGGTCCGGGATGGCATCGTTGACCTGCCGCAGCTGCTGCAGAATTGCGGTATATTGGTCCGCTGGTGCAGGTTCTGGGGCGGGCGCAGGCTTCGGTTTCCGGGGCGGCTGGGGAGCCGCGCCGCGCACTACCAGAGTATTGGTGCGGTTATCAATGTAAGCATCTGCACCGAAGTAACCGTGGGAAATAGCACTTTCCACCACGGTGCGGCCCTTTGCGGCATCGATGCCCGCGGCAGCAAACAGCTCGTCCAGCGGAATATTGTCGCGGTCGCCTGCGATCTTGTCCAACAGGCGTTCCAGCTTGCGGGTACGATCCATGCGCAGGCCGGTTAGCAGAGCAGCGCCGCCGCCCAGCATCTGGGCAATGGCGGTAAAGGCTTCCATCATGCTGGCAGCACCATCCATGAACAGGGTGCTGAAGCCCGCGAACAGAAAGACAGCACCGCCGATGGTGCACAGGGTGGTAAGGAGCTTATGACGCTCCTTAGCGTCCTTCTGCTCTTTGGTGGGAACATCGTGGCCGTAAGTTGGCTCGGTTTCCTGCCGGGGTGCCGTCTGCGCAAGGGCGGGGCCGAGGTCGGAACGATAGTCTGCCTGCGCCTGTGCTGCGGCTCTTTCTTCTTTTTCAGCATTTTTATCGATGCTTTTTAAGATGAACAGCAGCACGCCCAGCGGTGCCGACATGGCAAACACAATAAAGATGGCAATGGTGGGAATGTGGGCAAAATAATGTTTTTTGGGCTGCATGAGCAAAAACCTCTCAATTTATCCTGACTGTCCGGCAAAAGAACAGAAAAAGACCGCGTTCCACTCTATTATAGCGGAGCACGGCCTTTTTGTTAAGGGGGAAATATTGATGTGCGTGGAAGCGGCAGGGGAGTAAGTCTGCTGCCTACCGGAAAAAGTTACTTCATCAGGCTGCAGACGGCCTCGGCGTAGGCGGCGGGATCATCCACCGGCAGGCCTTCGATCAGCTGAGCCTGTGCGTACAGCAGAGCACTGTACTTCTTGAGCTTGTCGGTGTCACCGGCCTCCTGTGCGGCCTTGAGCACGGCAAACACGGGGTGGTTGACATTCAGTTCCAGAACCTTATCGCTCTTTACGCCTTCGCTGCCGGGCTGCTTGGACAGCACTTTTTCCATCTCAATGGACAGCGGGCCGTCAGCACTCAGGCACACAGGGTGATCCTTCAGGCGGGTAGAGACCTTGACCTCTTTCACCTTGCCGTCCAGTGCGTCCTTCATGGCATCGAACAGGTTCTTGTTCTCAGCGGTAGCGTCCTCGGCGGCCTTCTTCTCTTCCTCGGTCTCAAGGCCCAGATCACCGCTGTTGACATTCTTGAACTCCACGGTACCGTCCTTGCCTTCGGCATCCTTGCGGGGATAGGTGCGCAGGATCTGCAGGCAGAACTCATCCACATCCTCGGTCAGCAGCAGGACGTCATAGCCCTTATCCATGACCAGCTCAGCGGCGGGCAGCTTTGCCAGACGGTCGGTAGAATCACCGGCAGCAAAGTAGATATACTTCTGCTCAGCGGGCATCTTGTCCACATACTCCTGCAGAGTGACCATCTTCTGCTCCTTGGCAGACCAGAACAGCAGCAGGTCGCGCAGCAGCTCAGCGTGCATCCCGTAATCAGAGTAAGCGCCGAACTTGATCTGGCGGCCGAACTCCTTCCAGAAGGCTTCGTACTTCTCACGGTCATTGGCCAGCATGGCGTGGAGTTCGTTCTTGATCTTCTTTTCCAGTGCGTTGTGGATCAGCTTGAGCTGGTTGTCCTTCTGCAGCATCTCACGGCTGATGTTCAGGCTCAGATCCTGGCTGTCCACAATGCCCTTGACAAAGCTGAAGTAATCGGGCAGCAGGTCTGCGCACTTTTCCATAATGAGCACGCCGGATGCGTACAGGGCCAGACCCTTCTCATACTCCTTGGTGTAGAAATCATAGGGGCGGTGGCTGGGCACGAACAGCAGGGCGTTGTAGTTGGCGGTGCCCTCGGTGCGGCTCACGATGACGCGGGCGGGGTCGGAGTAATCGTTGAACTTATCCTTGTAGAAGCTGGCGTATTCCTCATCGGTGACCTCGCTCTTCTGCTTCTTCCAGATGGGCACCATGCTGTTCAGGGTCTCAAGCTCGGTGTAGGTCTCCCACTCCGGCTTGTAGTCCTCGGGCTTGGGATCGGGTTCGGGCTTCTGGCGGCTCTTTTCCCGCTCCATCTGGATGGGATAGCGCACATAGTCGCTGTACTTTTTGACGATGGCCACAATGCCGTATTCATCGAGGAAGTTCTCGTAATTGTCGGTATCGGTGCTGTCCTTGATGTGCAGGATGATGTCAGTACCGGCGGTGTCCTTCTCAGCGGGGGTCAGCTCGTAGCCGTCAGCACCGCTGGACTCCCACTGCCAGGCCTCATCCGCACCGTATGCCTTGGAGATGACGGTGACCTTGTCGGCGACCATGAAGGCGGAGTAGAAGCCCACGCCGAACTGACCGATGATGTCGATGTTCTCGTCCTTGTTGTCCTTCTTGAAGTCCAGAGAACCGGAGTGGGCGATGGTGCCCAGGTTCTGCTCCAGCTCCTCTTTGGTCATGCCGATGCCGTTATCGGAGACAGTCAGCAGGCGATTGTCCTTATCGCGGGTGAGCAGGATGCGGAAATCGCCCTTGTTCATGCCCACGGAAGGATCGGTCAGGCTCTTATAATAAAGTTTGTCGATGGCATCCGAAGCGTTGGAGATCAGCTCACGCAGGAAGATCTCCTTGTTGGTGTAGATGGAGTTGATCATCATGTCCATCAGCTTTTTGCTTTCAGCCTGAAATTCTTTCTTCGCCATAATACAAAACCTCTTTTGTACAGTATTCAGATCCGGCCCCTCGCAAAAGGAGCGGCAATGCAAAAGAAGCAGCCGATGCTGCATCTTCTTAGCACTCATATCTTTCGAGTGCTAATATACACCGATGCGGGTCAAAAATCAAGGGGTTTCATAAAAAGTTCAGAAATGAACTGGAACAAAATGCCTTTTGTGCGTTGCTACAAAAAATTCATAAAGAAATAGTTGACCTTTCACAATTTTTAGCGTATACTGGTCAGCGGAAACAAACGAGGAAAGAGGAATATGTTATGGCAATGAAGCCGGAGATCTCCGTGAAGAACCTGCTGATGCAGGCATTCCTGACGGGCTGGGAACGCTCGGACAAGAGCATTTCGCAGGATGAATACTTACAGAGCGCCATTCAGGTCATCGAGGTGCTGCAGGTGGAACCTGAAAATGTCTACGCCGAGGAGGGCCTGGGCCTGACCGATGGCGATGAGGTGGATCATCTGGACGACCTGCTGCGGGCAGACGGCCAGTGGCTGTATTACGGCGTGGAGGAGGAGAACTTCTTCCTCATCCAGTGGTATCCGGACAAGGCTTCTGCCGAGGCCAAGCTGGCCGAGCTGGAGGCACTGGGCGACGGCAAGCAGTATCTGGTGGACTTGAGCCTGACCCGCGAAACTCCTTCGGCCGCTGAGAACTTCGGCAGCTCCAACCCGGTTCAGCTGCGGAGCTGAGCCCGGCGTTTCTGACAAAAAGAAAGGGAATTTTCCATGCAGCTTTCACAAACGGAACGGGAGCGTCTGTCCGCTATTCTGGAACAGTACGACCATCACCCCAAGGTGCAGGAAATGCGTGAGTTTATCCAGCACGGTGATGTGACCACCTACCAGCACTGCAAGAATGTGGTCGTGGTCAGCTGCTGGATCAACCACCGCTTCCATCTGGGAGCCGATGAGACCACGCTGGCCGTGGGGGCCTTCCTCCATGATTTCTATCTCTATGACTGGCACAAGCAGGGCTCCTTCCGCGGCCTGCGGCATCTGTTTGAGATGCACGGCTTTTCCCACCCGGGGTCTGCCTGTGTGAACGCACAGCGGGTGTTTGGCATTACCAAAAAGGAGCAGAACGTCATTGCAAGCCACATGTGGCCCCTGACCTTCCGCCATATCCCGACCTGCCGGGAGGCGGTCATCGTCTGTCTGGCGGATAAATACTGCGCCATTGTGGAGAGCATGTTCCGCCGCACAAGGGTGGGCGCTGACGAAGAAGAGTGGTAAAGAAGCCGCCGCACTGTTCACATGAAAGAAAGCAAAAGACCAGAGTTGTAACGCCTTTTGGCGTTACAACTCTGGTCTTTTTTGCTGGGGCTTGTGCAACAGCCTCTTTGAAAAAGTGATCTTATTCCGCTCTCAGAGCCTTGACAGGGTCAGAGCGGGAAGCGGTTTTGGCGGGGATGAAGCCGCCCAGAATGGTCAGCACAGTTGCCAGCGCAACCAGCACCACAGCGGCCTTCCAGGGCAGAACGGCCACTACGCTGGTGCCGACGGCGATCTTCTGGATGAGCATGTTGCCCGGAATGAGCAGCAGCCTGCTGAGGCCGATGCCCATGAGGCCCGAGCACAGGCCGATGATGAAGGTCTCGGCGTTGAACACCTCGGAGATGTTCCGCTTGGACGCACCGATGGCGCGCAGGATGCCGATCTCCTTGCGGCGTTCGAGGACGCTGATATAGGTGATGACGCCGATCATGATGGAGGAGACCACCAGCGAAATGGAGACGAAGGCCACCAGCATGTTGGAGATCATGTTGATGATCTCGGTCACGGAGGTCATCAGGGTGCCGACGACGTCGGTGTACTGGATGACCTTATCCTCAGCGCCCTGCGCCTTCATGTTGTCGTTGTAGGCGTCGAGCTTGGCCACGACGCTGGCCTTGTGGTCGAAGTTCTGCGGGTAGATCTTGATCTGGCTGGGGTCGTCGAGGTCGGCGTAGCCCAGCGTCTGCAGGTTGCTGTCGTAAGTGGCGTTGGAGGAGAGCATGGCCGACTTCATCAGGTCGGTCAGATCGTCCTCGGTCATGTTCACCTTGATGGCATTCTGGAAGGCCTCAGCGTCGATCTTGAGGGCGCTTTCCATCTGGCTGCCCAGCTGGGCGAAGCTCTGCTGCATCTGGCTCTGGAGGTTCTGGCCCATCTGTGCCATCACCTGCGTCATGGCCGTCTGCATAGCGGCACCGAGCTGGGTCTGCAGCGTCTCGGTGATCTGGGACGAATAGTTTTCCATAATGGTGGACATGGACTTCTGCATGGCCTCCGAGAACTGCGCCTGCAGCTCGTCCTGATCGAACAGATCGCTCATGGCACCGTTCATCAGGGTCTTGAAGGCGTCGCTCTTGAGGTACTGGGAGAAGCTGATCTTGTTCAGGTTCAGGATGCCGTTGCCAATGACGTAATCCTTGTAGCCTACGAGGACTTTATGGGCCAGCTCCTGAATCTTATCCTCCGAAATGGAAAGGTCCATGTTGGCGAAGATGTCGGTCAGGGTGCTCATGTCCATGTCGGGCATTTCGGTCAGGTCCATGTCGAGCTGGAAGTCGTCGGGGTTCAGCAGCTGGCTGAAATCCACCGACCCGTTGTCGAGGTCAAACGCGCCGCTCAGGTCAAAGTTCAGCTTGCTGGTGTCGAATTGGAAGGCGCTCTTGAGCTGGTCGGTATCGATGCTGAACAGGGAGGCCATATCAAAGGCGGAAGCCTTTTCGGTGCCGAAGGGCTCACCGTTCATCACATTGATGGAGGGGTTGGCCAGCTGATCCTTCACGAGTGGGGAATCGGCGGCGCTGGCGATGACGTGCTGGGTCAGGGAAGCGGGGTAGGCGATGCCGGAAGAAAGCATGGCTGCGGAGGCATCTTCCTTCGGCTGGACAACACCCACGACGGTGAGGGACTCGCCGGAAGCGACGAGGTCTTTCAGAAAGTCCTTGTCGTCGGACTTGTCCACCCAAGCGTTGTGCTCGTCGTCCCGCAGATAGCGGTCGGCGCTGTTCACAAGCTTGAATTCAATGCCGATAAAGTCATCGTATTTGTACGTTTTGAAGTCCGAGGGGACATCGACGTTCTGGTTCTGGGCAAACTGCTTGATCATCTTGTCCAGTTCGGCGTTGTCCCGCAGACCGAGGGCATACAACGCGTAATCGGTGATGGTGCCGTCCGCGCCGAGGACCGCCACGCACTCGTTGTAGTTCTCCGGCCAGTGGCCCGCCTTGACTTCGTACTGGGAGTTATAGAGCTCCGCGCTCTCCGGCAGCTGGTAGAAGACGCTGGTGTTCATCATGGAGGACATCATGTCGTTGGAGGAACTGGTGGAGCTGATGCCCAGCGAGGCGAGGGAGGAGTCCGGGTTCACCTGACGAACGGTGCCGTCGGCGTTCTCCCGGTAGATCTGGGGCTGCACGTTATAAGAATACTCGATGGAGGTGGCATCCTCCGCGATGGTGCAGTCGCTGCTTTCCAGATAGGCCTTGAGGGACTTCAGGTCGTTGGAGGTGATGCCCGCGACCATCTGGGTGATGAGCTGCCGCACCGGGACCATGCCCTCCTCCGTGGTGGTGCTGGAGCTGGAACTCGGCGCGCCGGAGGTGAACAGGGAAGTCAGGTCCATGCCGCTGCTCAAAATTTGCAGCGGGTATTCGGACAGGGTGGACTTTTCGGTGTCGTCGATATACTGGTTGACACCCGCCGACAGCGAGATGATGAGGGCGATGCCGATGATGCCGATGGAACCGGCAAAGGCTGTGAGCAGGGTGCGTGCCTTTTTGGTCAAAAGGTTGTTGAAGCTCAGGCCCAGTGAGGTGAGGGGCGACATGGACGAGCGGCCCATGCTCTTATGCACCGGCGGGGACAGCTTGGAGGGGTCCGGCTCATAGGGGGCGGTGTCGGAGAGGATGACGCCGTCCTTTAGGTTGACGATGCGGGTGGCGTACTGCTGGGCCAATTCCGGGTTGTGGGTGACCATGACCACGAGGCGGTCCTTGGCCACTTCCTTCAGCAGCTCCATGACCTGAATGCTCGTCTCACTGTCCAGCGCGCCGGTGGGCTCGTCGGCCAGCAGGATGTCGGGGTTGTTGACGAGGGCGCGGGCGATGGCCACGCGCTGCATCTGGCCGCCCGACATCTCGGTGGGGCGCTTGTGGAGCTGGTCCCCGAGGCCCACCTGCCGCAGCGCCTCGGCGGCACGGCGGCGGCGCTCAGCGCCCGACACGCCCGAGATGGTCAGGGCCAGTTCGACGTTGGCGAGGACGGTCTGGTGGGGGATGAGGTTATAGCTCTGGAACACGAAGCCGACGGTGTGGTTGCGGTAGGAGTCCCAGTCCCGGTCGGTGTAGCGGCGGGTGGAGATGCCGTTGATGATGAGCTCGCCGTTGTCGTAGCGGTCGAGGCCGCCGATGATGTTGAGCAGCGTGGTCTTGCCCGAGCCGCTGGGGCCGAGGACGGCGACGAATTCGCTGTCGCGCAGGTTGAGGCTGACCCCGTTGAGCGCTGCCTGTGTCAGATCGCCGGTGGTGTATTTCTTTTCGATATTGATAAGCTGAAGCATTGGCCTGCCTTTCCGGCAGCAGAACGGGGGAGTGTCTGCTGGCCTGTTCCTCCCGACATTTGTGGACGGAGAGGGAAACATAGTATCTGTTTGATTTTATCAGAAGAATATGAACAATTTATGTCGTAACAGGTGCCAAGTTCTGTGTTTTCTGCCGAAGGATGGAAAAGCGTTGCATCCTGCGCGGAAAAGCGTCCCAAACCAGGAGGATGCGGCAGATGTGTCTTGATTTTTGGAGCGGTTGATGGTATTCTTGAGACAATATCCATGTTAATATTTTCAGTGTTCCAAAATTCGACGAAAACTGACGCAAATTTGTCGTTGCAACTCCTTTCGACGCTCCATACAATTTTATACAGTATAGTATGAAGTAGTTTGTCCGGCATAAGTGGAAGGGCCGGGCAGATGGGGTGAGGAGGATGCAGAATGAAACAGAATGTTCCATTGGTGAGGAGTTTTTCGGCGCTGGAACCGTATCAGGAGGCGTATACCCTTGCCTGTTCTCTGGAGACGGAGGGACAGGGCTGCTGGCTGACCGTGAGCCGGACAAAAGCTCCGGACGACCCAGCAGACACGGCCCGTGCATGGGTCCCGGCCCCGGAAGAGGAATGCGGACGGCTGCTGCAGTTTTTGTATGAGAACTCGGTCCAGCCGGAGCTGTGGCAGGATGCTATTTCCTGCTGGTATCCGCAGGCGGAGCAGGCAGAAAACCTGCGGGAAGGGGGCGCGTCGTGTGAGTTATGAGGAACAGGACGTCATATGGCGCGTAGCTCTGGCCAGCTATGACCCCAGAGAGATGCGGGTATGGACACGCTATCTTGAAGAGCGCAACCCGGCCATCCGCTGTACGGGCTACCGCAGCAGCCGGACGCTGCTGGAACGGCTCGAGCAGGGCGATGTGGACGTTCTGGTGCTGGGCGGCAGACTGGAGGACATGGACAGCATCCAGTTCCTGCCCAAGATACGCGGCCTTGCCCGCAAGCCTCTGGTGCTTCTGCGGGACGACGGACGCAATGAGAAATCGGCTGTGGAGAGCCTGAGTCAGGAGGACGCATGCTACCTCATCCGTCAGGCCACACTGGAAGATATGCTGCAGGAGCTGCGCGTTCCGGCCCACCGCCCGGCGGAGAGTCTGGAAAAGCGCTGCGAGCGCATCTATCGCAGCTGGGGTCTGAGCACCTGCGATGCCAACAAGCGCTACCTGACCGGTGCGCTTCGGATGATGATGGGCTCTGACCACCGTCTGGCCATCCGCAAGGAGATATTAGGGCCGGTGGCGGAGGAATACAATCTCACCGTGGCGGCTGTGGACAGCGCCCTCCGGCGGCTGCTGGAGACGCTGGACGAGACCGGTACCCAGACATGGCGGGATTTTCGAAAAGAGTATGGCTTAGAGCGCAGGAAGGTGACCATCGGCCGCCTGCTTTATGCGCTGGAAAGTAAACTGAGTCAGCAGTGAGGTGCTGACCACACGACGCGGAGGTAGAGCAGAATGCGCAGGCGAAACGATGGGGCAGGAGGCTCCCTTCGGGAGGAGTTTGGGGATGTGTGCTTCCATGCCCTTGGCATCATCGACCAGAACCGGGAATATCTGCAGATGCATCTGCTGGCGTCGGCCGACCTGCCCACCCGGCAGGCACTTTCGGACATCCAGATAGAGTCTGCCCGGCTGGACCGCACGGTACGCAATGCCATAACGCTTTATCAGCTGGAAAATGAAGAGCTGAGCGAGCTGCAGCCTCTGGACCTGTGCAGTCTGCTGGAAAAAGCGGGCCGTCTGGCCCCGGACATCCAGCGGTCACTGGAAATAGCGCTCACGACGGAGAGCGGGGGCATCGAGCACTGCACCGTCATGGGCGTCCCCGATGAGGCCGAACAGCTGATGCTCCACCTCATCTCCAACGCGCTGCGGGCCTGCGATGCAGGCGGCAGGGTGTGGGTGAGCCTGAAACAGAAAAAGACCGGCGTCGTGCTCCGGGTGGAAGACAACGGCTGCGGCCTGATGGAGGAAGACCCCATCGAGAACAACCGCCGCTTCCTCAGCGGCGCAAAGCTGGGTCTCCGCATCTGTAAGCTCATCTGCCGCCGTGCAGGCTGGAAGCTGACGCTGACGGCCCGGCCGGGCGGCGGCACCCGGGCGCAGGTGGTGTTCCCGCTGGCCTCCTGCGAGGACATCCCGCCGGAAATGGAACTCCACTCCAGCGAGGAGAACGACATCCGCGCAGCGCGGTTCGCAAGCCGGGCGGCACAGGAAATCCTTCTGCTGAGGAGATATTAAACGAGACAAAAAGGCATCTGCAATGCTGCCCGGGACGGCGCAGCGCAGATGCCTTTGCTTTTTGTGCGGGACAGGGAAGAGAGCAGAAAAATTGACAGACGGTAAAGAATCTTAGTAGAAACAGCCCGAAATCCACAGAAAAGTTTGCGAAATTAACAAAATGTTTAACTTTGCAAGATGATTTTACTGTTTTTAAGGTGTAAAATAATCCCGAATGATTGATTGTCAGCCGGATTTGGTTTATAATACCCGTGTATGCGAGTCTGAAATTTGATTCGTTAGCAAACAACTTCTGCCCGGGCCGGAGAGTCCTGTGTGCAGAGGGAGAGTGCATTGTCCTTCAGGAGGAAAAACAACTGTGAGAGTAGGTCTTGACATCGGCAGCACTACCATCAAATGCGTGGTGCTGGATGAAAACGATACCCTTTTATATTCGACGTATGAGCGCCACTACAGCCACATTCTGGAAAAGGCGCAGGAGCTGCTGCGCCGCATCGACGCAGAGCAGTTGCATGGCCGGAAAGCGCTGCTCAGCATCTCCGGCTCCGCCGGCATGGGCCTGGCCGACAGCTGCGGCGTGCCTTTCGTGCAGGAGGTGTTCTCCACCCGCGTGGCGGTCAAAAAGTTCGTCCCTGCGACGGACTGCGTCATCGAGCTGGGCGGTGAGGATGCAAAGATCCTGTTCCTGACCAACGGCACCGAAGTCCGCATGAACGGCAGCTGCGCCGGCGGCACGGGCGCTTTCATCGACCAGATGGCGACGCTGCTCAAGATGAGTGCCGATGAGATGAACAAGGCGGCCGAACAGGCCACCCGTACATACACCATCGCATCCCGCTGCGGCGTTTTCGCCAAGAGCGACGTGCAGCCCCTCATCAATCAGGGCGCAAAGACCGAGGACATCGCGGCCAGCATCTACAAGGCCGTGGTCAACCAGACCATCGCCGGTCTGGCACAGGGACGCCCCATTCAGGGCAATATCCTCTATCTGGGCGGTCCGCTGACCTTCAGCACCGTGCTGCGCAAGAGCTTCGACGAGGCACTGGGCGTCACCGGTACCTGCCCCGAGAACAGCCTGCTCTACGTCGCGCTGGGCGCTGCCCTCTACGCCGACAAGGAGTTCGTCCTCTCGGACGTGGCCGCTGCGCTGGATGAGTATGCCGCCACGGCGACCTACGCCAGCGAGCCGCCCCTCTTCGCCAGCAAGGAAGAGTACGAGGCATTCCATGCCCGCCATATGTCCCACAGCGTGCCGCGGGTGGCGTTCGGCGCCCAGTGCGGCCCGGTGCATATCGGCATCGACTCCGGCTCCACCACCGTCAAGCT
>ENA-OURZ01002942-OURZ01002942.1-human-gut-metagenome-genome-assembly--contig:-NODE-2942-length-15111-cov-3.203640_pt1 | contig 15111 bp, 7 predicted proteins | sample MGYA00242073_ERZ509195 | MGnify/ENA primary metagenome ERZ509195 (study PRJEB26280, sample SAMEA2338837) | human gut metagenome | biome: human gut; feature: human-associated habitat; material: faeces...
GGACGAGCTGCTGAAAATCTACCGCCGCGAGTACAAGCGCCGCTTCGCGTGGATTCGCGCAGGCAAGATCTCGCAGGATGATTTCTCCACTTGGAGCAAGGAAGCGCAGAAGGAAAAGGAGAAGTGTGAGAGCGGCAAGATCTCACAGAGGGAATTTGCACAGTGGTTAAAGCAATAAGTTCGCGTAAAGATGCCGTTGTGCTGAGAAAGGGGATTAGGATATCATATCCGATTTGTGCCCCAGAAGCACGTTCTGCTTCTGGGGCACTTTTCTTAACTTACCGTTTACACATCAGCGGCACCGGAGATAAGCCCTCTGGTCGGTCATACAGCTCGCAGCCGCAGTCGTCAATGTGTTTGACCTTAAATCCGTTCGCCTTGTATTCGTCGTAGTTGAACGCATTCAGTTCATCAATTGCGATCTGATGGAAGCGGTCAAAGTCGGGCCACCATTCCCATCCGCTTCCAAAATCGTTGTAAAGATACGCATCCGCACACTGCTTTCCCAGCTCTGGCGTTACATAAAATGCACCCATGGCCAGAACATTGACGCCGTTTCCTGTGATTGCGCGGAAGGCTGCCGGAACTGATTCCACGACGCCGGCATGAACGCCCGGGCATTTTGAAGCCGCGATATGGATTCCCATACCGGTTCCGCAGAAAATCATGGCTCGTTCAAATTCCTTTTCCGTGATCATTGCCCCGACCCGCAGGCCGATACGATGAAACATCAGCTCGGTATCATTGGGGTCAGAGTCTGCTTTAACTCCGATATCTGTAATTGTCCAGCCCTTTTTCTCCAGATACTCCTTGATTGCTTCCTTCAACGGATAACCCGCAAAATCCGCCCCCATCAACAGCTGCTTATCTGTAATCTTTTTCATATGCTTGACCAATCCTTTCCGCTGCGTTTCAAGATAAAGTACATCCTTCAGCACAGCATTTCTTCATTTTTACCGATATCATAACGCTGCGTCCAGCGCATACTGAAAAATATAATCTCCGGAGCCAAGTTCAAGCGCCATGCCGTCTTCTGTCTGCACTGCCCGCGCAAGAGCGGCAATAACTTCTTCTCCGCTGCCTTCGCTCCGCAATTGTGAAATCCGTGCCTTTGGCAATGTGACTGCCGCAAAAGAGTTCGCTGGGATTGAAATCGCAATTTCAATTTCCGTTTCATTTCTTTTCCAACCGGAAACAATCTGTCCATAGGGCGATTCATAGACCGCTCTGGCAAAGCACATTCCGTTGGCAAGGCGCGGCCGAAGAAGGATATGCCGGTACCCCGGTATTTTCTCGTCAACCTGAATGCCGGCAATTTCCTGATACATCCAATCTCCGATCGAGCCATAGGAATAGTGATTAAAGGAATTCATAATGTCATCCCAGAAGCTTCCGTCCTCCCGGATTCCGTCCCAGTGTTCCCAGATCGTTGTAGCGCCTTTGGTGACCGGGTATAACCACGACGGAAGATCTGTATGTAGCAGGAGCTTACATGCCAGATCATGATGACCGAATCCGCTCAATACATGGCACAGGTATGGCGTACCAACAAATCCAGTGTTCAAATGGTCCCGATTGTCATGCAGCAGCCTTACAAGCGTCTCAGTCGCGTTGTTCCGATCTTTTTCCTCCAGCAGATCAAACATCAGCGCGAGCACATAGGCCGTCTGCGTGTCTGCGCACGGCAGGCCGTTCGGCGAAACGAAGTTTTTTCGGAATTCACTTCTGACAGACTCATAAAGCCTCTGATATTTCTCTGCTTCCTCTCGATATTCCAGCCATTTGGCCGCTTTCGCCAACAGCTTTACCGAGTTTGCATAAAACGCCGTGGAAATATAGTCGGTCGGTGTTCTGCCGATCCAAGCGCCCTGCCCATTATCGAGAGCCAACCAATCGCCAAACTGTTCACCGGTATTCCAGAGGAATGGATTTTCCCCCTGCCGCTGTATATACTCCACCCATCGCTTCATGCTGTCGTACTGTTCTTCCAGCACCCGCTTATCTCCATAGCACAGGAAAAGCGTCCACGGGCAGATCACAGCGGCATCTCCCCACGCCGCCGCGCCAGCATAGGACACCTCCCGTACATTCGGGACAACATTTGTTACACCATACTCATCCGTCTGATCGGCAGCCAGATCCCGCAGCCATTTGCGGAAAAACAGCACCGCGTCCATATTGAAGCACGCTGTGCGGATAAACATTTGCGCATCGCCCGTCCATCCGTGGCGTTCGTCGCGCTGCGGGCAGTCCGTCGGAACATCCACAAAATTGCCCTTTTGTCCCCACAGTATATTGTGCTGAAGCTGGTTTACCAACTCATTGGAGCAAGCAAAGCTCCCGCTCTGCTTCATCTGTGAATGTACCACGCAGCCGGTAAAATTCTCTGGCTCAATCTTTCCGGGATAGCTGTCGATGCAGACATACCGAAAACCCTGAAATGTAAAGCTTGGCTGATAAAGCTCTTCGCCGCCGCCCTTCAGGATATACTCAATCGTCTGCTTCGCACCCTTCAGGTTAGCCGTATAAAAGTTTCCGTCTCTATCCAGCACCTCCGCATGGCGCAGGACCACGTGGTCACCTGCGTTTCCCTTCACATGGAAGCGGACAAAGCCGACCATGTTTTGTCCGAAGTCCAATACCGCCTCACCAGCAGGTGTACGGAACAGCCTTGTTGGTTTCAGTTCGTCCATGATACGCGGCGGCAGCGCCTCCTGCGCAACCAGAATGTCCTTCGGATATTCCAGCTGCTTTACACCACTCCATTCTGACGCATCATACCCCGGCATATTCCAGCCCACCCGTTCCAGTCTTGCGTCATAGCGCTCTCCGTGGTATATCTCTGACATTCGGATCGGGCCTTCGCTTGACTGCCAGCTCTCATCCGAGCATATGACCTGCTCTGTTCCATCCGCCATGCGAATGTGCAGCTGCACCAGCAGTGCCCGTTTCTTTCCGTAAAACCCGCGTTCACCGCTCCATGCAATATACCCTGCATACCATCCATTTCCAAGCGTCGCACCGATCACATTCTCTCCGCTTTGCAACAGCGGCGACACGTCATAGGTCTGATATTGCTGTCTGTGCCGGTAGCTCGTCCAGCCGGGCGTGAAACAATCTTCGCTGACACGCTTCCCGTTGATATCCAACAAATAAAGACCAAGTGCCGTCACATAAACACGGGCCGAGGCGATCTGCCCGTCGAGGATGAATGCTTTTCTAAGAAGTGGACTGACATCCAGCTGTAAACGCGCCTCCTCTTCCGCCATGATCCAATCGGCTTTCCATTCTGCGCAGTCCATCATTCCGGTCTCCCAGAAAGCGGTTTCGCTCCAGCCGCTGCATTCGCCATGGTTATCCCTTGCGCTGACACGATAATAGTATCTGGTCCTCGGGCGCAGCTCCGGGCCTTCATAGACGACAAGGACGGACTGATCGGAGGCTGTGTCGCCTGTGTCCCACAGCGGCTCCAAAAAATACGGATCGTTCGCTACCTGTAGACGATAGGATATCTGGAGCGTATTTCTCCGGTCGGAACGGAGTTTCCAGCTGATACGCGGTCGTCGCTCGTCCAGCCCAAGCGGATCTTTCCTATATTCACATGTTGTTTCAAGAATTGTAAGCATTTTTATTCCTTTCGTCGGCGTCTCTCTGCAGTTCTAAAGCCTGGATAGATAAAAGCCCGCTGTAACATTGCACCTTTGAAAACCGATCACGAAACTTTCCGATATCCGACCTTGTCAATTTGGAATCTTGAGCTATACCATACTGCATTTGAACCAATCGCACGGAATGCAATCTCGATTTTTGTTATGTGTCCGCGCCCACTCCAATTGCCGATATTTGCCTCGATACGATTCCACATATCAGCATCCATCGACACGGTCTGTTCCCATACGTCATTTTCGCTGTATAACCGCAAGCGTGTCTCATATCCACTTCCGCCACTTCCGCCATAGCTGTTGATATAGTAGTAAAAATGTGTTGCTTCCGAGAGATCCAACATTTGATCATATTCAACAGCGATTGTTCTCCATTCGTTTAACGCCATATCGGGAAACAGGGCTTCCAAAGCATATGCATTACTGACAGGTTTCATTGGGCTATTTGCAAAAGCAGCAACACTGTTTACTGACATAACATTCTCGGTGCCCATCCAGCTGTGCGTTGTACCTTCAAAATCATAAAGGAGCGTGCCTTCCAGCAAGTAGCCCACATTATCGATTTGGAATCGCGAACCATACCACGCCGCAGTGCTTCCAGTAGCACGGAATGCAATTTCGATCTTGGTTATATTGTCCTTATATGGCCAAGATGCAACATCTGTACAAATGTAATTCCAGGAATCCGCCTGCATTGCTTTGATTTCCTCTTTCATATTGGGGCCGCTATACAACCGAATTCGCGTTTCATACCCAGTTCCACCGCTTCCGCCATAGCTATTGATGTGATAGTAAACACAGCCCGCTTCCGACAGATCCAACGGTTCCTCCAGCGAAATCATAATGGTTCTCCAAGCATTTGCCTCCTGCGTTGGAAACTCAGCCTCTAACGCGCAGCTTCCTTCCTGTGGTGCAAACGGCCAGTTTGCAAACGATCGAACGGTATTGACGGTACTCACATTTTCCCCTGCGCTCCATCCCTGTACGCCATTTTCAAAAGAAAACAGGCGTCTGGCATTCAGCGGTCTATCCGACGAAAATGCACTATCTTTCAGCATTCCAACGATGTACTGTGCATACCATCTCGCAAGGAAATCATTCGGATGATTGACATTATTCCCGGTCATGTCCGCAAAGCTTTTACGTTCCAACAATTTTCTGTGGACTTCCGTCATATTCGCTGTTGCAATGCCGCTGCACGAATCAGCAATCTCCTGCAGCTTTTCAAAATAATACGGTTGTTGGTCAAAACAAATCGTTTCTGCATTTGGGAGTGTTGTGCCAACCAAAATGAATTCTGCCGAAGGATTCGCCGCTCTAACCTGGTTGATAATTGATTGAATATTTTCTTTGAACACTTGCGGCCTGACTCCATCTCCAGCTCCGGTTCCAGCCCCATCATTCATTCCAAACGCAATAATAACCAAATCTGGATTTTGGCTGACAACTCGATTTGCCGTCTGTTCTGCGCCCCATTGCGACGCTGTCCCTCCAACGCTCTTGTTTACAAATGTGATCCGCGTGCCATAGTACTTTTCCAGCGTATCCGCTGCCAATCTACCCCAAATCGGAAGGTACGGCGGTGCATTTACAAACCCACTGCTATTTGAACCATCGGAGATGCTGTCACCGTACAGGACAATTTTCAGCGGTTCACCATTGCGAAGTTTATAGAACGTTTTCTGCAGTACATCATCCGCCAGTTGGGGAATCGGTCCATTCCATGCATTTTCAGCATGGGTATATGTTACAACGATTTGTCTATCGTGAAAATAGGATTCCTCTCTGTACAGCACTGCACCGCCATCCTTTTTCGGCATTGTAAGGCCAGGCATATAACTCGGGAAATACAAATCGTCCGTTGACAAATATGGAATTCTGGAATTTACCGTTCGCTTGATTTTCCCATCTTCCAGAATCCAATCGACCCCTTCCTCATACTCCTGATCGAGTCGCGCACTTCTGACCGAAAGGATTTCCGTCGGCTGGAACAGCAGTTTTCCTTCCGGTATTCCGCCATCATGAGAAACCATCAAAATGGATTCATTATACATTGTTGTGCCTTGCCAAAATGGCTGCATACTGCGTTCTTTCAAATCGACTTCATTCTCCAAATTATCATGTTCAACCAGTCTAATCATATCTACCTGAAAGCGAGAGCCGTACCACACTGCTGTTGTGCCAGTTGCACGATACGAAATCTCAATTTTTGTTATATTGTTTCGCCAATTCCATCCTGACAAATCCACATAGATTTGATTCCATGAATCAGCCGAAACCGGCGTGCATTTTTCAAACATATGCTCATTATTGAACAGTCGGATTCTGGTTTCGTACCCATTGCCTCCGCTTCCGCCATACCCATTGATTGCATATGCAATGCCATCCGCTCCCATGAAATTCAACGCATATTCTGGCATTACCTCAATCGAACGCCATGCATTTGCTGCATATGTCGGAAATACTGCTTCCAACATATATTCTCCCAGTGCCGGTATAAACGGTGCATTTTGCATTGTTTGTACGCTCGTCACCGAACTGACATTTGTTCCTGCGCACCATTCTTGCAATGAGTTTTCAAAGTTAAACAGTATTTTTTCATTAGATGGCAGTGTATTCGCATCTGTATTGTTATTATCTCTAACGCCTTCATTGGAAAATCCAATATCGTCCAGCATCAAGCTTCCAGCCCAAAAATCAGTTCCCTCCGACCGCACCAAAACCTTTATTCGATCAATGTTTTGAAGTCCACTCCAATCTGTCAGATTCATGCACAGCGCATGCCAGCCTTCAGCCGAATCAACGGCTACGATACCTTCAGCAGCTTCTAATCCACTATACACTTTGATCTTTAGTGCGCATGTACCACTTGGCTGTTCACCTGCAATTTGGTATGCCAAGTGTAAAAACGGCCTATCTTCCATATTCATACTCGAAGCAAAATGCTTTTCTGCCCCGCGCCAGTTCAATGCTCTGGCGTTAAACTCTGCGCTAATTGCCCCCGCGCCAGAAAATACCGCTTGTGTTGTATGCACCACTTCATTGGTATTATCAGCAGCCCTCCAGCCTTCTGTGCCAGTCTCGAAAGAGTTTCCAAGCACATTGCCGGGAATAAAGGCCTCATTTATCAGCGTATATTCCTGTGGAACTGTTCGTTTCTGGAGTGCATCTGGTTCGAAATCAGATACTACATCTGTCCACGAGCAAATGCCAATGATGCTTTTTGCAAAGTTTGTCACTTGCAGAGATTGATCAGTATCGATTTTCTTAAATACATCATATATATATTTCTTTTCCTTTGCTACCATAGGCGTTGTAACGGAAGCATCCTGCGTCCATAACCCCATATTCAACCCATAGGACGGAATATCCACATGGCTAAACAAACAAAATGCATCGATTCCATCCAAAAAGGCAGTTTTATAATATGCGTATGCATATGCCGCAGCTTGCTCTTTCTGTGCTTCCAATGAACTATTTGCTGTATGGAATCCTTGTTCCGAAAGAATGATTCTTCTTTTTTCCGATCCAAACCTTAAGGAATTGTTCCCCATATAATCATTAAGGATATGTATGTTTTTAAATGTTAACAGCTCAGAATCCACGCTGTCGGTTGCTCTTTCATCGTTCCATGTATCTGCGTTAAAAAAATTCTCTGGATAGGGATGATATGCAACGTTCCATGGGAAATCGCCGTTTTGTTTGCTCTGCCAATTAAGCTTGTCAATAACCTTTCTTGCCGCATATCCTTTTAATGGGTTTGAATCATAAGGACTCATCCAATGGTTTGTAAGTGATGTGTAAACGCGAGCATATTTATAGTATTTTTGTGTGGCCATATACGCAATTCGAAGAGCCGGTTCGTATTGCTCAACAAATTGATCGAGAGTAGTATAGCCCATATTTTGCCACTCCCATTGCGCGTCAACCTCATTGCCTACAATGAAGCCGAGAGCCCTTCCATACAATTGATCGTCCCTTGTATATCTTCTGGAAAGGAACTCCATCGCCGCCTTAAACGCCTGCACTCCGGCTTCTTCCGCTGTGTTAAAAGCCAACACGCCTCCGCCGCCGGTGCCCATTACCGCATTAGGATGGTGCAGTACTTCCGTCATGCTGTTGTCTGGAAAATTGGGATACAAAATCAAGACCAGATTGACAATAATCCCATTGTCAGACAATGGTTTGATTTTCTTGTCTAAGCTTTCAAAATACGACTTGCTGAAATAATAGTTTGTCCCGTCCATCTGGAATATGATCGTATCATTCGGATTTAGGTTTTCCTCATACATCATAGTGGAAAACTCAACGTTTACAATTGCGTGATCAATTCCCAGTTCTTCCGCGTCATCAGTCATTTCAACAAGAAGGCCTTTTTTCGTCTCTATAATTGGGTACGAGAATGAATTCTCTGCCGCAAATTGAATATCTGTTACATAACGAGGCGCAGCAACGAATTGCAATTCCTGTGTATTTACGAATTGTTGAACAACCACAAACTTTGAATATACTCTGTCTCTTTGTCCATCATATCTAGGTATGGAAAACAAAAACACATTCCCGTTCATCGGCGCAGACTGAACAGAAACCGGGATCAGATCAGATATGTCCTGCTCATATTGATATGGGGCCAACTCATATAGCTTCAGTTGCACAGCAGTCTGATCGTTATCAGCTGCAATCACTCCAGTGACGCTAATCGTGGTTTCATCTGCTGAAATCGGGTTAATGCTTCCAATATATTCAACAGCGGGCCTATTGCACACGTCAAAACGGATTTCGTCAATGCCTATATATCCCGATGAACTTTGAAATACCAAGCGCAGTGACGTAATCGTCCCGCTCCATTCTTCATTTCCGCTTAATTGCACATGGTATTCTTTAACATCAGAACTATTGGACTCAATTGCAAATAAAGCTGTCTTTTTGCTATCCATAATTCCATCAGCTGACGTTGTCCACTGAAGCGCAGCTGTTGTTGAATCCGTCTCATTTTTCATGCGAATATCTATTACGTTAAAATCCGATGCCTTGACTGCAATAGAATTTGCAGTAATAGCTGGACTGTCTCCATGTATATGAATACAGAGGTTCCCGTCTTGAACGAACATTTCCTGAACAGAATCATTCGCTGTCCATCCCTCCGTGTTGCCAATTGTGCTAAAGTCCCAATCTGCGGAAGAGGCCTCATAAGCAGCTGCACTTACAGTTAGCGCTATCATCAATACCACTAAAATACAGAAAAGCTGAATATATCTTTGCGATCTGTTCGTATTCATATAATATCCTCCTCGATTCACATATACATTCTTTCTGGCTGGTCGAACAAAAAATGATACGAGCCGCTGCTTACATGGTGTATTTCGCCGCACAGACGTATTTCCGCCTGCGCCCCAAACGGTATTTCTACAAAAAGCGCGAGTTTTCCGTACTGTTTCTTCCATTTGACATAGAAGCACCCCTTGCAGGTATCCAAAACTGCTTCAGCGAAGGTCAGCTGTTTCGGAATCACCGGCTGGATCATCACCTTCGAGAACCCCACATCCGTTGGTCGGATACCAGCCAGATACGCATAAAGCCATGCATCAACAGCGCCAAACATAGGATGGCAGTGTGAATTCATTGTCGGATCCTTTTTCAGTTCAAACCGCTCCCAAATAGTTGTAGCATCGTTTTGCAGCATATACCCCCATGACGGGTATTCCTCTCGGGTCAGCAGTTTCCACGCATCCTCTATGCATTCATTTTCAGCCAGTGCATCCATCACATATAGCGTACAAAGATTTCCGGTTGTAAGTCTGAATCCTGCATTTTCCACAGCTTTATGCAATTTCTCGGCCGCCAATTTCCGCTTATCATCCGGAATAATATCCAGCCATAACGCAAATGCCTGACATGCCTGTGAGCCGCTTGCAAATGTCCCATCCTCTTGAAGCCATTTTTGCAGCATGGCCATTCGAATCATTTCCGCTCTATTACGATGCGCCGCCGCATCCTGCTCCAGACTCAAGATTTCTGCAAATCGCGCAAGCAGCCGTGCATTGTAATAGCAGTAGCCCGTCGACAAAATCGCTCCGGGCGTAACCACTGAAAACGGTGCAATTTCCATGCAGCAGTCTTCCGGAGAGGCCCAGTCTCCATACAGTGTATTGGAAACAATTCCGTCGTTCGACATCTGATAAATACGGTCATTCCATGCACAGAGTGCGGGATATGCCTCCCGGAGCAGCGTCGTATCTCCGTGATGCAGATATGCCTGTTTGACGGCAATGAGAAATGATGAACAAACAGGATCCGTTGGCTGCGTTCCATAAATGAATGGCACCGTGCATGGAATCGCCCCCACTTCATCCTGCGCATCCATAATGTCGTGAACAATTTTGGGGAACAGTCTTCCTGTTTCAAAATTAAATGGCAATTCTTCAAACCGAACCGTCGCGTCATTCAGCCAGAACATCCGTTCATCGCGCTGTGGGCAGTCCGTCGGAAGATTGTGCAGGTTTGCGCGTTCTGTCGCTACAATGCTTTCGTGCAATGCATTGACCATACTGTTGCCGCAGCGGAACGTACTGCTATTATCCACTGCGTTATACAAGGCAAGCGCAGTTATGGATTCCGAATCCGGAACGGCATTCAGTCCTGTAACTTCTGCATAGCGAAAGCCGTGATATGTAAACGAAGGTGTCCATAGCTGACCATTCTTATTCACGCCCCCTGAAATATAGCAATCTGTCGCCGCAGCACTCCTGAGCGGAGCTGTGTAGAGCATCCCGTTTTCGTCCAAAAGCTCCCCATGCCGGATTGTAATCCGGCTGCCCTCCGGAAGATCAGCCGGAATGCGAAGTTCACATACTCCGGCAAGATTTTGCCCAAAATCAAAAATATACCTGCCTTGTTCGGGCATTGTAATTGCCTGCGGCCGGTATCTTTTCCCGATTTGAACCGGCTCCAGTTTCTGAAGTTCCATTGCATACGCTTTTGCTGGTGGTTCTGCGAGTCTGCATCCCGTACCATATGCCATCTCCGGTGTACACCAGTGAGGTATTTCATTTCGCGCATCATATGTCTCGCCCTGAAAAATATTTGTCTGCACAATCGCGCCGCGTGTAGATTCCCACTTCTCATCTGCACAGATTCGGGCGTGTTTCCCGTTCTTCCCGAAAAGCTCCAGTACTGCCGTAAAACAAGGCCTTCCCATAAACGGGATTTCTCTGCCGCCTGTCGCCTTCAGATATTCGCCTTCATTCCGCCGCCACCCCGGTGCAATCACCATTCCAATTACGTTTTTTCCAATGTGCAGCAGCTTTTGCAAATCCGTATGCGCCGTATAGCAGCAGCGCTTGTGATAAGACGTAAAAGGCGGTGTCATCCAGTCATCCAGCGCAATTCGATTCCCGTTCAGATAGAGACTATGATAACCGAGGCCACAGGCATAGAAAAAACAGTTTTCCGGTATTTCGGACAGTTCGAAACGTCTTATTGTATAAATTGCACCGTCACCGTAATCATCAGCCGGCTCGAGCCACGATGCAGGCCACGCTTCCAGCAGTGCCGTAGCAAAACGCCGCCGCACACATTCGCTGCGTTCTCCGCTTTGATTCTGTACCTGAAGCGAAACGGTATATATGTGGGAGCCTTTCAGCGCAACGCCATCATATGTAAGGCATTGTTTCTGCGTTCTGACCCATCCGCTGTCCCACAGTTCGGCGTGTGCATCCGCAACCGTAAGCCTGCACGCAGTCTGATACTGACCGCTTCCCGTCCCCTGCACGGCCCACGAGAATGTTGGTCTTGGATTATCTGTAAAATCAAGATCCTTCCAACGTCCACAGTCGATTCTCAAATCGAACGGTCGAAAGCTTAAACCCATTCCATGTACCTCTCTTACCCTTCTTACTCCTATTGAAGGCCGATTTTCCGGCAATTCTCCTCCCCTACGCGCATACACGCCGCACGGAGCAGTTCCTCTCCCTCCGGGCCGTCAATCGCAGAAAAGCAGTCATAGATTGGTTTTCTCCGTCCGTCCTCCGCCAGAAGGCCCAACAGCAATCCCTCGTTTTTTTCATCCAGATGGCTGTGGTAGATAAATGCTTCAATCTCTGATATCGCTTTGATTTTATGAAATGCCAGCACAAATGCGTCTGCCTGAAGCCGCTCACCCTCCGGCGTATCACCGGAACACAGTCCCTGTTCGGACAGGATGATATGCCGGATTTTTCCCCTGTGCAGAAATTGCTTCTGCTTGAGATACGCGGCGAGTATCTCGACATTCCGGAATGTGATCTTTCCGGTGTCAAAGCTCTGTATCGCCGTTGTATCGTTCCAGAAATCTGCCCGTTTCAGATCCTCCGGGAACGGATGGTACGCAACGCCCCAGTCAAAATCGCCCTCCGCCTGAACATTTCGCTGCAAGGCGTCCAGAAGTGCTTTTCCCCTGTAGAAGTGCTTTTCATTCGGTTCCAGCAGCATATTCCAGCAATGATCGAGCGAAATATATACTCTGGCCTGCGCATAGTGCTTCCTGACCGCATAAAAAGCACACCGTAGCGCGATCTGATATTCCGACAGGAAGGTATCCATGTCCGTTTCTCCGCAATTGCAGTAAATCCACTGCGCATTCACCTCGTTGCCGATGATCCATCCGCATGCTCTGCCGTATTTTTCATCCGGTCGCATATACCGCTCAGCGAGGAATTCCATACACGCTATTAAAAGCATCAGCGGTTCCTCTGCGGTCACACGGAACGCGCTGACAATGCTGCTCGGATCGAGCCGCGGATGCAGCAGCAGCGGCGTCAGCACCGGGTCGCCCCAAACGCCATGCCATTCTGCCCGCGTAAGAATGATCAAGTCAACGACTGTTCCGCCATCCGACAGCATTTTGATTCGCCCGTCCAGCTGCTCCATATACGCGCGGTTAAAATAATAGATTCTTCCCATACAGGGAAACGCAATTGCACGGTTCTCATCGGATGATTGCACAATGCATGGCAAATTGACGTTGAGTGCGGCATGTCCAAGTCCAAGCTCCTGCACATTTTCGAATGTCTTGACCTGTAGCCCTTTGATCGTTGAAGCAGTTGGATACGGATAGTCCCATTCAGTGCCAGCTTCCCGCAGCTCCGCATAGCATGGCCCCGGAATGCGCAGTACCTCGCCGTTTCCTATCTCATATACAAACAATTTGCAATAGAGCAGATCGCGTTCTCCCAGCATACGGGAAAAGGATATCCGCACGCATCCTTGTGTCAAATTCTTCTGAACGGACACCGTTGCGTATTCTTCCAGATTTGGACGCTCCGGGATCTCATACGGCGCGCGAAATTCAACCTCGAACTGTGTATCTTCACTCATAGCCGTACCAAGGATATCGATACAGACCTGTTCCCGGTCCGCTGTGATCTTTTCGACGCGGAGCGTGCTCGTATCTGACGTCTTATTTGCAATGCTCATTCCTTCACCGCCCCGATCATAATTCCTTTTACAAAATACTTCTGCACAAATGGATATGCGCACAAAACAGGCAGCGACGCAACAACGATAACGCCGTACTTGATGATCAGCGCAAGCTGAAGCTTGGCTTCTGCCGCCGCAATATCAAGTCCCGCCATATTCAGATCGATCTGATTGTTGATCAGGATCTCGCGCAGGAACAGCTGCAGCGGATACTTGGTCTGTGTTCCCATATAAACCAGCGCATCGAAGTAGCTGTTCCATTTACCAACGCCGTAGTAGAGCGCCATGACAGCTAGGATCGGTCCGCTGAGCGGCAGGACGATCCGGAACAGGACCTGTGCCGTGTTCGCCCCGTCCAGTTCCGCCGCCTCAAACAACGCCTGCGGAATATTCGTCTGGAAGTATGTCCGCATAATAATGATGTAAAGAAAATGGACTGCGCTCGGAAGAACCATCGCCCAAATCGTGTCGTATATTCCCAGATTTACAACAACCATGTACGACGGGATCAGTCCGCCTGAGAAAAACATGGTAAACATGAACATCCTCGACAGAAGCTTTCCGGGACGAAAGTCCTTGCGCGAAAGCGGATACGCCGCGCAGATCGTCATGACCAGATTGATGCACGTCCCAAGTACCGTATAGATCAGTGTATTCTTATAGCCGATCCAGATGTTCTTATACTCAAAAATTGCCTTGTACCCCTCCAGCGTAAAACCTTTAGGAAAAAGCCAAACCTTGCCCAATGTTACAGCAGCCGGATCGCTGAAGGATGCGCTCAGCACAAAAATCAGCGGCCACAAAAAAATGGCAGCCAGCACGACCATCAGCGTCACATTGACTACGTCAAACACCTTGTCCGACATACACTGCTTCCGGAAAGAGCTCTTTGTATGATGCAGCTTCATTTACTTCTCCTCCTTACCACAGCCCTGTCGCGGTTTTCTTTTTTACAATCGTATTCGTCGTGACCAGCAGGATGATGTTGCACAGCGAATTGAAAAGCCCGACCGCCGTTGAATATCCAAAATCGCTGTCGATCAGTCCGACACGATAAACATAGGTGGACAGTACATCAGACACCGGCAGATTCAGTGAATTCTGGAGCAGCAGGGATTTCTCCATGTCCACGCCCATAATTCCGCCCATCGCGAAGATCAGCATAATCATCGCTGTTGGCATGATCGTCGGCAGATCGATATACCAGATTCTCTGAAGCTTGGTTGCGCCGTCAATAATAGCGGCCTCATGCATCCCCCGATCAACACCGGAAAGCGCAGAAATATACATGATCGCCGAAAAACCCATACTCTGCCAGACACCAGACCACACAAACAGATGCCGGTAGTATTGCGGACTTGACAAAAACGGGATAGATTCTCCGCCGAAATGCTGGATAATCTGATTGATAATACCCGTTCCCGGAAAAAAGAAGATGGTGATCATGCCGCACAAGACCATCATGGAAATAAAGTTCGGAGCGTAGGAGACCATCTGGATAAACTTCCGAAAGCGCTTTCCCGGCAGATAGTTCAGCAGCAGCGCAAAAATAATCGGGATCGGGACGCTTACCAGAAGCGAGTAGATACTCAGCGTCAGCGTATTTTTTAAGAGTGCAGAGAATTTATAGCTGCTGAAGAAGCGCTTGAAATGGGCAAAATGGTTCCATTGACTGCCCCATATCCCCAGCCTTCCCACATAGTCCTTGAATGCGATCTGAACGCCGTACATTGGAACATAATGATATAATATATTACGACCGGCAGGATCATCAGATACAGAATCCAGTTTTTTCGGAAGTCCTTGCGCAGCCCTCCAGCATCCTGCTTCTGTCTTAACCGCTCCTGCGGCATTGTGTTTTGATTGCGTGGCATTTCGTTGCACCATCTTTCTTTGCCTGTGTCCGCTTTCTGCATCGGCTCACAGCCGGATTATTAAAAGGGCGCAGAGAAACAGCTCTGTTTCTCTGCGCCGGTCTATGTATCAGTCTGCG
>ENA-OURZ01002946-OURZ01002946.1-human-gut-metagenome-genome-assembly--contig:-NODE-2946-length-15091-cov-17.761506_pt1 | contig 15091 bp, 6 predicted proteins | sample MGYA00242073_ERZ509195 | MGnify/ENA primary metagenome ERZ509195 (study PRJEB26280, sample SAMEA2338837) | human gut metagenome | biome: human gut; feature: human-associated habitat; material: faeces...
AACCTAACGGCCGTGGGGTGGTTCCCCGCCACAACCCCAACCCGTAGGGTGGTTCCCCACGCAGAACCTAAAAATCAACCGAACAACGGCCATGTACACCCAAAAAAATTTATTTCCCAATAACCCACCATAGGGGGAGGGCCAAACCCGGCCCTCCCCCTGTGTATGATGGATTATCCCTCTATACCCTATTGGTGAATTGTAACATTGTTTTGCCTTGCGGCGGGCGCATCAGGCGCGGTTCTTCTTTTTCAGGCTCAGCAGCACGCCAACACCGGCCACAACCAGCAGCACACCAATGCCGCTGAACAGCAGGGTGCCGAAACCACCGGTGGTGGGCAGGTCGAAGCCCTTGCGGTTGATGATGACGGTAACATGGCGGCCATACGTCTTATCGCCCTCGGTAACGCCAGTCTGAGTACCATCCTTAGTAAAAGTTTCTACCTTTTTTGTCACATCATGCTTAACCAGTACATCACCTTTATACTCCAAGGATTCAGTCCATGTCGTCTTATAAGCAATATTCAATTCTACTTTTACCGGAGCCTGCAAAAGGTTATAACCCTTGTTCGTTTTAGTTTCTACCAGATAGTAAGTGCCGTTTGCAAGTCCGTTCACATTGACTTTACCGTCAGTACCCGTTGTGATATCAGACTTAACTTTTACCCATTTCTGGTCAGCGCCTGCTGCCGGAAGTTTCAGTGCGTTTGCTGTAGCGCTATCAATTTCGACTGCACCGTCAGGAAGTTTTTCATCGTTTCCTACCAGCTTATACAAATCAAAGGTTACGCCTGCAAGGAAGATATCTTCACCATTTTCTTTGACATCAGCCTTCTTCACAATCTGAATCTGGAACGTATAAACGACAGTTTCATCGCTGCGTTTATAATTGTTCTCCGGATTGTCCTTGTCCTCATCGCTCACATTTGTTTTGTTAGAGTACTCCAGCTTAGCCTGGTTCGAGTTGCCAGTAGTGGTCATATCTGCATCATCAGTCAGTTTTGCCTTATAGCTAATGACAATCTGCTTACCTGCATATGCTGTCATATTGGCGGGAACAAATGTAACCTTAAAACCATTGCCAAGTTTATCAATGGTGTATGCGTCTGTAGGAACGGCTACCAAGCTTTCGCCATTCTTATACTGGACACTGATAAGGTCGTTACCATCAGCATCCTTTACCTGATCGACCAAATTGGTCGGGGTATCCGTTACTTCAAACTTCTTCAGGCGGGTGATATTCTGGGGAACGGTAACAGTAATCTTGTACGGAATTTCATCGCCTACATTGTAGTCAGCAGCTTTACGATCATCGCCGGTTGTACGGTCTTTTACCGTCTTTTCAATGTCAGGTGCATAGTTTTTAACTGTTACTGTTGTGTTTTCTGCGGTATAGTCACTGCTATGGTCTGCATCTTCTGCTCTGCTTACCGTACCATCTGCAGCAATCGTAAATACATAATAATCACCTGCATTGATGACGTATTTACGATTTTCATCTGCTACTGTATCGTCATAACCAATTTCCTGGAAACGGTAATTACCCGGCTTCAAACCGTCAATGGTTACTTTACCGTCAGCACCAGTCGTTTCAAAAGTAGTAGTCTTATCGGGATAACGTACCCATTCTCCTGTTCCGTCATCCTTCTGACGTTCAAGATTAAAAATAACCCCTGCCAGCGGTGTTTCCGTTTTTCCTTCAACGCCGACCTTTTTCAGCGTAATAGCACCTTTATGTGTGCTGTTTTTGGGGTAAACAACCACATCATACAACCACTGCTTCTGAGCGTTTGCATCTTCTGTCACACGCGTCATAGGAATAGAAACCAAGAACGGTTCTACCGGTTCAGTAACTGTAGCCGGTTTGCTGGTTTCCATCACAAGATAAAGGCCAACAGGGAGATCCGTGAACTGCACCATGCCGTCCGCGTTTGTTTTTTTCTCCACGCCGATGTCAGCAACACCTTCAATTAGGTTGTTATATTGTGCTTTTACTTTGCCATTTTCATCAATGTAGTCAGATACTTTCGCTGCTGGTTCACTTGTTTTACCGTCATAATATTCTTGCAATTTGGCTGCACCTTTTACCCAATAAATAGTAAATCCAACATCTTCTGCGGGTTCCGTGCCAGCAGGAATATTCTGCTTTTCACCTGTACCATTTTCGCTTACAATATCCTTGTCGTGCAGATACTTATAAATGGTAATCGAGCCTTTCTGATTGGGATCAATTACACTGTCTGTTGTCTTCGTTGTTTCTGGCAATGCGGGTGCATCCGCTGCCATTGCTGGCATAGCGCACAGGCTGAGGGCCAGAGCGGCGCTCAACAGGCCTGTGAGAAAACGTTTTGCTTTTTTCATTTCAGTACCTCTTCTCTTAAAAAAGTCATCATCGGATGGGCGGCGGGGCCGCCCGGCTTAAGGGTTCTGCATCAGCACGGCGTGCAGTGCGGGGCGCTGCAGCGGGGAAATGCTGCCGCGCCGCCCGCACTGTGCCGTGAAGAAAAAAGGAGGAAAAACCGGGCCGCTTGCCCACTTGGCTTAAGGTGCATCTGAAAACAAAGGAAATAACGGATATTTCGCAGCCACAAGCAGGATGTAAGGCAAAGAGCCGCCGGAATCCTTTCCGGATCCCAAGGCTTCTTAACACAAAATCCGGCTGCGCTTATAGAAACAGGCGATATTTTCCGCTTTTCAGTTACACACCCCGGCTTATGGCTGCGCCCTGCCGTAAACGGGTGCGCACTGGCGGGCAGGCCCTGTATCCTGGGGGTTGCTGGGTTTCCGGGGGATGGTTAATGTCGCCGGCCCCCTTTCCTGTTGTAGCGGAATGTGAATATCAACAGCCCTGCCACCGCCAGCGGCATGCCGATCAGCAGCCACAGGCTTGGCGCGTCTGCACCCGTGTGGGGCAGCTCAGGCGTTTTACGGTTCAGAACGGTAAGGTTCATGGTGTAGGTGTTGTCGGACTGCACAAACGTTTTTGTGTCCGTAATTTTCTCCCCATCAATAAAACACTCGCCGCCTTGGGTAAATTGGATCTTAATTGGCTGTGCCAACAGGTTGTACCCCGGATGTGCCTTGGTTTCCGTCAGGCGGTATGTACCGGGTTCCAGATCTTTGAACGGGTTCGAGATTATCTTGCCGTTGTCGTCCGTTGTACCGGTATAGGTAGTATCTACCTGCGTTTTTCCTTCGGTTGTTTCGACCAGCTTTTCCAGCTTGAACTCAACACCACCCAAGGGCACATCTTCGCCATTTTTGCCTTTTTCCGCGTCCTTCTTGATGATATCCAGTGCAAACTTCGGGTTCTGCAGCGTGTTGGTCAGCACAATCTTGCCGCTGCCGCCGGTGATGGTTCCATCGGGGGTTACTGTGGCTGGCGTTGTAGTTGCGCCGGTTTCGCTGTCCGTTTCGCTGTTTGCTGTGGCTGTATTGCCTGTTGAGCTGCCCGCGCTGTCCGCTTCGCTTTTTGGTGTTGCTTCAGCCTTTACCGTTACAACATACGTATTGCCCTTAATCGTAATGGTTCCGTCTTTCGCTGCCGGGGCAAATTTGCCAGCCTCATCCACCGTACCTTCCACAATGCGGTACACATAATCGGTGTGGCTATTATCCGTATTGATTTGGTACTGATCCAAACCGCTAAAGGTATACAGCCAGCCGTTATCTTTGTGGTTAACCGTAACATATTTGCTGCCCGAGGTCGGGTAGTCAACAACATCCCACGGGGCATCCTCAGCACTGTTTGCCAGGCGGCGCTGGAGCTGGATGTAGATTGTATCCGGCTGGTTCTCTGTACTAAGGTCCGTACCATTTGCATCTTTCCAGAGCTTGTCGAACTCAATGTTGATCAGTGTGTGCTGGGTGTTGGTAAAGATTGCGGTAATTGGGGAGGTGCCTGCCTCCTTAATCTCGCCTTCCACCATGGTGTTGTCGATCACATGGGCGTATTGACCATCCGGAACGGTTACGCTTTGCAGTTTGGCACCATCGGTGCTTCCGATTTCCTGGATGGTATAGCGGGTGCCAACGGGGATGCCGGTGATGGTTCCGGTGTGTTCTGAGTTGCTATCATCGCTCATGTTGATCTTAACATACCTTATGATGTCCTTTTCTTCCAGACCCTCACCGCCAACATCACTAAATGTAACTTTGAACTCGTAGGTTCCGGTCAAGTTTTCACCGTCTGCGGCCTTCTTTTGGATTGTCAGCCCGCCGGTTCTGACGGTGTTGACGTATTTTACCTTTAGCTTTGTCAGCGTGGAGCTTGTTTCGTCCGGGTTCTTATAGGAGCGGAAGACGATGGTGTTGGCTTCTTCGGGCTTTTTGCTCACCTTGTAGCCATCATTCTTTACACTATCGTCATAAACTTCCGTTCGGCCATCATCGGGGCCTTTGGGGGGATAATTCTGCTTTTCTAACGACCTCTTTTCCCCGAATGTTACGGTCTTTACTTTTGATGTGTCCTCCGGATTCGTCGAAGTAACCACCTGCCCGTTCTCGTACACGGTCCATGTGGTGTCGTACAGGCTTTCGTTCAGTTTCTCTCTGAGCGAAATGTAGCTGCCGCGGCGGAACTGGTCGCTGAAGGTAACGGTTTCTCCATCTTCCAGAACAAAGCGTCCGTCCTCGTCCACCAACTGGGTGTCTGTGTCCTCGGTGGAGGTGTACTGTGCGTATTTGGCTTTTTCCAGCTGACCGCTTTTGGCGGAGCCGTAATCCGGGATTTTCTCCTGATCGGTTGTAAAGCCGGTCATCGTACTTGGCACCGCTTTGGGAATGAAGGTAAAGTTCCTGAAATAGATGTTGCGGCTATAGTTATCGCCCACGCGGATGGTTTTGACGTTGCCGCTAAAACCGTCCTGCTCTTTCATCTTGTGCAGGTCCAGCTTTACGGTGACCCATTTGCCTGTCTTCAGTTCGACCGAGCCATACGTTGCGCCGTTAATGCCTGTTGTGCCAAGGCTGCCTTTTTGGACGTTTTTATCATCCAGCAGTTCCAGATACAGGTTGTTGAGGGAAAGGTCACCTCCACTATCCCCTGGATCAACGTAAACCTGGAACGTAAGGAAGCGCATGTTGTCTTTGATATTGATGGGGGCATTCAGCGTCAGGATGCCACGACGTTTATAACGCCATTTACTGACGGGTTCCGTATCCGTATAGCGTGCGTACCAGTGAAGGACCTTTTCGTCTTTATGCTCGGAATCTGGCCAGCGGTTTGTTTCCTTCTCGAAAATGTAGTCCTCGCTTCCTGTGGTTGCGGGGGCAATGCTGCTAACATCCGCATCCAAATTCACCTCTTTGGTATCGCTTGGATTCGGTTTAGCGGCCTCTTTTTCTCCATAATGGGTTGCCTGGTTCTTGATGGTGAAGTTGAAGATTTTCTGGCCTGTAAAGCAGTTTTTGAAGTCATCATCAGTAACGTTGGTCAGATCGACCTCTTTTTGAACCTGCAGCTCGTTATTATCCGGGAAGTTGAACGCCACCGCCATGTTGGACTCCCACATACCGCGTTCCATATAGTACATGGTAAGGGTGTGCTTTTTGCCTTTGTCGAGGTCATTAAAAGTAGTGCCTTGCGCGTAGAACTTGATGTCCTCGCCATGATATGTTACGGTCTTGACAGGGTTGCCTTTTTTTTCATCTTGATCACCTTCTAATGACGTTCCGCCTGTTTTGACCCTACTGACATAGGCTGTTACACTATTATTCTTTTCATCTGCCTTGCCAAATTCCAGCAGGCCGGAAACCTCACCATGGGCGCCGCCAACGTCAAGCGCCAGCTTGCCATCAATGAATACCCAAACGTCATCGTCACCGGAGAAGAAGAACTTGATGCTGGTTTTTTCCGTTGTTCCATCTGCCTTTTCTGTTTCCACCATGCCGTCATCCGTCAGGGTAAAATCCATCTGCAGCTTGGTGCCAAAGCCGTAATTGTAGGTAGAAAACACACCAGGGGTTGCTGTTTCATTGAACGGGAAGTAGCCATAAGGGTCTTTCGGGTTCGATAACGCACTCACATTCTTTGAAGGATCTCTGTTAGTGGTACTTTCTTGGAGAAAATATTTTGAATCCGAATTTTGTCCCGAATCTTGTTTTAGATACAAGGTTGTATCCTTGCTGTCAAAGCACCAATAATCAACGTTCGTCTCATTACCAAAAAGATTTTTCACTTTAGTAAATGGGAACTTTACATTCTCATACACTTCACCAAGCTTTGCATTTTTACTATTCTTTCCTAAGAGGAACTCTTTGTTAAAGTGCGGCTCTACTATTGCTGTTTCTGTTCCGTTTAACAACGGTGCTCCATCTGCTTTACCGGTGGATGTTTTATTCGCAACCAAACCCTGATAAGCATAGTATGTATGATTATTGTCATTGTTTTGAGAATCTTCATTATACTGAGAGTTATTGATTGCCATAAAACGCCGATCGTTTGTGTTGTACCCAAACAAATTTAATGTCCCAGCAATATCGCTAAAGTTAGTTCCTCCTCCAGGCTGGAAATGTCCGGTATAAAGCGGGTATGGGGCATTTGCATTCTTATAATAATCGCTCAGCGCCTGATCAAATTCACGGAAGGGTACCCAGTTGCGGTGACTTACAGTAGAAGAATTTTTATCGTAACTACCACGGTTATTGCCGTTCAGTTCGTAATCTGTATAATAGTCATACAGCGTACTGGTAACATATTTTGTGTCTGGTTTTTCCGTAAATTCAGCGGGTTTAATATCTACTACTTTAGTGTCAGGATTTTTCCACGTTTCGGCATCACGCAGGGTACCTTTTGGAGCCCAGTAGCCTCCACGAGTGGTACCTTTATATACTGCATCGTCATTCGTATCCGCATAGAAGCAATTTTTGTCATCTGTGGGAATCGGCAGCCACTCTGTACTTACTCCATTTCCTTTTGTCGCATTGTCATCGCCAATTTCTTCACCGGAAAAGATGATTGAACGATATCCTTGGGGAATGTCAATATAATAAAGGTTTTTGTTTGTACCATCTTTTACCAGCGTACCACTTTCGGATTTTACGTCGTCTCCTTTTATTCGATAATAAATGGTCTCTTTATTATTATTATTGGCTTTGGGGATTGAAAAGTCGTCGGTATCTCCATTCAATGCCATCTTGGAAAAAGTAGCATCGTAATAGATACGGGTGGCACCGGGACGCCCCCATGTTGCATCCTCAATACCATTATACATGTAGCAATAGCATTGACCTTCGGAATACTGGAAGCGTTTCTGCTTTTCTCCTGTTACTTCCTCATTATAAAAATTGTAGTATTCACTTATTTCTGTATTATCATCGCCCGCGGTAAAGCGAACAAAAGAGCAAAGATCTTTAGGAATGGCAAAGGTTGCTGTGGAACCAGGTTGGATATCATTTAAGGATATTGGCTGCTCACTGACTGGGGTAAGGGTTTTATTAGTATCTAGTTCATAAAACCAGGCTTTGACGTTCGTTAGTGTTTCACTGGTTTTATTTTCAAAGGCCATCGTTTTGTTAGCGAAATGCTTATGGCCAACCTTATAGATTTTCCACAGCTCTGGATGCCAGCCATCTCCGTTCTCTCCGTCATAGTAGTCGCCGCCGATATAATTCGGATTAACTGGATCGAACGATATATCCCGTAGCTGATTATTATCATCTACTTTAACAATGGTTACTGTGTATGTATGTGTTTCTCCTTTATATCCGCGAAATTCAAGTCCACCCAACACTCCATATTTATAGTGGTCTTGATGATTCAGGACCACAGAATAAATTTTTCTTCCGTCATCCGTTTCGCTAACTTCCTTCATAGGAAGTTCATATTTTGGATCATTTTGACTTTTTCCAATAATGGCACGTATTGTCACCCCTGTATAATCGATCCAACTCTTAGGCACTGCAAAATAGAGCGTGTAAGTATCCGGCACTCCCGTCTCACTAACTGCCTGCACGTTATCCACGCTTGTTGCGGCGTACATCTTCTGCGGCTGTTCGGTCGGTTCCGGGGTGGCGGTGGGGGTCACGGTCGGCGTGGGGGTGGCCGTTGCGGTGGCTGCCGGTTCCGGGGTCGGGGTGGGTTCTGCCGTTGGCTCCGGCGTTTCGGTCGGGGCGGGCTGCTCCGGCTCGGCGCTTTGTTCCGGTTCCGGGGTGGCGGCATCCGGCACCGGGGTGGCGGCGTTCTGCTCCGGCGGAACGGTATCCTCCCCGGAGGCCGTTCCCTGCTCATCCTCCAGCAGCTCTACTTCGTCAGGTGCGTCGGGCAGAGGATCCACCTCGGCGTATACAGGCAGGGCCATTGCCATAACCAGGCAAGCGGTGACAAGCAGCGCTGTCAGCCGGCGCGCCCAACCTGTTGTGTTTTTCCCTGTTCTATTCAATCTGCTCACCCGTCTTTCGCGCTGGCTTGATGGAAGCACATTGTTCCACAGGGGATCCCCTGTGAAACAGTAAAAGAAGCCAGCTTCTTTTACTTGCGCAACCGTTGCCATGTTGTTTTCAAAAAAAACCGCATCGAGTCTTCTCATTGCGCATTTACTTTTTATTTTTTTAATATAGCACCTTTACACCAGAAAGACAATACAATCCACGCAAATTCCTGTTTTTCAGCACTTTTACTGATTGCGTTTTTCTCCAATTATATAATGTGTTCAAAGCCTTTGTATAATTTACTCCTGATTTTCTTTTTGGCAGCGGTCCCTTTTATATACTTTGACCGCGCGTTTATGATCCTCTGCGCACGCAGAGCGCAACTTTGCGGCAAAATTCGCCTTTTTTGTTGCATTTTCCTGTTTTTGCGCAATTATTTGTTTCGCATGCGCCTGTTTGCGGCGGGGCCTGGCGGCTGGGTGGGCGCCTTGTGGGAGGGATGGCAGGTTTGCGGCGCACGGTTCCCGTTTTTTTTGCGGCGCGATGGGTACACCGCGCCCCTGCAAACGGTTTGCGGTGTTTGCGGCGGCGGGTGTGTGTTTGGTGGATTGCACGCCCGCCAACGGGACGCCGTTCTCCCTTTACAACGGGGTGCGGGTTTGCTGCAGATATGCCATTCGCTTTTTTGTCCCCCCTGCCCCGCCCCTGATTCCCGGTTCCCCTTTGCCGATTTCTATTTGCGCCAGCTCCTGAGGTGCATCTGAGAGCAACGAAAATAGCGGATCTTTCGCAAGCAAAAAATCCGGCTGCGTTTGCTGAAACAGACGAGCTTTTTCTTTGTTTTCAGATACACCTCCAGCTCCCAGCTTTCAATCTATCCTGTGTAAACTGCAACCCCTCACGCGCCATTCTGTGCGGCACTTACCTTATTATAAAAGGGGTTCTACCCTGTGTAAATTTGCAACTGATCTATTTGAAGCAGCTGTGAGCTGTTGCAATTTTGCACAGGGTATTGCCCGCATTCTGTGCCGAACATTCCCGAAACGTGTTGGAAAAACGCACAGGATTGCCTTGTTACCCTATGCCGCTTACCGTTGGAAAAACGCACAGGTTACCCCCGGAGCAGTTGCATTTTACACAGGGTATTCCTGCTCCCCTGCCCCGCCGTGACCCGCGTACCTGTTGGAAAACCACACAGGATAGGCCCGTTCCCCGTGTTGCAATTTACACAGGTTTGGCTGTTTTTGGCTTATTTGCAACTTTACGCAGGTTGCTTTCCGCACAGGAAAATGGTGGTGGAATGCACAGGCTGCAGTTGGTTGAACACACAGGTTTGCGTTGTTAAATTACACAGGCTCTACCTATTACTAATATAGAACTAAACATCTAAGCCATAATAACAACCAGAGGTAAGCCGGGAGATGGGGAAGAAGGGGGAAAAAATTGGTGTTGCCATTCCATCAGGTTACAGAACCCTGAAACGGCAGGACAGAAAAGCACAAGAAAACCCTGTGTAACCTGCACCTGGGCTGCAGCCCCCACAGGATATATGGCAAACCACAACGCGGGTGTTGCATTTTGCACAGGGTAATGGCGGTGGAACCCTGTGTAAATTTGCAATTCTTGCGCTGGACAACAGGATGTGCTATAATGTTTAGCATGATGTGCGTGACCACCCGGGATACAGCAACCGATATAGGAGGCCCCTGCTTATGGCGGCAAGTAAACAGAAAAAAGATGATCCGTTTGTCGTTACGTTTGAAGAACGCGGGGACCAGACCATCGTTCGCAAATCCAATGACCTTGTACAGATGACGCGCAACAACCTGACGCTGAGCCAGCAGCGCCTGATGCTGCATATTTTTTCGATGATTAAGCCAGAGGATACGGACCTGCCCTCTTATGAGCTGAGCATTTATGATTTTATCAAGATGACCGGCATGGACCCGCACAGCGGGGCGCTGTACAAGCAGGTGCGCAAAAATATTGAGGAGCTGGCCAACGCGCCCATCCAGTGGATCAAGAATAACGGAACTTCCACGGTGGAAACATTCCGCTGGATCGATAAAGTGCGCATTGATGAGGGCCGCGCGCGCATGACCATCACGCTGGATCCGGTGCTGAAACCGCACCTGGTGCAGCTGAAAACCCTGTATACCACCATGGATGTGACCTACACCATGCTGATGCGGTCCACCTATTCCATCCGCATTTACGAGCTGTGCAAGAGCTACCAGAGCCTGTACCTGAAAAAGAAAGCGGCCGGGGAACCGCTGGTATGGAACCTGAGCATGCTGTATGAACAGCTTTCGTATACGGCCAACCGATGGTCGGATTTCCGCCGCCTGGCACTGGAAAAGGCAAAGGCGGAAATTAACGAAAAGACGGATATTATTTTTAATTACGATGTGTACGAAAAAAAAGGGCAGAAGGTTCTTTCGCTGGTGGTAACGATTGACCCGGTGGATGATGCCGCTGCACAGGCCAACCTGGACAGCATCAACAGCACAGTGCGCAAAAAGAGCAAAAAGAAGGGCCGCCCCACCGTGGCGATTGAGGATTCGCTGCTGGATGACCCCAGCGTGATCACCTTTGATTATGTTTCGGCACCGGAAACAACGATCCCCTATTCCTTTGGACGCCACCGCACCGAGCTGCGGGAGGAAATTGTTGTGAAAGCGCGCATGGATCAGCTGCGCGCGGAGATTACGCCCGAAGAGCTGCACGCGGTGGAAGTGATCATTGATGTGTTGGCAGATGCCTGCTGCACCATCCAGGCAGGCGATGGCGAGCAGGACGGCGGCAACAAAACGGTGTTTGGAAAGATGAATGCCATCATCCTGGATTGCGGCGGGCTGACCAGTTGGCTGGCCGGTGTGGCACCCCGCTATGCACAGGAGATCATTCCCCGGTCGCAGACGATGCGCAGCCCGGCGCGGTACCTGAACAAGGTGCTGCGCGAGGATATGGATAACTATCGCATTTATATTTTCCGCAAGGCAAAGCCGGCAGCCGAACCCAAAGAGGAGCTGTTGGAAGCGGAGTACCATGTGATGGACGAGCCGGTGCAGCAAACGATGCCGGAGCCTGAGCCGCCCACGGTAGAGCTGATTCCTGAAACGATTGTAAAACGGCAGGATATGCGAAAAGAGTTTGCAAAGTTTGTGGATGATGGATACCTGGAAAAGACGTTGACGAGCGGCCAGCGCGGCGCTTACCACGAAATTTACCGCCACCTGGCAGCGCGGTGCGTGCCATCGCCTTCCAGCCTGCGCAATGGGCTGAAAGACGAAATGCGGCTGCATTACCTGGCCTGCATGAATGAAGTGATTGAAAAGTATGGCAGCCTGACCCCATTGATGGAAGCTATGGCGCATGAACTGGACTTTGATGTGTTCTGGGCAAAGGCCGCCAAGGACCCCAACGTGAATAACCCGATGGGGCTGTTCTACCACATTATTGAAGAGCGCGCGCTGAACCCGATCGGCACCATAATGAACGACCAGGCACAACGGCAGAAGGTTGCCGCCAAGGAAAAAGGTGAAAAAGATAAGTGGCACAACGAAAGCTGGATGGATGCTTTTGAGGAAGATATCCCGGATGACAGCGAAGAGTAATTGAGATGAAGCGGAGCGGAACATCCGGGAGCGCTATTATAATAAGGTAAGCAGCGGCTGGCAGATTGCTGGCCGCTGCTTTTTTGTTGGGGTGCAGCTGAGAAATGAAAATATCCGGCGTTTTTTGATTTCAGATAGACCTTGGGCAACACCGCACAATTCCCGCCTTGCGGCTTAAGCACCGCTCCGGCAGCTGCGGCACGGCATCTGCGTTGCCAAAATGCTCGATAATGTCGGGTTGCGGTACCCGCATCGTGCTTCGGGGGCAAAAGCCCCTCGCACTCTGCGACCGCTGCCCCTGCTTCGGTTCGCTGTTTCCGCCACTGGCGGCGCTCACCTTTGCAGCATCCAGTATTATCTGCGCTTTTGGCCTAGCAGCTACCGCACCTCGCTCGCCGTATCGGCACTTAGAATTATGCGGTATTGCCCTAAATATCAAATGGCCCGGCTGCAAATGCAGTGCGGGCCGTTATTTTTAGTTTTGCTGTATATCCTGTACGTCATCGGCGAATTTTGTTTGACGCAGACGGACGCAGGGATTATAATAAATGCGGTGTAATTTGCCGGAATTTGTCACAGCCTGGCGTTCCGGCTCAAGGTGCAGTCATACGCTGCCCTGCAAGTAGAGAGGAAAAGAGGAATATTTATGTCCAAAACGTCCATTCCCAAAAACTATCATGATCTTTTGGGCCTGTACGATACCCAGCGGGCCATCGGCATCATCAAAACCATCTTTCAGGAAAAGCTGTGTGCCGCCCTGCACCTGAAGCGCGTTACCGCCCCGCTGTTTGTTTTGAACGGCAGCGGCCTGAACGATGATCTGAACGGCGTGGAGCGCCCCGTCAGCTTTGATGTACCCTGCCTGGATGAGCGCGCTGAAGTTGTGCACAGCCTGGCCAAATGGAAGCGCTATGCCCTTGCTGAGTATGGGTTCCGCCCCGGCCAGGGCCTTGTGACCGACATGAACGCCATCCGCCGCGACGAAGAGCTTGACAACCTGCACAGCATTTATGTAGACCAGTGGGACTGGGAGAAGGTCATCACCGCGAAGGACCGCACCCTGCCCTTTTTGCAGGAAACCGTGCGCGATATTGTGGATGCCGTTTGCTCCACTGCGGACGAGCTGCGCTGGAAGTTCCCGGAGCTGAAAGCCATCCGCCTGACCCGTGAGCCGACCTTTATCACCACCCAGGAGCTGGAAGACCTGTACCCCGACCTGACCCCCAAAGAGCGCGAAAACGCCTTTACCCGCGCCCATGGCACCGTCTGCATCATGCAGATCGGCGGCCAGCTGAAAAGCGGCATCCGCCACGATGGCCGTGCCCCTGACTATGATGACTGGACGCTGAACTGCGATATTCTGTTCTGGCACAAAGCGCTGGGCTGTGCACTGGAGCTTTCCAGCATGGGCATCCGTGTGGACCCGGCCGCCATGACCCGCCAGCTGGAAGCCGCAGGCTGCCCGGAGCGTGCGGAACTGCCGTTCCACAAAATGCTGCTGGAAGGTAAGCTGCCCCTGACGATGGGCGGTGGCATTGGCCAGAGCCGCCTGTGCATGTTGCTGCTGGGCAAGGCCCACATCGGCGAAGTGCAGGTCAGCCTGTGGGATGCCGAGACCAAAGCCGTGTGCGAGCGCGCTGGTGTGCAGCTGCTGTAATATTTGCAGTGGGCGACCTTCTTGATGCCCCGGACAAGCTGTTACGGCTTTGGGAGAATAGCCCAAAGTGCTTTGCAGGTCGGCCATCTCCGCCTGAGAGCTGTCCCTGCGGTCCGTTTTGCCCCAAAGGCATCCCACTTTTCCAAACGAATCAGTCGCCCAAAATAAAAACGTAATCCCTCGGATTCTATACGATCCGGGGGATTTTAACATTTCTGCGGCAAGCCAGGTCCTCTATGGCCAGGAACAAGGGTCTGCCACAAAATCTTCAATTACATCCATCAAATGGATGGGTTCCAGCTGCCCCTGTGTGCACAGCTGCGCCAGGCGCTGTGCCTGTTGGGCATTGGTGCAAATATCTGGGACAAATGCAATATGCCGCCAGCCATCCGGTACCCGCTTTTGGGCCGCAATTCCAAAAGCAGTATAGCGGCCAAGTTCACAACTGAACAGGGTTTGTTCCACCGCAAGATACTGGTAAATCGTTCTCGGCCCCCTTCCACAGCCCAAACACTTTCCCCACCATACCGCAGACATCCATTTTTTAACAGTTCTTACAATTCTTGACAAATTATAGAAGTCATATTAAAATAGTGGCATGTTTTGCGGCACATTTCGGGATGCTTCCTGCCGGGGGATCACGTTGCCCCTGGCAGCGGTGGGGCCTTTCCTGTTTCCCCATCGCCTTATGGAAACATTATGTGAATTGTAGCAGAGGCTGCCGGAATTGTAAACCATCAAATCTGAGAAACGCCCTTTTAGGCTTTCCCAGATTTGGGAAATGGAGGAGGTTTATGCAAGAATCTATTGTGGAAACGTTGAAAAATATGAAATCCGAACAAAACCTGACCCTGCAGCAAATCTCCAGTGCAAGCGGGGTGCCCCTCAGCACCGTAAACCGCATTTTGAGCGGCCAGACCGAGAATCCCAGCTTCCGTGATGTCGCCGCGATCGTTGCCGCCATGGATGGCTCGCTGGATGCGATCACCGGCCTACAAAAGTTGGAGAGCGAAAACGGCCAGTTGCTGGATTCCAACGTGATGCAGCTGCTGCTTTCCATGCAGAACTATTATGCCAAAACCCTGGACGCCACCCGTCAGCAGTACATGCGGGAGCTTGAGAACAAAGACAAGCAGTACCGGGATATCCTTACCGATAAAAACCGCTGGCTGCGCCGCATGTTTTTCTGCCTGATCGGCATGCTGGCTGTCATCTCGTTTTTGCTCATCGTTGATTTTATCAACCCCACCATTGGCGTTTTCCATACCTGAGCCATTCGGCGGCCTGCCTTTTGCAAGGCGGCGTTCTTCCCTGTCTATATCTCACTTATCCCTGTTTTATTTTTCGGCACCGGCGGTGTACCTGCTTTCACCGCCGGTGCCTTTTTTCATTGGCAACACCGCACAATTCCCGCCTTACGGCTTAAGCACCGCTCCGACGGCTGCGG
>ENA-OURZ01002948-OURZ01002948.1-human-gut-metagenome-genome-assembly--contig:-NODE-2948-length-15069-cov-3.112562_pt1 | contig 15069 bp, 13 predicted proteins | sample MGYA00242073_ERZ509195 | MGnify/ENA primary metagenome ERZ509195 (study PRJEB26280, sample SAMEA2338837) | human gut metagenome | biome: human gut; feature: human-associated habitat; material: faeces...
CAGAGCCTTACAGGCGCATATGAAGAACCACCGGCTAGGCCGGTGGGTTCCTTTTGTTTTGATCCTGTCAAAACACTGGGGAAGCTCCATTTCTGGAGCATTTCTTTTGAGAGTGGAGAAAGAAGCCTCAGCGCCGGCACTAAGATTGCGCAAGGGAAATAAGGGATCGTGTAACAACTTTACAGAATGGATACCCTCCGGATTGTTTTCGGGAAAATATGTTCCCGCCGTTCGTTGCAATACGGATCTTCTTGAATGCATTGGAGATACTTTGGGGAACAAGATGTTCTGGTCCCGCATTATGGTACGGAATAAGATGAAAAAACGATTCTTGTGCACGCAGGGTGGTGCGTGGAAAGCCAAACAGGGGAAAAGCGGCTTTTGAAGAAGTTATTGCCGTTTCAGAAGAAGATTTGTATCCGTAATGCTGCTTTTTGTATGAAACCGGACAAACGTTTCCGCGACTCTAAAAGTAAGATTGCGCAACAGGCTTTCTGGCTTGGACAACTTCTGATAAACGGAATGCCGGCCTCTTGCTCCGCACTCTATTTTTTATTGCAATCAGGCAAAAAATATCCCCCTATGGCCTGACGGTCTATACAAGTCGATAAAAGTCGATTACATTGCTAGGCAATCTACTCGGAGGTGAATGCATGATAAGTGACGCCGAACTGCTGAAGTTGGTTATGGAAAGATATCCCGAACAGCCTACTCCGTTTATCATCGAACAATTTACCGTTCTCAAGGCCGGGCTTATTCAGGCCAATAATAAGCTGGCCGCAATGGATATGGAAGAACCTGTCTGCGAACAAGTGATCATCGAAGAACCCATGCCGGAAGCTGCTGAGGCCGCCCCTAGCGCCGCGCCGAAGAAGAAGTTCACCAAGCGCAGCCTTGTTGTCCGCCCTGAAGAAGCCATTGGGGACGATGTTGTTCAGTGTTGCCTCTGCGGCCGGGGATTTCAGAATCTGACGGCGAAGCACCTTCTGTCCCACGGGATTTCCGTGGATGAATACAAGAAGCTGTGCGGATACGTACCGGAGCAGAAGCTTATCTGCAAAAATCTGCTGGAAAAACTGCAGGAAAACGTACAGAAGGCCCAGCGGTCCAGAGAGCAGAAGCTGTCCGGCGAACACCTGAAATAAGCGAAGGCGGGGCATCCCGTTCGGATGCCCCGTTTCGTGGCGTATGCTTGGGTGGGGAGGCCGGAAAGGGGGGTGGACCTTCCGCCGTCGGGAGTGGTATTGCACTTGTACGGGCCGCTCCCTTGCGGGATGCCCGTTTGGTTTGTGTGCCGTTCGTTGCCCCTGACTTCAACAAACGATTTTTCTGATGCTGGAAACACTGTCCCCGCAAGAGGCCATGACGCTCTTCCGCAATGGCGGCGCCTTTTTTGTGGATGTCCGTACTGAAAAGGAATTTCTCAAACGGGCGATTCCCGGTTGCCCGCTTGTTCCCCTCGACAAACTGGAACGTGAGGGCGGGCTGGACAGCCGTTTTTCCGGCAAGCCGGTCGTCTTTTTTTGCCGCTCGGGAAGCAGGACGCAGAATAAGGCCGAGCTCCTGGAAAGAAGCGCCTCGGGCAAGGCGTATCAGCTTGGGGGCGGGATTCTCGCCTGGGAACAGGCGGGATTTCCGGTTTGGAGCATACGCGAGCTGCTGCCCTGTTTTGCGCAGGAACCGCCTTTTATCTCCGGGGTTCTTTCCTGACTCCTGTATTTTATCTGAGCCTTGCCCCTTCCGCCCTCCTTTTTCTATTGGAACGGGGGGCTTTTTTATGCCTTTCCTCCGTGGAAATGGCCCAAAAAGGCTGGCAGCGCTTGACCGAAAACAGGAAATGTTCTCAAATGTCGGCAGGGGCCGAGAGTGCCGCCCGCTTCATGTTGCTCCTCTTCCGGCGTTTGTCATGGTGAGTGTAATATGTTGTTACTATGGATTTATTGTTTGAAAAGAGTAAGTCCATCGCATCCACAAGAAAATCCGGAAGTTCGTGAGTACGGGTTTGGAGCACGGTTTCGGCATCCGGTGGGAGTGGCTGCAATGAGCGTACTGGTGGAGAGGATTCTTCCCACCGCATAGAGAGGGCAATGAGTATGGCGGAATGCAAGCAAGCCGTGTTGGTTGAGAAAGAAACGGCGCACCGGGATTGCCTCACGGGATGCTACGATAGGATGACGATTCAGCATCTGGTAGATCTGTGTTTTTTGAAAAGCGACGTGCGCCAGTCCCATGCGATGTTTGTTATTGATGTGGATAACTTTAAAAGGGTCAACGATACGTGGGGGCGGGAGTTCGGGGACATTGTGCTGAACGATGTCGCGGCTGTCCTGCGGCGGATATTCCGGCGTTCGGACTATATCGGCAGGATCGGTGACGATGAATTTCTTGTCCTGCTCCGGGATGTGGAGCCGGAACGCCTGTCGGAGAAAAAGGCGCAGGAATTTTATACGGCCCTAGGCACGCTGTTTTCCGCCCGTGGCGATGAGCGCCATAAACCGACGTGTAGTGTCGGCATAGCCCGATATCCAATGGACGGGACTCTCTTCGAGACCGTGTTTCAGAGTGCCGACGCCGCACTGCATGAGGCCAAGCGGCTTGGGCTGAACCGAGTGGCCTTTGCTCCCGGCTGTGAGGGAAGGAAGCGTTAGGAGGCGGAGAGGAAGGGGCCAAGGAGCCTTTCATCCCTTCTGTCTGGTGGACATTGCCCCCAGACTCCTTTCTCGCAGCAATCCCCAATCGTTGAAAGGCCGTGAGCCGGGAAGGTTCCGGCTATAGGCAAGATGAAAAAACGCCCGGTTCTTCGTTGCGGAAGAGCCGGGCGGCTGTTTTATGGGGGGATGCGCGGAGGGAAGCTGTGGTGCCGCCTCCAAAAGCGTGGGGGATGGATGTTACCCCTTGGGAACGACGATACCCTGTTTGGCGGCCCAAAGGTTGACGTCCTCCTTACGGATGGCGGCGGCCATCATGCCGGGGAACAGGTCTGGAGTACAGGCGAAGGACGGGATGCCGAGGCCGGCGAGTTTGGCGGCGAGGGCCTTGTCGTAGAATGGCGTGCCTTCATTGCTCAGGGCGAGAAGGGTGATGACCTGTACGCCGGACTGTACAAGCTCGTTGGCGCGTTGGAGCAGGTTCTTTTCCACGCCGCCTTCGTAGAGGTCGGAAATGAGCACAAGAATGGTGTTGCGCGGATCGCGGATCAACGACTGGCAGTAGCCCACCGCGCGGTTGATGTCCGTGCCGCCGCCGAGCTGGACGCCGAACAGGAGATCGACGGGATCGTCAAGCTGCTCGGTCATGTCCACCACGGCGGTGTCGAACACGACGAGATGGGTTTTCACGGCGGGCATGGAGGCCATGACCGCGCCGAAGATGCTGGAGTAGACGACCGACGACGCCATCGAGCCGCTCTGGTCGATGCAGAGGATGATTTCCCGCTGGACGCGCTGCGATTTGCGGCCATAGCCGATCAGCGTTTCCGGAACGATGGTTTTGTATTCCTGCTGCCAATGTTTGAGGTTCGCCCGGATCGTACGGTTCCAGTCGATCTCGGCATGGCGGGGACGCCGGTTGCGCACAGCCCGGTTCAGCGCGCCGCTGACCGCCGTGCGCATGGGCTCCTCAAGCTGCTTCATGAGCGCGTCCACAACCTTGCGGACGACCAGCCGGGCCGTTTCCTTGGTCTTTTCGGGGATGATGCCCCGCAGCGACATGAGCGTGGACACGAGGTTCACGTCGGGCTGCACGCTTTCGAGCATTTCCGGCTGGAGCAGCATACTGTGCAGGTTGAGGCGCTCGAAGGCGTCCTTTTGCATGACTTGCACCACTGAAGACGGGAAAAAACGCCGGATGTCCCCGAGCCAGCGGGCCACGCGCGGCGACGAGGCTCCGCTGCCGCCCCGCAGGCTGTGCCTGCTGTCCGCTTCGTACAGCGCCGCCAGCGCTTCGTCCATCTGCCGGTCTTCGGGGCTCAGCCCGGCAAGGCCGCAGCTCGCCTGAGCCTCTTCGCCGAGCACCAGCCGCCAACGCCGCAAGCGTTCCCCTTCAGCCGTATCCATCATCAACTCCTGCTCGCCCATTGGAGCCGCCGTAAGCCCGGCGTCATCCGTTGAGCGTGTTAGCCTTTGAATCATTTTGATTTTATGTCCTATGACATTCCATGTCTTTGGGGAAGCGTCATTCGGAAGCCAACGCCCTCCATCCGTTTATGCCTGTGCCGTGAGGCCGAGCACGCGCCGCAGCAACGGGACGGGCAGGGCCGCGCGTTCCGCATCCCAACGGGTTTCGGCCTGTTTCTGCATCGGCTTCCCGGCGGCTCGTTTGGCGCGTTCGCCGAGCTGACGGCGCTCGGGAGCGGAAAAGCCCGAGAATGTCCGGCGCAGCATGGGAAGGATGTTGGTAAAATGCGTATCGTTCAGGCCGTCCAGCCAGTTGGCGAGCACACCCCACAGGGCGTCGTCGTGCAGCAGCACCAGCGCGCTTTGGTTCAGGAACCCTTCGATCCATGCGGAGGCCGAGGCGGGCGCGGCCGCCGCCGACAGGGAAAGGCTCATCAGCCGGGCGGCTTCTTCCACAGGGAGGCGCTGCTCGTCGAACAGCAGGCGGACGGCCATGCCCCGCAGCAGCTCGTGGACCATCCCGCCGCGCAGGGCCGTCTGGTGCAGGGCGGACAGCCAGCTTTCCCAAAGCCCTTCGTTTCCAAGGAGCCGTATCGCGTTGTGCGCCGCGATGATGCGGGCACGCATGGCGGCGGCGCTTTCGTCGTCCAGCGAGGTGCAGGCCCCCGGCAGCCCGATGGATGCACGGGGGATCAAGCCTTCAAGGACGCGGGCGACCATCCCGGCGTCAGTTTGGCGCACGTTGCCGTAGCGGGCGATGGCCGCCAATGGCGGGATGGCTTCCAGCAGCTGGCCGACGTCGTTGGCTGTGGCGGCCTTTTCTTCCAGCATACGGGTGGCGTGCCCCACGGCGTCCGGCAGATCGGCGAACAGGATGTCGTTCACCAGTTCCGCCAATCGGAGCAAGTCCGCTTCACCGGACAGCTCCACGGCCTTCGCGGTGGCGGCTTCAAGGATGGTGTTTCCCCAGCGGCTGGCGGCGATCACCGCAATGGGGAGCTCGGGCACCCATTGCATTTCCCAAAGTTCATGGAACGTCCCTTTGGCGTTCCGGCTGCCTCCCGGCGTGGCCCAGCCGATTTCCAACAGCCGCAGACGGTGCAGGAGGTGGCTGCGCGCCAGATCGTTGGCTTGGCGCAGATCGAGATCCAATACCTTCCGCGCGGCTTCGGGCTTCAGGCGCAGGCTTTTCTGCTGCTGTTCCAGATCCCGCTGGAGCGGGACGGTGGGCGCGGTTTCGGGAATCGTCCCCAGTTTGTCGCCCACGATAAGTTGACGCTCGATGAGGCGCAGCGGCGCGGGGTCGCCCATGCAGACCGTGGTTTGCAGCGCTTCGTAAAGCTCCGGCAAGCCGGGGCGGGGGCGCTCGCGCAGGGCGGCCAGCTTGGCCCATTCGCCCCCGCCGCGCTCCCCGGCGCCTTCGGCCGCAGCCTCGATCGACGCGAACTCCCGGTCGGAAACGATCCGGAAGCGTTCGAGCATCTCTGGGTTGCACTCCCCCTCGGGATGCACCCGCTGGTAGGGCAGCGACAGCACGATGCTTTCGTAGATGTACTGCGCAAGTTCCACGCGGTCCTCGCCCGGCAGCATCCACATCACCTCGCCGTCGTATTCGTGCACCTCGTCGGAGAATTTCACCACCAGCTGCCCCTCGAAATCAATGGGCACACGGCAGTCCTCCAGGCATCGGTCGCATTCGACGACGACATGGCCCGTGATCCCGACATCGAGCGTGAGCTGCTTCTCCGAGCGGTCCACACCGACCGAGACCTCACACCGTCCGTCCTTGATCTCCGTGCTTTCGAAGGCTTCGAACAACGCCTTGTCGACCTCGAAACGGAAGTCGTGACGACCGTTTTTCAGCCCTTTCCAGGCAATCGAATATCGTTGAGCTACCTCCATTTACGCACATTTAGTGCGCAAAGTTACGAAAAAATAAGACATTTGCAAAGAAAATGCAGAGTTTTAGCATCCCCGCACTCCCGGATATCCGGTCGCCCGCCCGCAGAAGAGGCACGGCACAGGCTCCGGAAATTCCGGCCGCGGATTCCATCTTCGGCAAAAATCGCTATATTTGCACCGTATGGCAGCAACTGAAGGATTCTCGATCGAAATATCAAGCCGTTACGACGGCTGGTGGCGTTACAACGCAGCGCTGATGTGCGGCTGCTTCGACGCCGGCGACGAACGCATCGGATTCGCCTCGGCCGAATCGCACGTCGCGGACGTCGGCGCGAACCTGACGGCAAAACCCGCGGACATGGCGGGCGACCGCAGCCTGCGGCTCGAAACCGCTGCATGCGACCACCTGCTGCTCTATATTTATATTGTACCCCACACGCTGCCCGCAGGCAACGACATCGCCGACACGCAGCCGTTCGAAATCACCCTCCGCATCGCATACGGCGGCAAAGTGCTCCGCAGCGAAAAACGCCTTATCAACCAATGGTCGGGCGCATCGGTCGAGATGCGGGTGGATCGTCAGGACAAATAACAATAAACGACAAAAAAAGAGGGATCCGGTTGCCCGAATCCCTCCGCTTTATGCGTCGGCTTACGACTATTTGTTGTTGTAAGCGGCCATCTTCTGGATCAGCATGACTACCTTGTTCGAGTAGCCCCACTCGTTGTCGTACCAAGCCACGAGCTTCACGAAGTTCGGGTTGAGTGCGATACCGGCCTTTGCGTCGAAGATCGAGGTGTTGGCGTCACCCGTGAAGTCGGTCGAAACCACGTCGTCCTCGGTGTACTCGATGATACCCTTGAACTCGTTCTCCGAAGCCTTCTTCATGGCAGCCTTGATCTCGTCGTACGAAGCGCCCTTCTCCAGACGGCAGGTCAGGTCTACGACCGAAACGTCGAGCGTCGGAACGCGGAATGCCATACCGGTCAGTTTGCCGTTCAGGGCGGGGATCACCTTGCCTACGGCCTTTGCAGCACCGGTCGACGAGGGGATGATGTTGCCGCCGGCAGCACGGCCGCCGCGCCAGTCCTTCATCGAGGGGCCGTCTACGGTCTTCTGCGTTGCGGTGGTAGCGTGTACGGTGGTCATGAGACCCTCGACGATGCCGAAGTTGTCGTTGATGACCTTAGCCAGCGGAGCGAGGCAGTTCGTGGTGCACGATGCGTTCGAAACGATCTTCTGGCCGGCGTAGCTGTCGGTGTTCACGCCGCATACGAACATCGGGGTGTCGTCCTTCGAGGGGGCCGACATAACGACGTATTTGGCACCGGCTGCAATGTGGGCCTCGGCCTTCTCCTTGGTCAGGAACAGACCGGTCGACTCTACGATATACTCGGCGCCGACTTCGTTCCACTTCAGGTTTGCGGGATCCTTCTCGGCGGTTACGCGGATGACGTTGCCGTTGACGATGAGCTGGCCCTTCTCCACGTTGTAGTCGATCGTACCGTTGAAACGGCCGTGTACCGAGTCGTACTTGAGCATGTAAGCCATGTAGTCTACCGGAACGAGGTCATTGATACCTACAACCTCAATGTCTGCATTGTTGCATGCAGCGCGGAATACCAGACGGCCGATACGACCGAAACCGTTGATACCAACTTTGATCTTTGACATAGTTTTATGATTTATTTGTTAATAAAAAAATGCACTATTTTTTCACTGCGCAAAAGTACATACTTTATGTATATTACGCAAATAAAAAATTAAATTTTTTTAGGAACCCGGCTGCCTACTTTGCAGCCAGCTTGGCCTTTTTGGCCATCGCCGAGGCGAATACGAAATCGTTGAGTTCCGGGTTGTCGGCATGCAGGATATCATCCTTGGTACCCTCCCACCACTTGCGGCCTTCGTGGATGTATACAATTTTCTCGCCGATCTCCATCACCGAGTTCATATCGTGCGTATTGATGATCGTCGTGATGTTGTACTCGCGCGTGATTTCGTGGATCAGGTTGTCGATGACGATCGAGGTCTGCGGGTCGAGGCCCGAGTTGGGCTCGTCGCAGAACAGGTAACGCGGGTTGAGCACGATGGCGCGGGCGATGGCCACGCGCTTGATCATTCCGCCCGACAACTCGGCGGGATAGAGGTGGTTGGCGTCTTCCAGCCGCACGCGCTGCAGGCAGAAATCCACACGTTCCATCTTCTCTTTCTCGCTCTGCGAGGTGAAGAGGTCGAGCGGCAGCTTGACGTTCTCCTCGACGGTCGAAGAGTCGAGCAGCGCCCCGCCCTGGAAAATCATGCCGATGTCCTTGCGGATGGCGCGCCGCTCGCGGAAATCGAGACGCGTGAAATTCGTATCGTCGTACCACACGTCGCCCGAATCGGGTTCATGCAGCCCTACCAGCGTTTTCAGCAGCACGGTCTTGCCCGAACCGCTGCGCCCGATGATGAGGTTGGTCTTCCCGGTCAGGAACTCGATCGAGATGTCGTCGAGCACCACCCGGCCGTCGAACGACTTGACGATATGTTCGGCGCGTATCATATAAGCAGGACTTGTGTCAGGATCAGGTCGAAAAGCAGAATCACCACGCAGCTGGCCACCACGGCGCGCGTCGAGGCGGCGCCCACTTCGAGCGAATTGCCCTTGGCAAAGTAACCGTAGAACGCCGAAATCGAGGTGATGATATAGGCGAACACGGCGGTCTTGATAAGCGAGTAGACGATCGAATAGGGCTTGAAGTCCATCAGCAGTCCGTCGACATAGTCGGCCGGGATCATAATGCCGGTCAGGTAGGCGATGGCCCAGCCGCCGATGATTCCGATGGCGATGCTGAGGATCGTCAGGAACGGGAAGAAGACCACCGCGGCGACGATCTTCGGCAGGATGAGGTACGAAGCCGAATTGACACCCATGATCTCCAGTGCGTCGATCTGTTCGGTAATGCGCATCGTGCCGATCTCCGAAGCGATGCTCGAACCAACCTTGCCGGCCAGGATCAGCGCCACGACCGTCGACGAGAATTCGAGGATCATCGTCTCGCGCGTGGCGTAACCGACCAGCGAACGGGGGATGAACGGCGAATCGAGGTTGATGCACATCTGCAGGGTGATGACCGCACCGATGAATACCGAAATAATGGCCGTCAGGCCGATCGAGTCGATTCCCAGAGACTCCATTTCGTAAATGATGCGCCGGCGGTAGATGGCAGCCTTCTCCGGACGGGAAAAGACCTTTCCCATCAGCATGAAATAACGGCCGATCAACTCAAATATCTTCCACATGGCGCTACTCCTCTCCGGGCTCCTTGGTCTCTTCGAATTCGACATAGTCGCCCACGTCGCGCGAGACCCGTTTCTCGGGCGTTTCCGAGGTTTTATATACCTTCACTTCGCCTTCGCGACCCTTGCGGGGCTCCCCTGCAAAGGGCGAGCCGAAGCCCTGTCCGCCGAAGTTCCCTTCGCCGAACTGTTCTTCCATCCGGCGGCGCATCTTATAGACGCGCCAGCGGAACAGCAGGATCGCCGCTACTACCAATACGATGACTCCCATAATGAAATAGAGAAAAAAAAGTGCGATTCCCCTGAGCAGCGCCGGGGCGCCGACAGCCAGGATGAGGATGACCAGGGTCGTCAGCGGATTGCGCTGCACGAAGCCCACCAGGGAGTCGATGATTGCCAGTATGAAATTCATTTCGATTTCGGTTTACATCTCCACAAAGGTATGGAAAATTATGCGTATTTCAATTAAATGTCGTAAATTTGGTGCCGGAACTTTGCCGGCGGGCGGGGCAAAGCCTTCGGGCAGGCCCTGCCGAGCGCAGGCGGAGTCCGGACGCCGGAGGCGTATTATATAAAACCATACATAAATCCATGAACTCCAATCCGCTCAACAGCCTTACCGCCATCTCCCCCGTCGATGGCCGCTACCGTAATACAACGGGGAAATTAGCCGATTATTTTTCAGAACAGGCGCTCATCCGCTACCGCATCCGCGTCGAAGTGGAGTATTTCATCGCGCTGTGCGAGTTGCCGCTGCCCCAGCTGGCGGACATCGACCATACGAAATTCGCAGCCCTGCGCGCCCTGTACCTCGATTTCGCACCGGCCGACGCCGAGCGCGTGAAGGAGATCGAATCGGTCACCAACCACGACGTCAAAGCCATAGAGTACATCATCAAGGAAAAAATGGACAGCCTCGGACTGGGGGCTTACAAGGAATTCGTACATTTCGGCCTCACCTCGCAGGACATCAACAACACGGCCATCCCGCTCTCGCTCAAGGACGCCATGGCAGGGGTTTACTACCCGGCCGTCGAAGAGGTGCGCGACAAACTGGCCGCCTTCGCCGACGAATGGCGCGACGTGCCGATGCTGGCCCGCACCCACGGCCAGCCGGCCTCCCCCACGACGCTGGGCAAGGAGTTCATGGTCTTTGTCGAACGCGTGGAGAAACAGCTCGCCATGCTGCACGACATCGCGGTGCCCGCCAAATTCGGCGGCGCGACAGGCAACTTCAACGCCCACCGGGCAGCCTACCCGCAGTACGACTGGGTAGCCTTCGCCAACAAATTCGTGGGCGAAACGCTGGGGCTCTGCCGCTCACAATATACCACGCAGATCGAGCATTACGACAACCTCGCGGCGATCTTCGACAACATGAAGCGCATCGACACCATCCTGATCGACCTCTGCCGCGACATGTGGACGTACATCTCGATGGAATACTTCAAACAGCAGATCAAGGCGGGCGAAGTCGGTTCGAGCGCCATGCCCCATAAGGTCAACCCCATCGACTTCGAGAACGCCGAGGGGAATTTCGGCATCGCCAATGCCGTCTTCGGACACCTCGCGTCGAAGCTCCCCGTTTCGCGCCTGCAACGCGACCTGACGGATTCGACCGTGCTGCGTAACATCGGCGTCCCCATTGCCCATGCGGCCATCGCGCTCCGCTCGCTGATGAAGGGGCTGAACAAGGTAATCCTCAACCGCGAAGCCCTCGAGCGCGACCTAGAGAACAACTGGGCCGTCGTTGCCGAAGGCATCCAGACCATCCTGCGCCGCGAAGGTTATCCCAAGCCCTACGAGGCGCTCAAGGCCCTGACCCGCACCAACGCCCATATCACGCACGAGTCGATCGCCGCATTCATCGAGACACTCGACGTGGCCGAGGCGGTGAAAGAGGAGCTGCGCGCCCTCTCGCCCTCGACCTACACGGGCATCTTCCGGTAAAAACACGGGGGCATGCTCCGGGCATCTGTCATTATGACCGCCATCGCGCTCTTGCTCCTGCCGATGGGCATCGCCCTGGTCAGGGAACGGGGCAGGTGGCTCGTTACGGGTTACAAACACCTTTTCAAAGGATACGGGGCGCTGACGGGAAAAGACCGTGCGGCATTCGAACGGAGGCTGTGCCGGTTTACGGGCAGGTTATTGCTGCTCATCTGCTGCGGGCTGTTCCTGTGCGGTGCCGAAGCGCTCTTGCGGGGATACGGACTGTTCGCCGCAGGCGTGGCACTCGCCTTAACCGGAATCCTTTTCTCCGTCATATATCCGGCCGCAGGCGGCACCTTTCCACCTGCGGGTTCCGAATAACACCCCGCCCCCTGTCCGCACAAAACGACCCGGCCTGCAATCTTCCGATTGCGGGCTCTTTTTTTGGCATGCGTTTTGCAACAGAATAGTCAACTGCGGACAGCAACCGCAGTGAGGTTTCTTCATTTATTTAAGTTTGGGTTAGTAGTTTTAGGAGGGCAATCCTCCAAGGGCAGCAGGCAATCGTGAGATTCCCTGCTGTCTTGTTATATATTGTCCTCCACCCTTTCACCCCGGCACCCTCACCCCCGATTTATCGCACTTTCAGGCAAGACGAATAAAAAAAATTTGGATTTTCTTGGCAGAAAGGTTACTTTTATCCCGTCACACATTGCACGGCTGCCCCGTAACCTGATTGAATATCCAAAGACGGACGGCCCTGCGCCAGAATAACAGTATTAACCCACTAATTTCCAAAGTTTAACCACTATGATCAAATCTTTCCTGTCATGGGGAACGGCACTGTTGGTGCTGTGCTCCGGTCTGCTAAGCTCATGCGACGACAAAAACGAGGGGGGGGGAAATCCTGACCCGACCGTTACGATCGCCATCGGCGACGCCGCATTCAACGCGCTGAAATTCACGCTCACGCTCAAGGATGCGGACAAATGCAGCTACATCTGCGCCAAGGCCTCCGAAACCGTCCCCACGGCCGAGCAAATCCTCGCCAACGGAAAATCCGTAACCGCATCGGGCGTCATCGAGGTCGGCAACCTCGAACCCAATACGGCCTACCGCCTCTCCGCCGTCGCCCAGAAAGGCAATATCAGCGGCAAGGTCTACTCCATCGAACACACCACGTCGGCACCCGGCGTACATCCCGCGGTCGTCCTGACACCGGGCCAGTCCACCACAACGACCCTTACGTTCAACGCCACCCTGACCGACCGCGAAACCGCAGCCTATGTCTGCCTCGAAAAGACAGAGGGGCTGACCCTTCCCACGGCCGAGGAGATCCTGCGCGACGGCAAAGCCATCGCACAGACGGGCGACATCCTTGTCGAAAACCTGAAGCCCTCCACCACGTATGTCATTGCGGCGGCCGTCGCCAACACCGGGATCTACTCGGAAGTCAACAGCATCGTGATGGCAACCGGAACGCCGACGCCCGTGGTGACACTGGCAGCCGGAGCCCCCGGCATAACGGTGCTCACCTTCACCGTAGGGCTGACCGACGCTGAAAAGGCCGCCTACCTCTGCATCGAAAAGGTAGCGGGTGCAGTCGTCCCGACTGCCGAGAAGATTCTCGCCGAGGGCACCGCCATCGCACAGGCCGGGGAAATCACCGCAGACAACCTGAAAGAGGGCACGGCCTATATCATCGCCGTCGCAGCATCCAACAAAGAGGTCTATTCCGAAGTCAAGTCGATTGAAATGTCCACCGACAAGGATCTGAGCGGCCCGGCCGTATTCGACCGCCAGGTAGCGGGCGGTTATTACGGCATCCCCGAAGGCGGCAGCTACGGCGAATACATCGTCGTACTGGCCGACGGCGAAACGATCGATGCCGGCGGCGTCCACGCCACCGTCAACGCCGGCCGCGCCATGAGCCTCGATTTATTCCAGATGAAACCCTACAAACTGGACAACATTACCTTGCCGGATCGTACATACAGGTACGCGACCAGCCAGAGCCTTTCGACATTCCACCCGGACAAGACCTACTGCATGGTCAACGACGGCAAGGGGAACATCACGAAAGTGGAATTCAAGGCCGGAACGATCGCAGTGACAAAATCCGGTTCGACCTTTACGATCGAGGCCACGCTGACCACGACCGACGGCAACGAGTTCACGGCCAGCTATACCGGCCCGATCACGATCGAGGACAAGACTGCCAGTGCCATCGAGCCCCTGCCCGACCTTGAAAACGACGTCACGAACGCCACCTTCATCCGCGCCCTGGGTAAATACTATAACAACGATGCCGGCACGGCAAACGACTGCGTCGTGAACCTCTACGATGTCCAGCCGACGGTCGGCGACGATTACGACTACCTCATGGGAGCCGGGCACATGGTATCGCTCTACCTCACGACCGCACTTTCCGAAGAAATGGTACTCCAGGAAGGAACCTACACCGTGTCCGACACGGGCACGCCGGGCACCTACACACCGGGCGAGCAGATGGAATTCATGGAATCCATGCTGGCCACGGGTACCTATTGCGAGGAACGCAACGCCTCCAACGAATCGGTTTACGGGTTCATCACGTCCGGCACGGTGACAATCACCAAAGTCGGCACCGACTACCGCTTCGTCCTCGACTTTACGACCGACAAAGGCCGCAAGGTCAGCGGCACCTACGAAGGCGCCGTGGAGATGAGGGACAAACGCCGGTAAGCGCATCCCCCTTCCGCAACCCGGATATTACCGGGAAAGCACACGCAGGATGTCCCCACGGGCATCCTGCGGTTGTTTATGCCCTTTCCCGCCGGCATGTATCATAGGCCACACCCCCGCCGCACACACAAACGCCTTTCCGACACGGCGCCGCGGCACGGGATTTGCAACATACCGGGTAACTGCGGAACAGCAACCGCAGTGAGGTTTCTTCATTTATTTAAGTTTGGGTTAGTAGTTTCAGGAGGGCAATCCTCCGGAAGGCAGCAGGCAATCGTGAGATTCCCTGCTGTTTTTTTGCGCCCCGTCCGCAGGCGGTCAACACGCAGGCGCTGCGGGGCCCGCGGGGCGCGGAAACGCCCGCATAAACCATGCACACGCCCGAAAAAACATCCGCCCGGCCGCGTTGCGGCATAGAAACTGATTGACGGCCAGTTGTAAAACACAATTCCACATTATGGCAAAACGTAAAAATATCACGACGACACAGCTTGCCCTGATGACCGCGGCGGCGGTTATCAGCCTGCGCGGACTCCCGATGATGGCGCAGGAGGAGCTGACGATGTTCTTCTACATCTTTTTCGCCACGTTCCTGTTCCTGATCCCGGCGGCGCTGGTAGGGGCCGAACTGGGAAGCGCCTTCGCCTCGAAGGGCGGCGGAGTCTACACCTGGGTCAAGGAGGCGTTCAACAAACACCTGGGGTTTACGGCCATCTTCCTGCAATGGATCCAAAACGTCGTATGGTACCCCACCGTGCTGGGCTTTGCCGCAGCCTCGATCGCCTATATGATCGGGATGCCCGGCCTGGCGCAGAACGGACTTTTCGTGGGGCTTTTCTCGATCGCCATGTACTGGTGCGCCACGCTTGTCACCCTGCGCGGCACCTCAGCCATATCGGGCATCACGAGCAAGGGATTCCTCATCGGCACGGTGTTGCCCGGCATCGTCGTGATCGTCATGGCAGTCGTCTGGATGATCGGCGGCAACTCCGTCGCGCTGGAGCATATTCCGGACACCGTCAGCCAAGTCGTCAATATCGACGCCGCGCACCACGTCCATCCGCGGCTGTTCCCCCACATTACGGGCATGAGCGACATCGCCTTCCTCGCGGG
>ENA-OURZ01002982-OURZ01002982.1-human-gut-metagenome-genome-assembly--contig:-NODE-2982-length-14949-cov-3.436082_pt1 | contig 14949 bp, 14 predicted proteins | sample MGYA00242073_ERZ509195 | MGnify/ENA primary metagenome ERZ509195 (study PRJEB26280, sample SAMEA2338837) | human gut metagenome | biome: human gut; feature: human-associated habitat; material: faeces...
TGCTGACCGGCATTGAAACCGGCTCCTGGGGACGTGATCTCCCCGATTCGCCCCGGCTGTGCGACCTTTTACGTGCGGTGGATGCGTTGCCCGGCATCGGACGGGTGCGGCTGGGATCGCTTGACCCCTCGGTCATGACGCCGCGCTTTGTGGAGATTGTCTCCGCCCTGCCGTCGCTGGCGCCGCACTTCCATCTCTCGGTGCAGAGCGGATGCAGTGCCACGCTTGCCCGGATGCACCGCCGCTACAACGCCGACCAGGCGGAGGCGGCGATTGCCCGTCTGCGCGCGGCAATCCCGCACGTCCAGCTGACAACGGACATGATTGTCGGCTTCCCCGGCGAAACCGAGGAGGAGTTTGCCGCTTCGCTGGCGTTCGGATAGCGGTTGCGGTAGCGGATGAGGGATTTGACGCCCATGTTGCAGCCGTCGGTGATGAGATCTGCGACAGTCTCGTCGGCAGGGGAGACGGCAAGCTTGGTGCTGGTTTTCAGCCAGGACATGCCGCGCGCCATCGCGTTTGCGCTCTTTTCAGGGATATGTTCGGCGGCAAGCAGCGTTTTCGTCTGCTTTTCCAGCGCGCGGTGGGTTTCGCGGCAGGTCAGAAGCGCCTGCTCGAGCGCCTTGTCGCGCGTCTGACCGAGCACGTCGTCAATCGCGCCGAGCGCCATCTGCACGCCCGCGCCGCATTCCAGAAGCAATGCCTTTGTATCGTGGTTCATGTGTGATTCCTCCAGTTCTCAATTTGCAATAGGTTGTGCAAAAGCGAAAAAAGTATGATATAGTAGATGCAGAAAACTGCGCCGCGCCGTGCGGCGGGAAGGAGACAGCATGATCTTTGAACGCACCGTCGCCGAGATTGCGGGCGACTACGCGGTGCTGGTGTCCGAGAGCGGAACGCGCACAGAGGTGGAGCTGGCGCTGCTGCCGGACGGCATCCGCGAGGGAACGGTTTTAATCTGCGAAAATTTTGAGTACCGCATCAAAACGCTTTGAGATAAGAATGAACGAAAGGGAAATTGCCATGCCGCGTTATCTTCTCGCCCTCGACCAGGGCACGACCAGCAGCCGCGCGATTCTGTTTGACGAGGACCAGAACATCGTCACGCTTGCGCAGAAGGAGTTTACCCAGTATTATCCCCGAGCCGGCTGGGTGGAGCACAACCCGATGGAGATACTGTATTCGCAGTTCCAGGCGGTTACCGATGTAATAACTCAAAAGAAGGTGATTTCATCGGATATAGCCGCGATAGGAATTACAAATCAGCGCGAAACCACCATTCTTTGGGATAAGGGTACGGGCAAGCCGATTTACAATGCGATAGTATGGCAGTGCCGCAGAACGGCGGAGATGTGCGAGGAAATAAAAAAAGACAAGGAGCTTTGTGACTACATAAAGGAGCATACAGGGCTTGTTGTGGACGCTTATTTCTCTGCCACCAAAATCAAATGGGTGCTGGAAAACGTCCCCGGAGCAAGAATCCTTGCCGATGCCGGGCAATTGCTTTTCGGAACCGTAGAGACGTGGCTTATATGGAATCTGACAGGAGGTCAGGTTCACGTTACGGACTATTCCAATGCGTCAAGAACAATGCTTTTTGACGTTGATAAGCTTGAGTGGGACCCTTATCTCTGCGAAAAGCTTGACATTCCGATGTCAATTTTGCCGGAGGTTAAGCCGTCGAGCGAGGTGTACGGAACGGTAGCTTCCGGGCTTCTCGGCTTTGAGGATATAGTCGGAACTCCGATTTCCGGCGCAATAGGCGATCAGCCTGCCGCTCTGTTCGGCCAGGGCTGCTTTAAGACGGGTCAGGCAAAAAATACATACGGCACAGGCTGCTTTTTGCTTATGAATACGGGCGAAAACAGGGTGAAGTCCAAAAACAACCTCGTAACCGGCGTGGCGTGGGGCCTTGACGGTAAGGTCAATTATGCGATTGAAGGCTCGGCATTTAATGCGGGCTCGGTTATTAAATGGCTGAGAGACGATTTGCGTCTCATTGACTCGGCACGCCGTTGCGATGAGCTTGCGGAGAGCGTTGACGATGCAAACGGCATTTATTTTGTTCCGGCGTTTACGGGACTCGGCGCTCCGTATTGGGATATGTATGCGCGCGGCACGATTGTGGGGCTTACAAGAGGCGTTAAGGCGGAGCATATTGCAAGAAGCGTTCTTGAGGCAATAGCTTTTCAGATGACAGACCTGCTCGAAGCCATGAAGGCGGATTCGGGAATTAAGCTGTCCGAGCTTCGCGTTGACGGCGGCGCGTCTGTCAGCAATATAATGATGCAGATACAGGCAAACCTGATAAGAACAAAGGTCAACAGGCCTAAGGTCGTTGAGACTACGGCTCTCGGAGCGGCATATCTTGCCGGACTCGCGGTAGGCTTTTGGAAGGATCTCGACGAAATTGAGACCATAAGAGAGGTAGACAAAATATTTGAGCCTCAGATGCCGCTTGTAAAACGTGACGAGATTTATCACGGATGGCTCAGAGCCGTAGAGCGCTCCAGAGATTGGATAGAGCACTGAATCTAAAATCAAGCAAATAAAAAAGGCTGCATTGCAGCCTTTTTTTGTTTGTTCTTTTTTTTATAGCTTCAGCACCGCTTCCGCCACGTTGAAGTAGATGAGAAGCGACAGGGCGTCAACTATTGTGGTTATAAACGGACTTGCCATTACCGCCGGGTCAAAGCCTATTTTTTTAGCGAGTATAGGTAGTGTGCAGCCTACGAATTTAGCAAGCATTATTGTAAATATAAGCGTTAAGCAAACCGTGAGGGCTACAAGCACCGTTACTCTGTCTATAATCATCATCTTTATGAAATTGGCAGTGGCAAGTGTAAGACCGCAGAGTATCGATACGCGAAATTCCTTCCAGATAACCTTGAAAATATCTTTGAATTCAATGTCGCCGAGCGAGAGTCCGCGGATTATCGTTACTGATGCCTGACTTCCGCCGTTTCCGCCTGTATCCATAAGCATCGGGATAAACGCCGTGAGTATGACGCAGGACTGAAGCGAGTCCTCGAAATGCGTTATTATTTTTCCAGTGAAGGTTGCGGATACCATCAAAAGCAAGAGCCACGGGAAACGCTTTTTCCAAATCTCAAAGACGTTCATTTTAAGATACGGCTTGTCCGTGGGGGTTATAGCCGCCATTTTTTCAATATCCTCTGTGTTCTCGTCCTGAAGAACGTCCATGGCGTCGTCGATGGTGATTATACCTACGAGACGGTTTTCCTGATCGACAACCGGCATTGCCAAAAGGTCATATTTACGGAACTTTTCGGCAACTATTTCCTGGTCCGCTAATGTATTTGTGGATATAATATTTGTTTCCATTATATCCGCTATTTTTTCACTCTTTTCGGAAAGCAGCAGCTTCTTTGCGGTTACAACGCCGAGCAGTTTGCGGTTTTCATCGGTTACATAGCAGTTATAAATGGTTTCCTTGTCTACGCCTGTGCGCCTGATTCTCGTAAAAGCGTCGTCAACCGTCATGTATGTTTTGAGGTCAACATACTCAATAGTCATTATGCTGCCGGCAGAGTCCTCCGGATATTTGAGTATTTCATTTATGCTTTTACGGATATTCGGATCGGTGTGCTGAAGTATTCTCTTGACCACCGTTGCAGGCATTTCTTCAATGATGTCAACGGCATCGTCTACATACAACTCGTCGAGAACCTCTTTAAGCTCGGTATCGCTGAAGGCTCTTATGAGTATCTCCTGCGCGTCCGAATCCATATTTACAAACACGTCTGCCGCAAGCTCCTTCGGTAATATACGGTATAAAAGCGGCAGCGTTTCCTCCGGTACGTCGGTGAGTATTGATGCGATATCCGCCTCGTTCATATCGGAGAGGAGCTTTTTGAGCTCGGAATAATTTTTTTCTTTTAATAATTCAAGGACCTTATCGTACACCTTGCTTCCTCCTTTTTGGTTTTTGTCTTATCATAGGAAACAAAGCGCAAAGCTCTTATGTGAATAAAACAATGAACGCCAAAGACGTTATGCTATTCACGCAGCCGATAGATCGCGGCTTGGGCTTCGCACTTTTTGCGCTTCCTGCGTCCATTATTTTTCACCTCACAATATAAAACGCTCATATCGATAGGCGATATGAGCGGAATTGATAAAAATATTTCGTTCAAGCTTTAGCTTCAGAGGGCGATGAAACTGCGTTAGAACACACCTTACTTTTCGATGTGGCCTGTTGACCTGCTTACAGTGTCTCCACTTTTCGCGGCAGCAGCCCGTATCCCTGTGGGAGCCTTACCTACCGATATTTATTTATTTGCTTTAAGCCTTATTATTATCGGCTCATTTCGGCTGTTTGTCAACCCTTTTAAGCACTTTTTTGAATATAAAATCAATGTTTTAAAAAACGGTGAAATATAGTGCGTTTTACAAGGCAAAATTCATTGAAAATTACTTGAAAAGTTAATATAATACAATAAATAGGAAATACGGCAAAGGAGCGGAAAAATGACGAATACGGAAAAACTTCAAAAAATGTATGACGAGAGCGACTACGTGGTGTTTTTCGGCGGAGCGGGCGTCTCTACCGAGAGCGGAATACCTGATTTCCGCTCGGCCGACGGGCTTTACAATATGCATTACAGCGTGCCGCCCGAGGTTATCCTCAGTCACTCGTATTTTATGTCTCATCCCGAGGAGTTTTACAGGTTTTACAGAGATAAGCTGTTAAATCCCGATGTAAAACCGAATATCGCGCATCTGAAGCTTGCCGAGATGGAGCAAAAAGGTAAATTAAAAGCGGTAATAACGCAAAATATAGACGGACTTCACGAAAAAGCCGGAAGCAAAAACGTTTATAACCTGCATGGCAGCGTTTATTATAACCATTGTATGAAATGCGGTAAGGCTTACGCCTTTACAGATGTGCTGTCGTGTAAAGGTGTTCCCCATTGCACCTGCGGAGGCATCATAAAGCCCGATGTAGTGCTTTATGAGGAGCCGCTCAACGAAAGCACGGTTAACGGTGCCGTAAGGCATATTATGAACGCCGATATGCTGATTGTTGCCGGTACGTCGCTTACCGTTTATCCTGCGGCAGGGCTTATAAGATATTTTCGCGGCAGGAATTCGGTACTCATAAACCGCGATGCAAATGTAGGAGATGACGAGTTTTCTCTTGTTATTCACGGTAAGGTAGGCGAAGTTCTCGGCAGCCTTGTCGTATAGCTGCAAATCAAAGCGGCTGTAAGACTGTTTTGTGCGCGAAACGGCGATATATACAGTCTTTTTATTGACATTTATCGACAACGGATATAAAATATATTTTAAATCTATTTATCGGCAGGAGAAAAAGATGAAGCTTAACGGATCGGATATAATCGCTGAGGTGCTTATAGAGCAGGGGGTAGACACAATTTTCGGCTATCCCGGCGGAGCGGTACTCAATATCTATGATGCACTTTATAAATACAGAGATAAAATTCATCATATCCTGACAGCTCACGAGCAGGGCGCGTCCCATGCTGCTGACGGCTATGCAAGGGCAACCGGCAAAACGGGGGTTGTAATTGCGACAAGCGGTCCCGGCGCCACAAACCTTGTTACGGGAATTGCCACGGCATATATGGACAGCATACCTATGGTAGCCATAACAGGCAACGTCGGAACATCTTATATAGGTAAGGACGCTTTCCAAGAAGTATACATTACAGGCATTACAATGCCTATTACAAAGCATAATTTTTTTGTCAGCGACATAAAGGAACTTGCTCCGACGCTCAGAGAGGCTTTTAAAATAGCAAATTCCGGAAGAAAAGGTCCCGTACTTGTTGATATACCCAAGGACGTTACGGCGGCGATTACCGAATACGAAAAAGCTGCTCCCAAGGTTATAATTGACAATACAGTAATAAATGAGGACGAGGTCAAAAAGGCTGCGGCCCTTATAAACAAGGCAAAAAGACCGGTTATAGAAATAGGCGGCGGCGTGGTGTCGTCGGAGGCCTCGGACCTTGTGCGTATGCTCGTAAACAAAACGGGCGCGCCGTGCTGTCATACGCTTATGGCGGCTGGAGTTCTCGGGTACAGCGAAAGGCTGAATTACGGCCTTGTCGGTATGCACGGCAGCTTTGTTACCAATAAAGCTATTGACGAAGCAGACGTGCTTGTTGCGATAGGCACGAGATTTTCCGACAGAGTCGCTCTCAATACAAATCGTTTTGCTCATAAAGCAAAGGTAATACAGATTGATATTGACTTGAGTGAGATTGATAAAAACGTTAAAGTCGATCACGCTTTGGTGGGCGATGTTAAGACTATCGTTATGGATCTTTTACATTACGTAAAGCAAAGCGACCGTACCGATTGGCTTAAAACCCTTGACGAATACAAAAAGAGCGATTATCACCCGGTAGATTCCGACAAATTTATTACACCGCATCAGCTTATAAAGACGATTTGCGAAAATGTACCGAAGGATACTGTTTATGTTACCGATGTCGGCCAGCACCAGATGTGGGCGGCTCAGTATTTGGAGCATACCGATCCGCGTTCATTCTTGACGAGCGGCGGTCTCGGCACTATGGGCTACGGCTACGGAGCGGCAATAGGCGCCAAGGTTGCGTTCCCCGATAGGAGAGTTATACATATCACGGGCGACGGCTCTTTCCATATGAATATGAATGAGGCGTGCACCGCAGTCAGCTATAATTTGCCGATAATAACCGTGATTTTTGACAACGAGGTTCTCGGTATGGTTCGTCAGTGGCAGACCGCATTCTACGGCAAACGCTATTCGCAGACCGATCCGCACCGCAAAACCGATTATGTTAAGGTAATAGAGGGCTTCGGCGGAAAGGGCTACAGAGCGCATACTTTAGCCGAGTTTAACGACGTATTCCAAAAGGCACTTAAGGAGGATAAGTGCCCCGTTTGGATTGACTGCGCTATACCCAAAGACGAAAAGGTGCTTCCTCTTATACCGGCAGGCAAAACGATAGATGATATGATTATTGAGGATTGCGACAAATAGTTAAAGTGTCCGTATAAATAAAAGCTCCGCACAGAGAATTTTCTTTGGCGGAGCTTTGTTTTGTTCACTTAGAATTTCATAACGGCGCCGTCCTTGGCGGAGGAAACAAGCGACGCGTATCTTGCGAGCCAGCCTGTTTTGACGTTAGGCTCATGAGGAACATAGTGCTTTTTACGCTCTGCAAGCTCCTCGTCGGATACTCTGACATTTACCTTTGCGGCAGGAATGTCAATGTCAATGATGTCGCCCTCTTCTATAAGGCCGATTTCACCGCCTGCGGCTGCTTCGGGAGCAACGTGGCCTATCGAAGCACCCCTTGAAGCTCCGCTGAATCTTCCGTCTGTGATAAGGGCAACCGTTTTGTCAAGCTTCATACCGGCAAGTGCCGAGGTGGGGTTGAGCATCTCACGCATACCGGGGCCGCCTACGGGTCCTTCGTAACGTATTACAACAACATCTCCGTCCTTGATTTCGCCGTTGTAAATTGCTTTAATTGCTGTATCCTCGCTGTCAAATACACGCGCCGGGCCTGTGTGAACGAGCATTTCGGGTGCTACCGCACTGCGTTTTACGACACAGCCGTCCTTTGCTATATTGCCCCAAAGAATCGCTATGCCGCCGGTTTCCGAATAGGGATTGTCTATCGGACGTATCGCGTTTGTGTTCTTTATGTACGCTCCCTCTATGTTTTCACCTACGGTTTTTCCGGTAACGGTCATAAGCGAGAGGTCAAGCAGTCCTTTCTTAGCAAGCTCCGCCTGAACCGCTCTTACGCCGCCTGCGTTGTTGAGGTCGTGCATATGTGTGGGGCCTGCGGGTGCCAAGTGACATAAATTCGGCACCTTTGCGCTCATTTCGTTAAATACCTTGAGGTCCATGGGACAGCCTGCCTCTTTTGCGATTGCAAGCAGATGCAAAACGCTGTTTGAGGAGCAGCCGAGAGCCATATCGCAGGCGAGCGCGTTGCGGAGCGCCTTTTCATTTATAATATCGCGGGCTTTAATGTCTTTTTTCACAAGCTCCATAATCGCCATTCCGGCGTGCTTTGCAAGCTGGGTGCGGCCTGCGTGAACGGCGGGTATGGTGCCGTTTCCGGGAAGCGCGATTCCGAGTGATTCGCAAAGGCAGTTCATACTGTTTGCGGTATACATTCCGGAGCATGAGCCGCAGCCGGGGCATGTGTTATTTTCAAATTCACAGAGCTTTTCTTCGTCTATAATGCCTGCTTTGCACGCGCCGACTGCCTCGAACATCTTAGAGAGCGAGGTTTCAACGCCGTCAACAAGACCCGACATCATAGGTCCGCCGGAGCAGACTACCGTGGGAATATTTATCCTGAGTGCGCCGAGAAGCATTCCGGGGACTATCTTGTCGCAGTTCGGAACCAAAACAAGACCGTCGAAGCCGTGAGCCATAGCCATGGTTTCAACGCTGTCTGCAATAAGCTCGCGTGACGGCAGAGAGTATTTCATACCGATATGACCCATCGCTATACCGTCGCATACGCCGATTGACGGAATCATAACGGGTGTGCCGCCTGCCATTCTCACGCCGGCTTTAACTGCTTCTGTAAGCTTGTCAAGGTGAAAATGACCCGGAACTATTTCGCTGTGTGCCGAAACAACGCCGATGAGCGGTCTTTCAAGCTCTTCCTTTGTATATCCCATGGCGTAGAAAAGGCTTCTGTTAGGAGCACGCTCTACACCCTGTGTTACATTTTTGCTTCGTAAATCCATAATTTTTCCTCCGAAGAAATAAATCTGATAAAATTATATCGTCTTTTATAACTGTTTTCAAGTGCTAAGTAAATTCGGTTGCTTTTTTTTCGCGGATGATGTAGTATTAAAATGTAAATTTCCAACAGGAGATTGGGGACCGTTATGCAAAAAGAAAACCTGTCGCAGAGAACTGCCGAAACGCTGCAAAAGATGATACTTAAGGAGCATATCTACAAATACGGCGAAAAGCTCCCCAACGAAAACGAGCTTTCCGCAAAGCTCGGCATAAGCCGTACAACCCTGCGTGAGGCAATACGCATACTTGCGTCCGACGGGTTGCTTGAAGTCAGGCGCGGGCTCGGTACTTTTGTGGCACAGCCGCTCAATCAATATGCCGAGGGAAGCATAGACTTTCAGGAGTTTTCAAAGCTCAAAATAACGCTGAGAGACCTGTATGAGACGCGTATGATTTTTGAACCGGAGGCGGCGGCTCTTGCCAGCCGCAGAGCTACCGAGGACGAGATAAAGGAGATACTGCGTCTCGGTGACATTTGCCAACAAGAGCTTTTGCGCGACCCGCAGGGCAAGCGAAGAATAGACTCCGAGGCGGCTTTCCACGGCGCAATATTAAAGGCGTCGCATAATGACTTTTTAAGTCAGTTTATGCCGATACTTACCGAGACCATAGAGCAAACCTTTGCCCTCAATTTCAATCTTGATATGATAGCCGAACAGGCGTACAAAGATCATATACTTATAATGGACTTCCTCGAAAAGCGTGACGCGGTGGCTCTTAAAAGCGCCGTTACCATACATTTGCACCATGCGTTGCTCACGGAGCAAATATCTCTGGAAGAAAATGAAAAAAAGTATTGACAACCGTTGTTTTCGCGTTATAATGGTTGTATGACAACGACTTACAGATGTCGTACAACTAAAATATAAATATTTGTTAATGTTCAGGAGGAAAAATTATGGCAGAAGCAAGAATGTTTTATGAGAAAGACTGTAACCTGTCCTTACTCGACGGTAAGACCATCGCCGTAATCGGCTACGGCAGCCAGGGTCACGCTCACGCTCTTAACGCAAAGGAGTCGGGTTGCAATGTTATCATCGGCCTTTATGAGGGCAGTAAATCATGGGCTAAGGCAGAGCAGCAGGGCTTTGAGGTTTATACCGCTGCCGAGGCTGCAAAAAAAGCCGACATTATTATGATTCTTATCAACGATGAGCTTCAGGCAGATATGTATAAGAAGGATATCGAGCCCAACCTTAAAGAGGGCGATATGCTTATGTTCGCTCACGGCTTCAACATTCATTTCGGATGCATCAAGCCGCCGAAGTTTGTCGATGTTACAATGATAGCTCCCAAGGCTCCCGGTCACACCGTCAGAAGCGAATATCAGGCAGGCAAGGGTACTCCGTGCCTTGTAGCTGTTGAGCAGGATTACACCGGCAAGGCTCTTGATATGGCACTTGCTTACGGTCTTGCAATAGGCGGTGCAAGAGCAGGCCTTCTTGAGACCACGTTCCGCACCGAGACCGAAACCGACCTCTTCGGTGAGCAGGCTGTTCTTTGCGGCGGCGTTTGCGCTCTTATGCAGGCAGGCTTCGAGACTCTTTGTGAGGCAGGCTATGACCCGAGAAACGCTTACTTCGAGTGCATCCATGAGATGAAGCTCATAGTTGACCTTATTTATCAGAGCGGCTTTGCAGGTATGAGATATTCAATCTCCAACACCGCTGAGTACGGCGATTACATCACCGGACCCAAGATTGTTACCGAAGACACCAAAAAGGCTATGAAGAAGATCCTTTCCGATATTCAGGACGGTTCTTTTGCCAAGGAATTCCTCCTCGATATGTCACCGGCAGGCCGTCAGGTTCACTTCAAGGCTATGAGAAAGCTCGCTGCGGAGCATCCGTCGGAAAAAGTAGGCGCAGAGGTAAGAAAGCTCTACACCTGGAACAACGAAGACAAGCTTATCAACAACTGATAAGGCGTATACATACTTCGTTTATCGAAAAATACAGCAAAGGGAATGTAAAAGCTTTTTTACATTCCCTTTTTTCGGCTTTTTCATACCGAATTTCTGCACATGGCAGAGCTTTGCGTACAAACTTTGTTTTTGTCGAATTTGCACAGCAATATAGTTAGCACACTCTAACTTGTATTGCGTTTCGCCGAAATTGAAATATATGGTTGATTTTTCCGAAAAAAGCATTGACTTTTTAGTTAGCCGGTGCTAATATTTATACGGTTAGCGAGAGCTAACCAAATTAAAAAGCATTCGGTTAGTTTTAACTAACTTAATTTTATGCAGTGATGAGGGATGTTAAATGATGCCTTTAACACTTGCCGATATCGGCGAGAAAAATATTATAAAGCATATCGGAGGCAGTCCCGAGGTGAAAAAACACCTTGAAAATCTCGGCTTTGTGGTAGGCGGCGAGGCTACGCTGATAACCTCCATGGCAGGCAACGTAATTGTTAATGTCAAGGAGACAAGAGTTGCAGTAAGCAGGGAAATGGCACAAAAAATCATGGTTTGATTTTTTGTTTCGTATCATATTCAATATGGCAGAAGGAGGAATAGCTATGGAAACTTTGCGTAATGCAAAAGTCGGTCAAACCGTTAAGGTTGTTAAGCTTCACGGTGAGGGCGCCGTTAAACGCAGACTTATGGATATGGGTCTTACAAGGGGAACCGAGGTTTATATCCGTAAGGTTGCACCGCTCGGTGATCCGGTTGAAGTTACGGTTCGCAATTACGAGCTTTCGATTCGTAAGGCGGATGCCGAAATGATTGAAATCGAAGCAGAATAAAAGGGAGAACATTTCTCCCGTTTTTTCAGAACAGTTGGTTAGCAAATGCTAATCATGAAAGAAAGGAACATACTAATGGATTTGCGAATTGCCCTTGCGGGAAATCCTAACAGCGGTAAAACAACGCTGTTTAACGCACTTACCGGCTCCAATCAGTTCGTAGGTAACTGGCCGGGCGTTACCGTTGAAAAAAAAGAAGGTAAGCTTAAAAAACACGACGGCATAACAGTAACCGACTTGCCCGGTATATATTCACTGTCTCCCTACACCTTGGAAGAAGTCGTCGCAAGAAACTATCTTATCGGTGAAAGACCCGACGCGATACTCAATATCGTAGACGGTACCAACCTTGAGAGAAACCTTTACTTGACCACTCAGCTCACAGAGCTCGGTATTCCGGTAGTTATCGCCATCAATATGATGGACGTTGTTAAGAAAAACGGCGATAAGATAAATGTTCCGGAGCTTTCAAGAGAGCTCGGCTGCAAGGTCGTTGAAATATCGGCTCTTAAAGGCGACGGAGTTATGGAGGCGGCAGAGGCTGCAATCGACGCTGCCAAGAATTCCAAGACTGTACCCATGCACACTTTTTCGGGTGTTGTTGAGCACGCGATAGCTCATATCGAAGAGGCTGCCGTTCACAATATGCCCGAGGAGCAGCAGAGATGGTACGCTATCAAAATATTCGAGCGCGATGACGAGGTCTTAAAGCAGTTAAATCTCGACCCGAAGATTCTCGCTCATATTGAGGACGATATAAAAGCGGCCGAGAAAGAGCTCGACGATGACTCGGAGAGCATCATCACAAACGAGCGTTATATTTATATAGCTTCCATTCTCAAGGCGAGCTATAAGAAAAAATCGGCCGGCAAGCTTTCCGCTTCGGATAAAATCGACCGCGTAGTAACAAACCGTTGGCTTGGTCTTCCGATATTCGCGGTAATAATGTTCCTCGTTTATTACCTCTCAATGGTAACCGTAGGCTCCGCAGCTACCGACTGGATGAATGACGGCGTGTTCGGCGACGGTTGGCATCTCTTCGGAATAGGCTCCGCAAAATATGAAAAGGCTGCCGAAAACTACGGCGACAGCGACCAGATAATCGACGCATTCATAGCCGAGTACGGCACAGATGAAATGAAAGACACTATTGACATCAGCGCCGATGAATATAATGAATCTGCCGCAAAGGACGCTCTCGCTTCTCTCGTTGCAGAGACTCCCGATAACGCAAACGTAACTTACGAGACCGAAGACGAAGAGACGCTCGAAGTTACCGAGCATCCGGGCGCAACAAAAGCTGATCTTAAGACCGCTGTTGACAATTATCTCGACACGGATTATAAAGAGTCCTTTGGTGCTCCCGATACTTCATCATACGGCGTATGGGTTCCGGGTATTCCGGTGCTTATTGGGAACGGACTTGATAAAGCAGGTGCCGCAGATTGGCTCAGCGGTCTTATTCTTGACGGTATTGTAGCCGGTGTCGGCGCGGTTCTCGGATTTGTTCCTCAGATGCTCGTTTTGTTCCTCCTGCTTGCTATCCTTGAGGCTTGCGGTTATATGGCACGTATAGCATTTGTGCTTGACCGTATATTCCGTAAATTCGGTCTTTCCGGTAAATCGTTCATACCTATGCTTATAGGCACAGGTTGCGGTGTTCCCGGTATTATGGCTTCGAGAACGATTGAAAACGAACGAGACCGTCGTATGACGATTATGACGACAACCTTTATCCCCTGCGGAGCTAAGGTTCCGTTCATAGCAATGATCGCAGGTGCTATCTTCGGCGGCTCGGCTTGGGTTGCAACATCCGCATATTTCGTAGGTATGGCGGCAATCATAGTCTCGGGCATTATGCTTAAAAAGACAAAGATGTTTGCCGGCGATCCCGCTCCCTTCGTTATGGAGCTTCCCGCTTACCACTGGCCCACTCTTAAAAACGTACTCCGTTCAATGTGGGAGCGCGGCTGGTCATTCATCAAAAAGGCCGGTACAATCATTCTTCTTTCAACAATCATTGTTTGGTTTACAACATACTTCGGATTTGTTGACGGTCAGTTCCAGATGCTTTCAGAGGATCAGATCAGCAATTCAATTCTTGCCGCTATCGGTAACTGCATTGCTTGGATCTTTACTCCGCTTGGTTGGGGCAATTGGCAGGCAGCAGTTGCATCGGTTACAGGCCTTGTTGCTAAAGAGAATATCGTTGGTACAATGGGTATTCTTTATCCGGGCGGATGGTCAGAAATCGGCGGTGCTTTCACAGCAATCAGCGGTTTCTCATTCCTCGTATTCAACCTCCTTTGTGCTCCTTGCTTCGCAGCTATCGGTGCTATGAAGAGAGAAATGAATAATGCTAAGTGGACCTGTTTTGCAGTAGCTTACCAGTGTGTATTTGCTTATGCAATCGCTCTTATGATTAATCAGTTTGGCGGACTCTTTACAGGTAATGTAAATGTTATCGGTCTTATTTTCGCTGTATTGGTACTTGCATTTATGATTTATATGCTCGTAAGACCATACAAAGAGGCTAATACATTAAAAACTTCTGTAAAGGTAAAATAATTTAGATTTTGATAGAGGAGGATGTATATGCTTACTTTTTTACTTGATAATATTGGTACAATAGTTGTTTTGCTTATAGTTGTTGCTGTAGTTGCTGCAATTATTATCAGCCATTTCAGAGCAAAGAAAAAGGGCAAATCTTCTTGTGGCAGCTGTGGCTGCGGATGTGCATCCTGTGCAATGGCAGGTAAATGCCACTCTAACAACCATAAATAATTATTGCTGACAAAAGCGACCGAGCATTTTAAGTGTTCGGTCGCTTGTTTTGTTTTTTGATTATTTTTCAATAGTTGAGGGTAAATTATGGTTTAGCAAATTGCATTATCAAGCAATTTGCTGAATCATAATTAAATATTACAACAAATATTTGGATAACTCCTTATAAATAAAACAAGGCTATCGCATTTTAACCTTGCAATAGCCTTTCTTGTATTAATTGTTTTTTGGTTGTTGTTTGAAATATAAATCTGCAATGCGGACAGGCGCTTAATGTAACAAAGCAGACTATCAGTAATTGGGAAAACGACAATATTCAGCCGTCTGTGGAAATGCTTATTAAAATAGTAAATACCTATTCAGTGAGTGCGAACATAACTGCCGTTCCTGAATGGAAAATGATTTAAAAAATGCTTTCTATAAAAACAAATTGATTGGATATGTCGGTTTATGGGGGAGAGTGTCAAAAAAGAAAAGCAAAACAAGCGACAGTTTAAATGCTGCCGCTTGTAATTATCAATTATTTAATTTGTATAGTTTATATACGACCGTTGAACTAAAGGGTTTATTTTCTTCATAAGCAATACTGTAGTGCTCTTTTAGTA
>ENA-OURZ01003021-OURZ01003021.1-human-gut-metagenome-genome-assembly--contig:-NODE-3021-length-14822-cov-2.231665_pt1 | contig 14822 bp, 12 predicted proteins | sample MGYA00242073_ERZ509195 | MGnify/ENA primary metagenome ERZ509195 (study PRJEB26280, sample SAMEA2338837) | human gut metagenome | biome: human gut; feature: human-associated habitat; material: faeces...
GCAAAGTCCTCTCCAAGGAAGACTTTGCATTTTCTCTTATCTACAGGCACAACTGCCTTAACGATCATTCTTCTTCAGCCTCACCAGCCATCAGCTCTTCTTCTGTGCCTTCCGGAAGAATGGAACCGGTCAGTTCTTCCTCTTTCTTAGCTGCCTCTCTTGCCTGTGCCTCTGCTTCTTCAGCACCTGGCAGATTGTACTTTACACGTACCTGGGCTTCGATCTCTTCACAGATCGCAGGATGAGAAAGAAGGTACTGCTTTGCGTTCTCACGTCCCTGTCCGATCTTGGAACCATCATAAGCGAACCATGCACCGCTCTTTTCTACAATATTCTCTTTTACAGCAAGATCTAAGATATCGCCTTCCTTGGAAATTCCCTTACCGAACATAATATCAAATTCTGCCTCTTTAAACGGAGGTGCAATCTTATTCTTTACAATCTTGATCCTTGTACGGTTTCCTACGATCTCACCATTCTGCTTCAGAGTCTCGATTCTTCTTACATCCATACGGACAGAGGCATAAAACTTCAACGCACGTCCTCCGGTAGTCGTCTCCGGATTACCAAACATCACTCCCACTTTCTCACGGAGCTGATTGATAAAAATAACCACACAGTTCGATTTGCTGATCACCGGTGTCAGTTTTCTCAAAGCCTGGGACATCAGTCTTGCCTGCAGTCCTACATGGCTGTCTCCCATATCTCCTTCAATCTCCTGCTTTGGAACAAGTGCCGCAACAGAGTCAATAACGATAATATCAATCGCACCGGAACGCACCATCGTCTCCGCAATCTCAAGTGCCTGATCTCCGCTGTCCGGCTGCGAAATATATAATTCATCAATATCCACTCCGATATTCTTTGCATAAACCGGATCCAATGCATGCTCTGCATCTATAAAGCCTGCAATTCCGCCACGTTTCTGCACTTCTGAGATCATATGCAATGCAACCGTCGTCTTACCACTGGACTCAGGACCATAAACCTCGATCACTCTTCCTTTTGGCACTCCCCCCAGTCCCAGTGCAAGATCCAGACTCAGGCATCCAGTCGGAACCGTCTCTACTGACACATGTGCCCCTGACTCTCCCAGCTTCATCACTGCACCCTTACCGAAGTCCTTCTCCAGTTTGGCGATCGCCGCATCCAGGGCTTTTTTCTTTTCTTCACTATTTGTAACTTTTACAACGCTTTCTTTTCCACTTGCCATAATTCTTTCTCCTTTATCGAACAGTTGTTCGTATCTGTAGTTATAGTATTACACTTCCTGTAAATTGTCAACCTATTTTTCCTGTGGATTTTGATTCAGAACTTTTATGCTCCCCGTCACAGACGCTCTGGACAGCACCCCTTTTACGAATCTTGAATCTTTCCCTGATGTAGAATTTTATGCAGCTATGAACTGCTGCTTCAATGAACAAATACAGAATAGCACAGCCACCGTCGGATTGCAAGGCAAAAGAAGCAGCCCGGCTTTCCTGACCCGCAGATAAACCGGACTGCTCCTTCCATCATACAGTATTCCACTGTCTGACTTTCTCTTTGTAGAAAATTTCATTTTCCCTCACAATACAGGGGACTCCATTTTCAATCTGTACCGTTGTCACAGAACAGTTTGGCGGCACTTTTTCCTGCCAGAATGACTCCACCGACAGACTCCCCCTGATCCGGTTCAGAAGTGCAGTCATAGCTGCTCCATGCGTCGAGATCAGAATATTCTTTTGCTGCCACTCTTCCTTTTCGCATAATTCTTTCAGAAAATCTCCTGTTCTTTCATACAGTTCTTCTATCGTCTCTGCCCCCTTCGGTGCAATATATTCCCCCGGAGCATTGAAAAAGAGACGGAATGCCCTGCTGACCGGGTCTTCACCGTTACATGAGACTCCCTCATACTCTCCAAAACCGATCTCTTTGATCCTGGGGTCTTCCAAAAGAGGGATCTGCCTTGTTCCGAGAATGATCTGTGCAGTCTCTTTCGCACGGATCAGAGGACTTGTAATCGCCAGATCAATCCTGGTCTCTTTTAGACCTTTTGCGGTTTCCCGGGCGAGATGCCTTCCGTATTCATTCAGCGGAATATCTGTATGCCCCTGAACCCGTTTCACTTTATTCCAGTCCGTTTCCCCATGCCGGACAACATACAATACCATAATCAGCCTTCTTTCTTTCTGAGTACTTCCCTGCGGATGTACCGGTAAGTTTCTTCTTCTCCCTTTTCTGCAAGCATATGCAGAAGTTTTTCCAGCAATGCTCTTGTCTCAGGATGCATCAGTTCTCCTGCTCTTCCATTTTCATAATACCGAAGTGGATCTGAATCATTATACGCCTCGCCAATATATACTTTACTTGCAGCAATCCGGTCAAGGAACATCTCCACAACATATCTGACCGGCATCTTCATGCCGGTCAGAATCCTTCCGTCCTTTCCCGCATTGACATTATAATCGATCCAGTATTCGTAATGATGCTTATTTCTTCCCTTATGATGCAGCCATGCAGATGAATATCCTTTTTCTTCCCGCTCTGCATTGTTCGGGCTTCGTGTTCCCTGGTAATATCTGCACCCGATCCGAAATTCTGTCCAACTGTATTTCGACAGATCATGCAATAATCCCTGCCTGTACAGTCCTACACGGAAACATTCTCTCATCACATAGATCTTATGCTTTGTAATGGTCTGAAAATGCCGGATCGCTTTCATCTTTCATTTCACCTTTCACCTTATTTTCTACTGTCTTTCTGACTGCTTTCCCTACAATCTTTCCTGCCGTCATTCCTGAAATTTTCCGGTTGATCAAAATGGCAATACTCCTTGCTCCCAGCTCTATTTCTTTCTGATCTTCCATCCTGCCGGCTTCTGTCAGCATTCCCTGTTCCGTATCAGCCGCAAGCAGCCACTCTCTTCCCTTTCCGGCAGATGGAAGTGCAAATTTATGTACTTCCCAATGCATATTATATGCCAGAAAACATAATTCGTCCTCTCCCTTCACTGCCGCATACATGACCCCGAGCTGACGGCTTGCAACTTCTGCCTTTGCCTGCCATGCATTTTCTCCATGATAGGATACATCCGGCATTCCGCAGGAGGTACGGTCAATCCCTCTGAGTTCTTCTTTCTGATGCAGACAGGCATGTTCCTTACGGAAGCGGATCAACTGCTGCACATAGAGATAAAGCGGATCATCTTCTTTCCACTGGCTCCAGTTTACCCAGCCAACCGGATTGTCCTGACAATAGGCATTATTATTTCCTTTCTGCGAATTATAAAATTCATCCCCTGCCAGCAGACATGGCGTTCCCTGTGCTGTAAGGAGCAGCATATAGGCATTTTTTACCTGGTTTTTCCGCAGTCTGATAATGTTCTTTTTTCTGCTCGGTCCTTCTGCACCACAGTTCCAGCTATAATTATAATCCGGCCCGTCCTGATTGCGTTCTCCATTTTCCTCATTATGCTTTCCATCGTAGGAAACCAAATCCCATAACGTAAATCCCGTCTGTGCCGTGATGGAATTGCAGACCCCGTCAGCGGACGAATTATGCTTCAACGCCCACATGACATCACGAATCATATTTTCATCTCCTTTAAGGAAACGACGCATGATCGTCTGGAATCCTTCTTCTTTTTTCATGATCTTTACTTCTTTTAAAAGTGGATCCGCATTCAGTTCGTCCCACGGAACATTATAAGGATTCACCACAAATCCGTCCACATGATATTCCAGCAGATAAAATTTCAGACATTCCATCGCTTTCTGTGCAGAAATTCCCGCTTCAAACGGCATCTCCAGAACTACTTCAATCCCTGCCCGATGGCATGCCTTTACCATATCTTTCAACTCTTTCACCGCACTGCTGCCTGATGCGTAGGAACTTTTTGGAGCAAAATAAAATCCCTTTCCATACCCCCAGAAATTGATCTTATTCTGCACATACTCATCAAATTCATAAACCGGCATACACTGAATCTGATTAATACCAAGCTGTAGCAGATAAGGAATCTTTTCTACGATACCGAGATAGGTTCCCTTATGTACTGCATGGGAAGAACTGTGCTTTGTAAATCCACGTATATGCAGACTGTATGCAATCACATCATTCCACGCAAGATGTGGTCTTTTGTCATCTTCCCAGTCATAAGCATCCCGGACAAATTTGCCTCGTGCCTGATGCTTCTGCACATCCATTCTGACTCCGAACTTCTTTGTCCCGGCAAGTTCTCTCACGTAAGGATCTATCCACACCCTTTCATCAATCTGAAAATTGTATTCATATTTTTCCGTATCTAATCCCTGCAAAGCAAGAAACCGTACCTCTCCGATCCCCTTTTCTTCCGGCATTTCAAACCTGTACTTCGGATTCATACTTCCTTTTTTATACAGCAGAAGTTCGCACTTCTTCCCTGTCGGAACCTGCACTGCAAAATTAATATGATCCTTTCTGATCTCCACCCCAAAAGGCTGTGGTCTTCCTTTCACGCATTCCATACTCTATTCCTTTCTTATTGCCAGCCGTCCGTTCCATACATTTCAACATTATCTCGATTTATAAAGAACGTCTCCTCATAAGTCTCTTTCTCATAATCCTCCCCGTTCAATACTGCATTGGCAATTTTGACCGCTTTTTTCCCAAGATTGATTGGTGACTGAGCCCCGATTCCCATCATTCCGCCTGTATGCTCCACCAGTGCTTTTTTTGATGCCGGAGAACCATCCACACTGTATACATAAACCTTTTCCTGTCCGGCTTCTGTAATTGCCTCCCGCACCTGTTCTGCCATCTGATCATCTCCGCACATGATCGCATCCAGATCTGGATTCTGTGCCAGCACCTGTGCCACCTGCTGCTTCAGACCTGAGACATCATTTCCTGTCTGAATCCGCTTAACAACCTCAAATGCTCCTTTTGACACAGCCTCTTCAAAACCCGTGATCCTTTCACATACAGAATTGACATTCAGATTTTCCACAATCACAACCTGTCCGCCGTCCGGCTTTCTTTCTACCAGATCCTCTCCGCATACATACCCCGCATTCCGGTTATCAGAACCAACAAACGCAGCCACTTTTCCGCTCTCATAAACTTTCGTATCCAGGTTGATCACCGGAATATCAGCCTCCTCCAGAGCATCCAGTGCCGGTTCGATCTTCTTCCAGTCCACCGGGCAGAGAAAAACAGCATCCACATCTTCTTCGATCAGTTCCTGTATCTGAGTATTCTGCCGCTCTGCATCTCCTGCCGGATCCTTTATGAGCAGCTTATCTCCCTGTTCTTCCAATGCCGACTGAACTGAATCTTTCAGTGTTGCATAAAACGGATTCGACATATCGATCCCGCAGAAACCGAAGACTTTTTTCTCCTGATCCGTATCTTCTTTCTTATCATCGCTCTCATCTGTCACTGCATTATCTTCCGGTGTCCCTACATTTTTTTTACATCCTGTCAGCAGAAAAAGTGTACCGACTGCCATCAGTATGTATATCATAATTTTTTTTCTCATATTACAGTTCCTTCCCTATTTCTTTTGCTATCTCTTCTTCCATTCTACCCGGTTTCTTCCGAATGTCAACCGTTACTCTTTTCGGATTTCTGCTTCTTTTCCTTGCAATTTTCCCTGCTTTTTGCTACCATTTTATTTAACAGTGATCCTCCAACAGGTCACATAAAGAATATTTCATTATATAAAGGAGAGGAACCATGAACGAGAACGAAGTACTCACCGTTACACTCACCCTTGAGAATAACGAAGAACTTGAATGTGAAGTCATCACCATTTTTGAAGTTCAGGGACAGCAGTATATTGCCCTGTACCCTCTTTTTGATGAGGCCTCTGATGAAGATGGATCGGTATATTTATACCGTTTCATCGATCACGGTGATGAAGAACCTGGTCTTGAAAATATCGAAGCTGATGTGGAATTTGAAGCAGTTTCTGATGCATTTAATGCATGGGCAGACGCTCAGGACTTCGGTGATATCGACCTGGACGACATGGATTAAGCTTATTTTTCCAACAATTCGTCCACAAAGCGGGAAGGAAGGATTCCTTTTATTTTCACGTAACTGAACACCAGCCGGTTCTTTGCCCTCGTCATTGCCACATAAAAAAGCCGTCGTTCTTCCTCTATCTCTTCGGCTTTCTCTGCCTTTTTGTATGGAATCCGCCCTTCATTTGCCTGTATCACAAACACAGTATCAAATTCCAGTCCTTTGGCTGCATGGATCGTCATCAGACGGATGCCTTTCTCCGGCGTATTCCTTCCCATTTCCCGTTTCTTTAATGCTTCTGTATATTCTTCAATATGTGAAAACCACTCTTCCATTGTCTCATATGGTTTCGCTGCCTCTTCCAGCTCCGAAAGGATCTCGCTCAGGTCCGTAATTTTCAAATGACGGGAAATACAATACTCTTTCAGATATTCATCATATCCAACCCTTTTCCGCAGATAAGTAATTGCAGCATAAGGAGTCATTTTCTCCATCATTTTTACGTCCCATTCAAACTGATCAATCCGGTCTGTCATCCAGTCTTTATCCCGATAATAGTCCCGCAGTGTCTCGAAAGATGCCCTCTTCCCCTGCAGACTGTCTCTGGAAAGATAACGTTTCGGGCGGTTCATTACCTGTAGCAGATCCTGCCGTCCTGCACATTTCATTGCAAGCCGGAAATACGCCTGAACATCCTTTGCTATAAAATGTTCGTAAAGATTAGGCAGATGCTCTTTCATCTCAAATGGGAGTTTCCTGGCAAGCAGAGCTTCTACAAGCGGTCTTGCATCTGTATGCGTCCGGAAAAGCACCGCGATGTCCTCTGCCTTTGTTCCGCTTCTGATGCTTTTTTTAATTTCTCCTGCAATATATTCTGCCTCTTCATTTACATCCTTTACTTCCTGGATATGCAGACACGGGCCACCTTTACGTTCCGCCTTTAACTCCTTCTCATACCGTCTGGTATTATGCATGATCACTTTCAGGGAATTGGTCACAATATTGGAAGTAGAACGATAGTTTACCCCCAACAGGATCTGACTGGCGTCCGGGAAATCTTTTTTAAACCGGAGCATCAATTCTGAATCCGCACCACGAAACCCATAAATCGCCTGATCATCGTCCCCTACTGCAAAAAGATTTCTTTCAGGCAATGCCAGCATACGGATCACGTCATACTGGATCTGATTGATATCCTGGAACTCATCAATCAAAATATAACGGAACTTTTTCTGCCATCCTCTCAATACATCCGGTCTGGAAAGGAAAAGCTGAAAGCAAAGTACCAGCATATCATCAAAATCGATCTTTCTCCGTCTTTTTCTCTGCTCTTCATACTCTCTGTAAATCTGCTGGAACACAGCAGCCTCGCATTTTTCTGAAATGAACTCTTCCGGTCTGATCCTCTGATTTTTAATCTTTCCGATCTCAAAAGCGATATCTTTCAGGAAATCCCCCTCATCAAAAATCTCCAGTTTCTGATGCCTGATCACCTGCCTGAGGATCTGATATTTTTCATTATCCGAGAGCAGATTCTTCTGTCCGATCCGGTAAGTCCATCGAAGGATTCCATAATAAATCCCATGAAATGTCCCGATCGTCACCGGAAGTCTCTCTTTTCCCATAAGTGAACAGAGGCGGGATCTCATCTCCGCCGCTGCAAAACGGGTAAAAGTAACGACCAGAATTTCTTCTGGTCTTACTTTATATCCTTCAATCAAATATTTTACTCTGTTCACGATCGTAAGCGTCTTCCCTGATCCCGGTCCTGCCAATACCAGGCAGGGACCGTCTTTATGAAGAACTGCATCTTTCTGTGCTTCGTTTAACCCCATTCTTTCCTTCCTGCTACTGAAGCTTCTCAATTCCAAGGCGGATTCTTCTCAGAGACTCCTCTTTGCCGAAAACTTCCATCAGCTCTGTAGCACCACCCGGGGTACTCTGCTTTCCTGATACGGCTGTTCTCAGCGGCCACATAACATAACCAACCTTATATCCTTTTTCCGCTGCAAAACCTTTTAATGTCTCGAAAAGTGCATCATTGCTGAAATCTTCCTGTGCTTCAAGAACCGGGAGTACCTCCTGCAGAAGTGCAAGTGACTTCTCTGCATCCGTTTTCATCTTTTTGTGCGTATAAAGTGCAATATCATAATCCGGAAGTTCTTCAAAGAAATCAATCTGCTCCTTAATATCCGGAAGGATCTCGATTCTCGTCTTAACCAGGGCTGCAATCTTTTTCGGATCATAATCCTTTGTCACAGTTTCACTGATATACGACTTTGCAAGCTCGAAGAATTTGTCGAAATCCATTGCTTTCAGATATTCACCATTCATCCATTTCAGCTTCACTACATCGAACACTGCAGGTGATTTATTCATATGATGATAATCAAATGCCTCTACCAGCTCTTCCAGAGAGAAGATCTCCCGGTTGTCAGAAGGACACCATCCGAGCAGTGCCACGTAGTTGACAACAGCCTCTGACACAAATCCCTGTTCGATCAGATCTTCATAAGAGGAATGTCCACAGCGTTTACTTAACTTCTTATGGTTCTCATCTGTGATCAGCGGGCAATGAACATAAACCGGAACTTCCCATCCAAATGCATCATACAGACGGTTATATTTCGGTGCTGAAGAAAGGTACTCATTCCCTCTGACAACATGCGTGATCTCCATCAGATGATCATCGATTACATTTGCAAAGTTATAGGTCGGATATCCGTCAGATTTGATCAGGATCATATCGTCAAGCTCTGCATTCGGAACTGTGATATCTCCGTAGATCTCATCATGGAATGTTGTCTCACCTTCATTCGGTACATTCAGACGGATAACCCATGGCTTACCTGCTGCCAGATTCGCCTCTACTTCTTCCTTGCTCAGACTTAAGCAGTGCTTATCATAAACAGAAATCTCTACTCCACCTTCGGAAACCTGTGTCTTTAAAGACTCAAGACGCTCTTTGTCACAGAAACAGTAATAAGCATCTCCCTGCTCTACAAGCTGCTTTGCATATTTAAGATAAAGTCCTGATGCATTACGCTCACTCTGTACATACGGTCCATATCCGCCATCTTTATCCGGTCCCTCATCATGGATGAGACCTGTTTTCTCCATTGTTCTGTAAATGATATCAAGTGCACCTTCCACAAAACGTTCCTGGTCTGTATCCTCTACACGAAGGAGGAAATCTCCCCCTTCATGCTTTGCGATCAGATACGCGTATAGTGCTGTTCTTAAGTTACCCACATGCATTCTTCCTGTCGGGCTTGGTGCAAATCTTGTTCTTACTTTCTTACTCATTCTATCTTCTCCAATTCTTGTTTGTTATTGTTCAATCTCGTCATATTATAGCGCAAGTCCCCAGATTCTTCAACAAACAAAATCAATGTTTTTCTTTTACTCCAAAAGTTTCACCGTTTCAGGAATACTTCCCGCCTGTTCAAGTGTACAGGATCTTGCATCAATACATTCCAGATTTGTTCCATCAAATGCACTTTCCGCAAAACTTTTCACACTTTCCGGCACCTGAAAGGTTCCTGTCCACGCTGCCGGAAATACAAGAAGAACTGTGCCATCTGCCGTGTAAAGTACACCATCTACCGTAACATAGGCTGGATTTGCTGCATCTGCTTCTATCCATCCCAGATTACTCAGCCCAACAAACGCTCCTGGCTGAATATTTATTATATTAGCAGGAATTTCAATCTCTTCTACAGCAGAACCAAGACCCGACAGTGCTCCTCTCGCAATTCCGGAACATCCTTCTTCAGGAAAGTACAATACTCCATCCTTTATCACTTCTTTGTCTCCTGAAAGTCCACAGATCATACCTTCCGCATAAATAAGATATCCGGTATCTGTATTTCCCACTGCTATCGACCCTTCTTCATCCTCATTTTCATTTTTTACATTTTCCATTGAATCAGGATTTGTAATTACCGGTTCACTTGCAACATTTATAGTTGTATCTCTTTTCACGTCTGGTTTTTCTGCCACAATCTCTTCTACTACTGGTTCTTCCACCGCAATTTCTTCTACCATAGGTTCTTCCACTAAAATTTCTGCCGGAACAGCTGCTACCTGGATAACATCTGCTTGATTAACATCTGTCTGGATAGTTTCTGCTGATAAGAAAGAATGCTCATCCATTTTTTCCGGTTCTTTTATCTGTTTTGTTATTGTTACTTTTTCCGGCAGATCATTTCCTGACACATTTATATCCTCTGTTGTCGCACAGACCTCTATTTCGGAAATCAGATTCTTTTCCAAATATAATGAAACAATTTCCTGTGCAGACATCAGAATCAGCGCACCACTTAATAAAGTCACTCCCACTCTGACATATGGTTTTCTCGCCGCTTCCTGATGCCATTCATTCCAATTCAGTCCTATATCCATGTTCTCTTATTCCTTTCTCTTTCCCCCACATTTTAATATACGAAATAATTTTAGTTTATCAAAGAAAAAGGGATGCTGCAACCAAATGCAACATCCCTTTGATTTTTCCGCTTTGTCCTGATAGATTCCAAGGATTCTATACGTTAATTTCAGCCTTCACGCCAAGGATCTCTTTATTCTTTTCAAGCAGTGGACGGATCACATTCTTAAGATAAGCATCTACCTGCTCACTTGCACGTCCAACATATTTCTCCGGTTTCATTGTCTTCTGAAGATCCTCTAAAGTCAGGTTGAATGCCGGATCTGCTGCGATCAGTTCAAGAAGGTTATTGTCAAGTCCCTTCTCTTTTACATTTCTTCCTGCTTCCATAGAAAGCTCACGGATTCTTTCGTGCAGCTCCTGACGGTCTCCACCGGCTTTAACAGCATCCATCATAATATTCTCTGTTGCCATGAATGGAAGTTCGGACATCAGACGCTTCTCGATTACTTTCGGGTATACAACCAGTCCGTCTACAACGTTCAGACAAAGATCAAGTATTCCGTCGATTGCAAGGAATCCTTCCGGAACACTCAGACGCTTGTTAGCGGAATCATCAAGTGTTCTCTCAAACCACTGTGTTGCAGATGTGATTGCCGGATTAAGTGCATCGATCATCACATATCTTGAAAGGGAAGCAATTCTCTCACTTCTCATCGGGTTTCTCTTATAAGCCATGGCTGATGAACCAATCTGTGATTTTTCAAATGGTTCTTCAACTTCCTTGAGGTGCTGTAATAATCTGATATCATTAGAGAACTTGTGTGCGCTCGCAGCAATTCCTGCAAGTACATTAAGTACTCTTGTATCAACCTTTCTTGAATATGTCTGGCCTGAAACTGGAACACATGCGTCAAATCCCATCTTTTCTGCAATCTTTCCGTCAATCTGGCGGATCTTATCCTGATCTCCGTTGAAAAGTTCAAGAAAAGATGCCTGTGTACCTGTTGTACCCTTACAGCCTAAAAGCTTCATTGTAGAGAGTACATAATCAAGGTCTTCAAGGTCCATAACTAATTCATTGAGCCATAATGTAGCTCTCTTACCAACTGTAGTTGGCTGTGCTGGCTGAAAATGTGTGAAAGCCAGTGTAGGCTGTGCCTTATATTTATCTGCGAACTTAGAAAGCTCATCAATAACATTAACAAGTTTCTTACGAACAAGCTTTAAGCCTTCTGTCATAATGATGATATCAGTATTATCACCAACATAGCATGAAGTTGCTCCAAGATGTATGATACCTTTAGCCTTAGGGCACTGAAGTCCGTAAGCATATACATGTGACATAACATCATGTCTTACTTCCTTCTCTCTTCTCTTGGCATCTTCATAGTTAATATCATCCTTGTGAGCCTTTAACTCATCAATCTGCTCCTGTGTGATAGGAAGTCCAAGTTCATGCTCTGTCTCTGCTAATGCAATCCAGAGTCTTCTCCATGTCTTAAACTTCATGTCTGGAGAGAAAATGTACTGCATTTCCTTACTTGCATATCTTTCTGCAAGTGGTGTCTGATATCTGTCGTTCATCTCATATCCGCCTTTCATATATCAAAAATTCATTATTCAGCCATCGCAGGGCTATATACAGATTAAGTATATCATAGCAGAACTGCGTTTGCAATTTATGCCTTTATTTTATATTCTTAATGCTTCTTGTTATTTTCATTATGCCAACGCTTAATATAAGACATATTACAAGCCTCATGATAAATTGCATAAGCATATACTGCCATATTGTCATATGTAACAGCATCCACTTAAGAATTCCAGATGCATATAGTCCCATTCCAAGTTTATTCCCCATAAATGTAAGACTCACGACCGGCGCATTCATGTAAGGTATCCCATATATATGTCTCATCCATAAGAATTCCATTCCACATATAATAACAGTCATTATTATTGTAATTGTTATGCACGACAAATATTTATTGCATCTCATCTTATTACGTCCCAATGCTGTACTATGTTCAAAAAGTATCATGCCGCTGACTCTTTCAAGTCTTCCTGCATCTGCTGACATAAGTATAAAACCGCATATCAGTGCAAGATTTACCATTATTCTGCGATACAGTCCTTTCTTGCCCAATATCACTTCATATCCTCTGTCCGATATCATCCATGCTCTTATATTAAATGTTTCATCCATATGTCCGATATATTCAATCTTGTCCGCGTATTCCCTACGACTTTCTATCAGCTTTAGTATCTGCTGTTGTTTTGTTTTCAGATTAACATAACTACCAATATCAACGCTTTCATCTCTTGTCAATATATCTCCATAATCATCTATGTCAGCTTGCAGCTCATCTCTCTGCTGGTATAGATTATCAAGATAATCCTGAAAATATGTATAATCTTTCCCTCCATGTAACATGTATTCACTATCCATATACTTATTGTCATCTGTATAGTGATACTGGCCTGTCTGGCATACATACGCTGTAACTGTCAGCATTACCACAACAACCCAGCCACAATGAGAAGTAAATATAAATTTATGTATTTCCTTAAATAGAAACGGAATCCTTGCAAGAATTTTCTGACAGCCAGCTGATACACAATCTGTAAACCGTTTTATAAATGTTGTATTTTTGTATGGTTTCATTGAAGCAGACACATTTATAGCAATATAACCTATTACACCTGCACATATAATATGCACGAACAGTACCACTGAAAATACAGGAAATACATAAGTTCCCACACCCCAGTTTCTATATGATGAAAATGTAGCATTTATATTAATTATATTAATAATATTAATATAATGCAGACCATTCCACACGCTATGTATGTCTATATGAGAATATATAAACTGCTCCACAGCCGCAAATATAAGCATTGTAACCAGTGCATAGACACGATTACGGAATATAACAAAAACACCCCATATAGTAATGCATAGGGCAACTATACACACCATTGATATCATATATAGCACCGTCACATACTTTATTTTGCTCCACGGATATGTAAATTTATCAAATGTCTCAATTGTCTGCACTGGATTTACTAAGTCCCTGACGCCTCCTCTTTGCAGCATTGCCGCAATAAACGTAGACCAGTATATCAGAGTATGTGTAAAAGCTCCTGTAACAACAATAACTCCCGTCTGCTTTATCGCATACATGATTCTTCCATTAGCGCAGCTATATGTTATGCTCCACATGCCATTATCCCGCTGTGCAAACATATCGTATATAACAAACATCATTACAAGCATAGTAAAGAAATATTGATAATAATAAGTTGTATATGCCTGCACCCCTTTATACTCATCCTCTGGTAAAATAACGTTCTTTACTCGTTCAAAATCCCTTGCCGTCTGCAATATATTCGCATACGAAAAACTTCCAGCTTTATTAAAAATACTATATTTCTTAAGTTTATCAGCATTATCAATTATTGCATTCACTTCTTCGTGATAATTCTTAATATATGTCTCATGAGCAACATTTTCTTTGTTGATTATATCTTCATCCATTACCGGCTTATTGTCATACAAAAAGAATACAACATTAACTGTTGCAGCAATTAACAACAATATAATCCGTTTATAATTGATGATACGTTTTAATTCCTGCATATTTCCCCCTATATGCCAATCATAACCTGTATATTTGTATCCTGCTTATATCACTCTTAGATATACTTTCTACTCTATAATAATCAGAATCTTCGCTCCCATCCATATAATAAACATGGACTCCTACAATCATTTTATTGATATCGTCAATAACACTCTTTATCTCAACATACTCAGGCTGCATATAACTATAAGCTGCTTTATCAGATGTTGGGAGTTCATTTATAATTATTAACTTTAACTTATTTTCATCATTTCCATATATTGTTTTTGTTTCGCCTTTTATATCCATCTGTTTTTTTGTATATTTATTCTCACTCATATCACTGTAATCAAATATGCAGGATGCATTATATGCCGTATACTCTAATTTCTCTATATTTTCATCATTATATAATGATGGCCACTCTATAATACCGGCAACAATATACGCCATTTCATCCTTTTCTCCCAATCCATTGCCTAATTTTACTGGATTTACCATATATGTTCCAACCAAATTACCATCGGCGATATCTTTAGATATTATTGGGTATGTCACCTTTAACTTAATGCCTTGCTCCGTTATATAATTTATTCCATCTATAACTGTCATTTCTGGTTCCTGTACTGCATATTGGTTATTAGTCTCTGTTTGTGTCTGTGTTTCTATTTCCTTTACATTGCATCCTGATGATATCAATATAAGAAGAAACATCATACAAAATCTATACATTCCTTTCTTAAACAGCCTTATATACTTTGTCATTCAAACACCTGCTTCCAATCTCCACCAGTCTCTATATCATCTTTTTTCATATA
>ENA-OURZ01003025-OURZ01003025.1-human-gut-metagenome-genome-assembly--contig:-NODE-3025-length-14813-cov-10.707413_pt1 | contig 14813 bp, 2 predicted proteins | sample MGYA00242073_ERZ509195 | MGnify/ENA primary metagenome ERZ509195 (study PRJEB26280, sample SAMEA2338837) | human gut metagenome | biome: human gut; feature: human-associated habitat; material: faeces...
TAGCCTGCTGCACCAGCTTATCATCCCTGAAGTAGTTGATGGAGTTGATGTTCTCGCGTTGCACTTTATCGTTCACGACCAACTCATACATTCCAACAAAGCCGCCATCTTCCTCGATGCAGAATCCAATGCACTTGTCAGCGTTCATCCGTTCAGACGGAATCTTGTCGTAGATTTCAAGTGCTTCTTCCATTGTCAGATGGTCGTGGAACTCTCCCGCAAATGTAAACTCCAAACACTCCGCGACATAAAAGCTGAGCGTTTCTTCCGGCACAGGTCTTTCTGCGGCGAGCTTTTCTTTCAAAACTTCTGCCTGCTGCTCTGCCACCATATCGGCCTGTTCCCGCAGTTCTGCCGCGTCCATGACCTTGCCCTGTGCTGCATCACAGCCAAACTCTGCCAACAGCTCCATCATAGCCTCCTGCACAGGCTTATCTCCATCCGTTTCAAGGATGCCGCCAGCCCGCTCCGTGAAGTCCTTATTATATAAGGTATAGTCGAAACCGTCCTCACAGATCTGGATATGGAAATAGGCATCCGGCAATTCGTAGGCCAGTTCCACATCCTGCACGGCTAACGCCCCCTGTAACGGCTGGACAACGTGGTTCTGGACATACGGGTTATTCCAGCCCGGAACCGTTTTATAGTCCTCTACGATGGTGTCAATGCCGTTTTTGCACTGTAAAATATCCAGTGAACCCGGCAGCGGATCAGGATTCTTCTCCACCCCCAAGGCTTTCATGTAATGGTTTGGAAGTGCCTGATAGTGCGACATTGCATCATCCAGATTGCCAAACCGCTTAATTTCAAGCGGAACAGCCCGCCGGTTCTCGACCACATAGAATCGCTTTACGAATGGCTGTTTCAATTCCTTCTGCTTCTCCAGTTTTTCTCGGTACTTCGTCACAAAGCCATCCAGTACAGCCGAATGGCTGGTAACTACCCAATCTGCTCGAAATTTAATGATTCTCGCATTATTCTCCGGGGTGCCGACCTGCTCTGCCCATTCCTTATTGCTGTGAGAAAAGCGGCCATCATAGTTTTTGTAGCGCAAGGTATTCGCAAGAATGTACCCCACACGCTCCATACCATACTGCTTCACCACCTGATCAACTGCACCATCGCCAAGGTACATCCCATCATAATTGTCCGCAATCGCTTCATGGATTGCCTGCTTACACTCGCTGTTCAGCCGATAGGATGTACGGTACAAATCCACCTCGTCACTTTCTTTGGCATAGCTGAACGGCTCGTAGTAGACAGGCACATCCGAATAGTCCTGCGCGCTGTTGTCCGGCACAGGCACAGCCTTTTCAATGATCTCCGATACCACATCTTCTTTTTTCGGCATATTCCATTTTTCAGAAAGATACTCTTTTACCGCATCCAGAAATTCGTCATCGAAGCCGTTCCACAAATCCTCTGCCACCAGCTTGCCCTGCTCATCGACTGCAACGCAGGCCGCCATGTCACCGTGTTCCTCATGCTCCAGCAGAAAGAGCTTCTCGCCACCAATCTCCGTTTCATCAACAGCATACCATGTGCCGATATGCCCCTCGACTGCGATGTGGTCGGAATCGCCGTGGATCAGACCACTTCTTTTCTGCTGCTGTTCCTCCATAAACTCTCGCACGGTCAACTCTGTGCCCGTGAAGTTCAGCCCTTCCTCACCCAGTTCCAGCCGCCCGTCTGCGCCAAGGTCAAGTTCTTCAGCCATCAGAACAGATGCCGCATGGTTCACCACCACAGTTTTCTCTACTGTGACAGGCTGGCCGGGGTCGTAGTCCGAACCGCGCAGATCATAGCGATATAAGCCCTCCGGCACTTCTTCATCCCGCAGACGGCCATTGCTGAAAAGACCGGGCTTATCAAAGATTTCAATTTCCTGCAATTCCTCGTTCAGAAGGTTTTCTTTCTGCAAATCTATATTCCTTTCCTTGAAAAATTCCGGCAGTTCAGCAAATCCAATACTGTCCACATAGTAGGCTTTGACCGTACTGCCATCATTGAGTACCACCACATCGCTGACCGACAGCGAATGTCCTGTAAAGTCTGCCGGACGCTGGATATTGAACCGTTCATAAATGCCATCCAGCGTATCCTTTTCCGTAAGCAGCGCGGTATAGATCAGGTCATAATCTGCACGAGCAACCGTTATGCCTTTCTTCTGCACATAGTCCAATCCCATGAAGCGGTAGTCGTGTTCCGGGTCACGCTCTGTGATCTGATAAATGCCGAACTGCTTTTCGCTGCCATACAGCAGCACATTTTCCTGTTCTGCCACATTCCGCTCCTGTTCCAAATCTGCTATTGCAATTTGGAAGGTATCACTTCCGCGCTCGATTTCCTCTCGCGCCGTAACAAGAATCGGCCACGGGCTGATGCGGACAAGATAAATTTGCTTGCCCTCGTCATACAGCCGCAGAGCCTGTTCACGGTTTATCACTGTCAGCTGAAAATCCGGGCGCGCATACTCGTCCTCTGCATAATCTTCCCGCTGCTCCAACAGAATCGCATCCCATGCGTCTGCCTTAATGCCGAAAATGCCATCGTGCTGCTCGATTTCCTCTTGGCTTACATAATCACCTGCCGTGCCATCACGGAACAGCGGATAAATCCTCTCACCCAGCCGATGCCACTCCCGTGCGCCCTCTTTCGTCAGCGGCAGCACATCATCTTTCAAATAACCGTAGTCGTGCATTTCCGAAAGACCAATCATCCCATCCGGGAGATTTTCGATTTTCTCCTGCGCATCGTACATCAGGCGGTTGGCTTCTTCTTTGTCATCCTCGGCCAGTGCAGCCGTCAGACCGTTCACCAGTTCTTCCGTTGCAGCCCGGTCATCCAGCTTGAAAGCAAAATTCACGATGAGGTTTCGCTGCTCATCATCGAAAATCGTTTTTTCCTGCTCCTTGTCGGCAATCAACTTTTCCGCATACTTCATCGCGGTCATGCGCTCTGCGCTCCTTTCTGCGACTGCCGCTTCCAGCTTTTCCAGAAAGTCGGCTGCGGTCAATCGAATCGTATCCATCGAATCTTTCAGTTCCTTCATCTCCTTGCCGCTGGCCCAGCTTGCCACATAAGGAAATGAATAATCGGACGTATCAATGCCAAGTGCCGAGCAGACCGTAAATGCAATGCTTTCGGCTTCGGTTTCTTTCGTAAGCCGATCTTTTTCCTCGCCGTTCTGCTTCATCAAATCGCTGTTATGCAGCATCGCATGGGCAACCTCGTGTATCATCGTCTTTATGGTCTGGCTCTCGCCCATGCCGACCTGAATGCAGATTTCTTTGTCGGCATCACTGTAATAGCCTTTGGCATCACCTTCGATTTCATCAAATCGCATCGGCACAGGAGATACCTGTTCGATTGCCGCCGTAAGCAGCGCATAGTCTTTGACGCTGGCCGTTAGTTCGTTCACTTCCAGTGACGGAATCGGTTCCCCATCGGTCTGTGAAACATCGAAGACCGTCGTCACGCGGAAACGCGGAACTACATACTCCACACGTTCCATTTCCGGCTCACCGTTTTCATTCAGCACCGCCAGACCCGTATCCCTGTCGATTTTTTCGCGTTCCTCGACCTCCTTAATGGGAGCCGGGGCAATGATCTGGATACCCTTTTCTCCTTTTTTGACGTAGCGGTTAAACTTGTTTTTCCATGCGTTAAACCCTGCCACCAGTGTGGCATCAGGCCGCTGCATAGCGATCAACAGCGTATTGTTGAAGCTGTAATTGTGGAATTTTGCCATCGTGCGCAGGTACGTCGTGTACATTTCCGAAGTAAAAATGTCCTTTACGCCCTGCTCCAGCCGTTCCGTGATTTCTTTCATCTGCTGTTTGCGGTCAACTGCCATGCAAGCCCTCCTTTTTCTTGACCCATCGTGTTTTCATCTGGCGCGGATATTGGTCGGCCTGTTTCGGTGCCTTCGCGCCGTTCCATTCCAAGCCTCCGGCCCTGCCCTCACAGGTGTACCCGGCAGCTTTCAGGGATGCTCCATTTTCCGTTTCCAGAATGTAGGTGATCACTTTGTTGTAGCCCATGGCCCGTGCTGCACGGTATGCCGCCGCGTACAAAATACTGCAAGCGTTCGGCGTTCCATCCGTACACAGGCGATTAACTTCCAGCGTATAACCATCGTCCAGCCTCCGCGCCACAGGTCTGCCGCAGATAGCAACGCCCACCAGAGTGCCATTTTCCGATACACCGATGGAGAACTTATGCCCTCGTGTCGGCTTATGGTGGCGGTGATACTGCTGGACAAATGCGTTTGCCGTTTTCAGATTGATCGGTGTTAAAGTAAGCAAATTTCCTCCTTTCTCAAAAATGCCCCGTTAGATTCCTTGCAGAGATCTAACGGGGTTATCCTATTTACAGTTCCATATTGTGACTTTTCCGCTTCGGGAATTTCTGCGGTTCTGCACTGCGCTCTGCCTGCTTTGCATGAAGCTGTGCCAGTACAGAGGGTTTCCGCACATTGTCCGCCGTGCGCTCTGCAACGCGGCCTGCGTAGTTCACAGGCTGGCGCGGCCTGTCTGCAACCTCGGTTTCGGCTGCATCCTCGTCCACACCCAGCGCATCCTCACTGCCCTTTTCATCCATGTTGAGCAGAGAGTTCAGCTCCGCAAGGCGCGCAGATTTTTCAGCCAGTTCCGCTTCCTGTGCAAAAGGACGTTTGGCTTCTTCCCTTGCCTGCGCCAACTGCTGTTCCAAGGTTTCCAGTCTGCGTTCCACCTGTGGCAATGCTCTTTCGATGCCTGCCAGTGCATTGGTAACACGCAGAATGTTGCCCTGCGGGTCTTTGCCGACTTCCATAGAGTAGTTCCATGCGCCCTTGATGGATAAGCGGAACACCTTATCGAAGTTGTCAAATCGGGAATGTAGTTCAAATGCGCCGTAGCTGCCGATCCTGCCCTCGGTGCCAACTGCTTTCAGAGCCTTACAAGCCTCGATGATGGCTGCACCTGCTTCCTTGCGTTCGCTGTACACCTTACCGCTGATTTCCATAGAGAAGTGGTCTTTGTCCTGCGCCAGAAGCGGTTTTGCCGCTTCCATATCGGTTTTCAGTGCTTCAATCTGACCCTGTGCCACAGCGATTTCTCGCGGATAGCGGCGCGCAATATCCGATTCCAAGCTATAAATCTGACTGGTGTGATTGGCTTTCAGCAGTTTGAGCTTGCTGACCTGAATATCCAAATCCATCTTTTCCTTGATGTAAGGATTGCCGGTTGCCAGTGCCTTGATTTCGGCATAGGAGAGGGCCGTATCATCTACATCATCGCAGGCACGGACAGGCGATTTGGAAGTCATGATTTGGCTTATGAACTTCTGCTTATTTTCCAGAATCTGCCACATGTACGAATCAAACGTATTTTCAGTGACGTAACGATAGATTTTTACCTGCTTATTCCGGTTTCCCTGCCGGAGAATACGCCCCTCCTGCTGTTCCAGGTCAGAGGGCTTCCATGGGCAGTCCAGATGATGCAGGGCAATCAGCCGATCCTGAATATTGGTTCCCGCGCCAAGTTTCGGCGTAGACCCCATCAGGATACGCACCTGTCCGGCGCGCACCTTTGCAAAAAGCTCTGCCTTTTTGGTTTCCGTGTTATACTCGTGAATGAATGCCACTTCTTCACGGGGAACACCTCTCGCCACCAGCTTTTCCCGCACATCATCATAAACATTGAATGTGCCATCGGTTTTTGGTGTCGATAAGTCACAGAAGATCAATTGCGTTCCCTTATCTGCCGAAGATTCTTCCCAGACCTTGAACGCATTGTCCACGCAGCGATTGACCTTGCTTTCCGGCTCGTCCGGCAGCATCTCGTTCATAAGACGCTGGTCGAGTGCCAGTTTTCTTCCATCGTTGGTGATCTTCAGCATGTTATCGGACTTAGGATTCACGCTGCCGTTGCGTACAGCCTCGGCACGGTCTGCAAAGGAACTTACCATTTCTTCCTGTGTTTCGCTGGGTTTCAGCACTTCGTTGATGTACTCTGCTTGCGGCACAGGCAGGTTCAGCATATCCGCTGTCTGCACATCTGCCGACTCCTTGAACAGAGAAATCAGCTCCGGCAGATTGAAGAACCGAGCAAAACGTGTTTTCGCACGGTAGCCGGTTCCTTCCGGGGAAAGTTCGATTGCCGTCACGGTTTCGCCAAAGGATGCCGCCCAATCATCAAAGTGACTCAGCCCCATCTTCTGCAGGGTGTCATACTGGAGATACCGCATAATGGTGTACAGTTCCACCATCGAGTTGCTGACCGGGGTTCCGGTTGCAAAGGTCACGCCCTTGCCGCCTGTCAGCTCGTCCAGATACTGACATTTTGCAAACATATCGCTGGATTTCTGTGCATCGGTCTGTGCAATACCTGCGATATTCCGCATTTTTGTGTAGAGGAACATATTTTTATAGAAATGTGACTCGTCCACAAACAGACGGTCAACACCCAGTTCCTCAAATGTAACCACATCATCCTTTCTCGTCTGGTCGTTCAGCTTTTGCAGCTTTGCTTCCAGCGTTTTCTTTGTTTTTTCCATCTGTTTGACCGTAAAACTGCGGCTGTCCTCACTCCGGGCATCTGCCAAGGCCAGCGTAATGTCGTCGATCTGACGCTCTACAATGGCTTTCTGCCGTTCCGGGGAAAGCGGCACTCGCTCAAACTGCGAATGACCGATCACGATAGCATCGTAATCACCGGTTGCAATGCGGGAGCAGAACTGCTTTCGATTACTGGGTTCAAAGTCCTTTTTCGTTGCCACCAGCACATTGGCATTGGGATAGAGCCGCAGGAAATCTGCGCCCCACTGCTCCGTGAGGTGATTCGGTACCACATAGAGATTCTTCTGCGACAGGCCCAGCCTGCGGCTCTCCATGCCGGCAGCAATCATCTGGAAGGTCTTGCCTGCGCCCACACAATGGGCCAGCAGCGTATTGTTGCCGTACAGAATGTGCGCCACTGCATTTTTCTGGTGCGGCATCAGAGAGATTTCCGGGGTCATGCCCTCGAAGCGGATATGACTGCCATCGTACTCACGAGGCCGAATCGCATTGAAAATCCGATTATAGGTCGCACACAAATCCTCGCGGCGATCTAAATCTTTGAAAATCCACTGCTTAAACGCTTCCCGAATGGATTCCTGTGCCTGCTGTGCAAGCATGGTTTCCTGCTTATTCAGCACACGATGATCGCCATCCGCATCGTGAATCGTATCGTAGATTTTGGTATCCCGGAGATTCAGTGCATCTTCCAACAGCTTATAAGCATTGACGCGCAGGGTTCCGTAGGTATTGGTAACAAGCGGATTGCCGCGATCCAGCGACTTGCCCGAAATGTTCCATGCACCTGAAATTTCGGAATAGGTTGCCTTAATGTCAATCCCGGCATAGTAGTTCGGGGTTTTGAACACTTCCTTCATAAACTGCGTGATGTACTCCGGTTTTACCCAGTTTGCACCCAGCCGCACTTCAATTTCCGAAGCATCCAAATCCTTGGGCTGTACCCGTTTGAGGTAGTCCACGTTGATCTGATACTCTGCATGGTTTGCCGCAAAGATTTCTGCTGTGGCCAGTTTTTCACGAACATTGCCGGACAGGTATTCATCCGAGGTTTCCCACTGCTGTGTCACAGGATTTCGGAAAATCGCACCTGCCAGTTCATCCGTGATTTCCTGTTCCGGTTTACCGCAGAGCTGCACCATAAACGGCACATCCACCTTTGCTTTTTCTCCAATGGAAAGTGCCAGGGCTTCGCTTGGCGTGTCCACCGAGGTAACAGGCTCCGGCTTACGGATGGTACGTTTGGTAAAAATATCGGCAAGCCGTTTGAGATTCTTCTCCTCGTCCAGAATTTCCAGTGATGCCAGCAGACAATAGCTGCTGTCCTGCCGGAACGCCCGCTTGTTGGCCGTGCTGTTGATAAGGCCATACTGCGCCTTAAATGCAGTGTACTGCTGTTTCAGTTCATTCTGCAAAAGCTGAACTTCTGCATCCGAACCATCATGCAGCTGACAATCCAACAGTTTTCGGGTGGTTTCCCGCAGAGCGATCATTCCCAGCACCCGCTCTGCAGTTACGGCAGGCAGTTCCACCTTGTTCATAAAGGAGTTTTCACGGTAGTAAATCTGCCCGTCCACGTTCGTAAAGCTGAAATTCTTCACGCTGGGGTCTGCCGGGATGGGTTCTTCCTGCACATCCAGTTCATCGTCGGAGATTTCCGGCTCTGTGATGGTAGCCTGAATGTTGCCGACTGCCTCTTTTAACTGCTTGGCAAGGTCTGCGCCTTCGATGGGCTTGACCGTGGTTTCCTGCTTGCCATACTGAGTGCTTTCGGTGGTGATCTCCCCCAGCACCATCTCAGGATGCTTCGCAAAATACTGGTTGATGGAATATCCTTCCGGCGTTTCACCGAGATCCACCCAGTCAGCCCGCTCCACCGCTGCACGGTCACGCTTTTGCAGGAACAGAATGTCAGCAACCACGCCCGTGTTGGCATTGCGCTGGAACGCATTATTCGGCAGACGAATCGCACCTACCAGATTGGCGCGGTTGGCAAGGTACTCACGGACAGAGGAATCCTTCTTATCCATCGTACCGCTGGACGTTACCACCGCTACCACACCACCCGGACGCACAAGGTCAAGGCTCTTGGCGATAAAATAATCGTGGATGAGAAAATTGTGGCGGTCATACCGCTTATCCGGTACTTTGTAATTACCAAACGGTACGTTACCCACAACACAGTCAAAGAAGCTGTCCGGGAACTGCATTGTTTCAAAGCCCTGCACCGCAATCTTGTTTTTCTGGTACAACTGCTGTGCAATGCGGCCTGAAATGCTGTCCAGCTCCACACCGTACATCCGAATCTTTTCCATGCTGTCCGGCACCAGACCCATGAAATTGCCGACACCACAGGACGGTTCCAGTACATTGCCCTTGGACAATCCCATATTGCCCAGGGCTTCATACATTGCCTTGATGACCGTAGGAGAAGTGTAAAATGCATTCAGCGTACTGGCACGGGCTTCCTTGTATTCGTCTGCCGTAAGCAGAGATTCCAGTTCAGCGTATTCCTTCGACCATTCCGCGTTGTTTTCATCGAACGCCTGCGGAATGCCGCCCCAGCCCACATACCGGGAAAGGATTTCCTGTTCCTCCGCTGTGGCCTGCCGCTGCTCTGCATCCAGTGTTTGCAGCACCCGAATGGCCTCCACATTGGCTTTATACTTTGTTTTCGGCCCTCCTGCGCCGAGATCATCGTCCGTAATGCGGAAGTTCATAGGCTCCTGTTTGGGCTGTACAGGCTGTTCCGTTTCGGCTCCACTGTCCAGCGGAAGGTTGTGCTGCCGCCGTGCATGGTTGACCTCTGCCGGAGTCATAGGCTGCTGGATCAGCGGTTCAAGGGCTTCCTCTGCTGCTGCGCGGCTAATGGCATCCGTTCGGTTCTGCACATCTGCGATCAACTGCATTTGTTCCGGCGGAAAGTCGGGATTCAGCAGTTCTTCTAACTCGCCGCCCGATTCTGCCACCGAATAGATCACATCCATCTGCTCCGGGGAAAAATCCTCGTAGGCCACACCAGCATTGTGCAGAGCCGTAAAGACTGTGATTTCCACCGCTTCTTCCATCGGCACATCTGCCTGTTCGTACAGATGCCGAATGTACTCCAGCGGTTCCGTTCGGAAGATCGGATACCGAGCTTCTTTTGCAAGGGTCATGTCCTGCAAGCTGACCGTTCCCCGTTCAAAGTTGACCGAATCCACACGGAGCTCTCTATCGTCCAGTCCAACGATGGTATTGACTGGCAGATATTCCTCTCTGCGGAAATACTTTGTCTGCGCATGGGTTCCATCTTCCTGCTGGCCGGATAGATAAACATTCTCGCCCTGCTTCCAGAGCTTCATTGCCTGCAAAACCCACTGCTCACGCGGGAAACCAGATACCTCAACCTTGCCGAGTGCGGTTTCCTTTTCCAACAGCTTGCTGCCAAGAAGTTCTGAAACGCGCTTTGCATCCTCGCCGTAGAACTCAAAGTTTCCGTACTGCTCATAGCCGACCAGAGCATCCGGGTAACGCTCTTTCAGAGCGTTATACTCGTTGGCAGCATCCAGCGGCATGGGCTGCAGCATCTGCTTAGAGGGCTTTACATCCACAAGAGGCGCATCCTTTTGGGGTTTCTCAACCGCTGCGGCGGTTGACTGCTCTTTCGATTGCGATTCCTGCTCCATGAAGTCAAACATGGAAATTTGCCCCTGTTTAGTAACCGCAATCTCAACAGCCCTTTTCTTTTCCGGGAAAATCGTGTACGTTCCCTCAACATACTGGTGCAGGACAGAGAGGGATTCTGCCTTGCGCTCATATTCTTCCGAATCCAGCGGCATGGAAAGCAGCGCATTGTCCATCTGCTCCAGCAGTTCCACCGCCTGTTCAGGGGCTGCCAGTTTTTCAGCCAGAGCCTTTCGACCTTCTTCATGGTAAAGGTCTTGCGGGAAAGGACGTTCCACTTCATTCGGCAGATGATGATAGAAGCCCATCACACGCATTGCCATCTGTTCCCGTTCATAGACAGGCATCCGGGAGTAATCCGCTGGTTTTAGGTACTCACTGTCACGGATCAGCTGGTCGATCCGGCCTGCAGCCTGATTCCAGTTCAGATGAACGCTGGCATACGGATTCCCGTATGAGCCACGCTCCAAAGCAATACCCCTGCCATCGTGATCTTCGTGAGAATCGTCTGCCCCGCAGAGTGCATGGCTGCTGCCGCCGATCCCATAATGGTCTTTCAGAAAGTCTGCCCGCTTCTTCTTGTCTTCATGGTTTAAGAAGAACGAATAAATTGCCAGCCGACTATCCGAATAATTGCTGCCCCGGGTGAAATAAGCGTTTATTTCATCTTCCGTAATGAACTTCTTGTACTCATTCCAGTGAAAGCCATCTCGCGCCGAGTAGTTCTGATAAGGCTTTGCAAACTGCTGGAACAGAGCCGCTACTTTATCCGGCTTATAAAAGTGCATCCGCATCAGGTCTTTATCTTCGGCGTAGGCTTCCCCCAGCGCAGATAATCTGTCGTTTAGGTCAGTCAGAAAATCCGTATCGTCCAGCAAGCCCGCCAGCCTGTCCGTCAATTCCGGGAAACCGCCCCTGAAGATTTCTGTATTCTGAAACACTGCTTCGGCAACGCCATCGGCCAAATCACGTTCCATATAAGCCAACGTCTGCGCGTGTTCCTGTAAGGCGTTCTGCCGTGCAGCGTCCAGAACCGCCTGCGGCGCATACTCGCCCTGCCGGAGCAGTTCATGGATACGATTACTTACATCCTCCCAGGATAAAGACGCATTGGCAATCGTACCGCCCTTTGCCGTGCCACCTGCCGCAATGCGCAACCCCAGATCATCGAACCAGACTGCATACTTCGCACCGCCAATTTCAAAGCCTTTGCCGCCCGTACCATATTCGTTTTTTACGAACTCTGTGTATTCTTCCGGGGTTTTCTCAACCATGAAATTGTAGATCAGACGAAGCTGACCTTTGCTGCGGTTGCTGCCCGTGCGCAGGATTTCATCGACTACTTCGGAATCAAGTGCAATCTCGTCCGCATACCGTGCCCGGATCGGTGCTTCAATGGCGCGGATCTGCTGTTCCACGGTCGGCAAATCAGGAAAAGAAAAAGCAGAGGCAATTTCTTCCTCTGCTTCGCTCAAATTCTGTTCCGTTGTCGGTTCAGTTAATTGTACACCAATTCCTTCAAGACGATCTCCTCGGCCATCGTCGTCAGGTTGTTCTGGTGCGCCGCCCATGCCAGCGGGTCTTTCTCCTTGCTCGGTGCCGGAAACTTCTCGTTCAGGCTGTCCAGCAGGGTTTCCACCCGGCTCTCCGCTGCTTCCTCGATCTGCGCCAGATGCTGGTTCAGCATGCCGCTCATCAGCATACTCTGATACCAGTTCTTGCGGTTCTCTTTCAGGTACGTCCTGCGCAGCATCCCGTACTTCCCGATGGTCTGAGGCTCGTCCTTCACGGCCAGATTCGGGAACAGATAATCTCCCTTGCGGTAATACGTCAACTCCATTTTCTTGTCCTCCTTTGGTCGTGTTTTCTTCGGTTTCGCGCTTTAATGCGTTAAAGTCCGTATTGGTATTATACAAGCTGTCAACGGATTTTTCAAGCTGCTGCGTGATTTCTTTTTTGTAAATTTTCCGCATCTCTCGGCCAATGTCAAAAAGAACCGCTTCGCACTGTTCGGAAACCGCGTTGCCAAGGAACGACAGCACCGGCAGCTTGTTGAAATCCACAATGCGGATAAAGTCATCATCGTCCAGCACATCCATAGGCTCCTGCCCGCAGCGGCGGGAAAGCGTATAGAAAATACTGTTGGTCATCAGTTCCCGGAAGCGGACACGGATGTTATCTTCGTCCAGTTCTTCCAGAAACGTATCCGCCACCTCATAGGCCAAACCGTCCATCGCTTCATCCAGATTGTCGGCGGTCAGCTGCTGTGCCAGTTCCATCAGGGCAGTATTCATGCTGTCTGTCTGCGACAGGCCGTAGGTGTCTGCCAGATGGTCTAAAATCGTCTGCTCATGCTCGTGGCTGTCCAGATTCCATAAGAGCGGTGTTTTTCCGCCGCGCACCAGATGGGTGTCAGCAATATCGAACACATACCGCAGCTTGGTACGCGGTCCGGTATCATCCAGAAGCGCGATGCCTTTTGCGCCACGGTTGACCCATCGGCTCATTTTCTGATTCCAGAGTTCCAGTTCTGCGCAGGCGGTTGCATCGGGCCGCTGTGCGTGGATCAGGAGTGTATCGGTGAACGAATAGCGATACAGCCGCGCCGCTACATCCAGATAGCTCATCCAGTCCTGTGGCGAGTTACTGACATACCGGGCGTTCTGCTGCGCCAATTCTCGAATATCGTTAATCTGTGGCAAGGGTCAAACCTCCTTTACGTTTTCGTTTGCATCGGTGTTTTAGGAAATTCCAGGCTGTACTGTGCGCGGCCATCTTCGACGCGCATCACAAGGTCAGCGGCGAATGTCTTATCTTTTTTCGCGGAATAAAAGTCTTTTACATGGGTGCGGCCTTTCTTCAAAAGGTCTACCGCCATCTTCTTGTCCAGCGTTTTTCTCATGTTGGACAAGTATCTGCTTTCTTTCCAGAGAGCAAATTTACAGCTGTGGTCTGCACAGCAAAAGCTGAGTTTGCTCTCATGCACAGGATTTCCGCAGACCGGGCAGCTTCCTACGCTTATCTTATTATGATGGGGAGCCACCGCGACGGTAGGAATCTGCCGCAAGTCGGCCAGCATCTTATCGATCAGTCCATGGATGCCCTGCATAAAATCGTGGGGCTTGATCTCGCCGCGCTCCATCCGCAGCAGGTCATTTTCCCACTCAGCTGTCATGCTGGCGGATTTCAGATAGTCCGGGATATTGTGAATCGCTGCCACACCGTCCTCTGTCGGAATCATCTGCTTGCCCTTGCGCTGCACATAGCCGGAGGATACCAGCTTTTCCAGAATTGCGGCGCGCGTTGCAGGGGTTCCCAGACCTTTCTTCTCCGTGTCCTTTTCAAATTCCTTGTTGCCTGCTGTTTCCATGGCCGACAGCAGAGTATCTTCGGTGTAGACTTTCGGCGGTGAAGTAAAGCCCTGCTTTTTCTCTGCCCGTACCACCGGAATAACCATCCCCTGTTCCAGATCGTTCGGAAGTGACGCATCCTTGTTCTTCTCCGGCTCCACAAGCGGAACAGGTTTTGCAGTATAACCGGGCTGCAGAACATCCTTATATTTTGCCGTGAAGTTCCTGCCCTGGCAGCACACTGTTACCAGCACATCCTCATAGATGAACGGCGGCTGCACAGCCTGCACCAGTTTCCAGATGATAAGCGAAAGAATCCTCTGTTTGGTTTCGGACAACTTTTCCTTATTACACTTTGCGCCCTGCATCGTCGGCAGGATCGCGTGGTGGTCTGTGACTTTGCTGTTATTGATAACGCAGCTTACGTCTGCCGCCGCGCCATCTAAGGCCAGCACCAGAGATTCCACCGTCTTGCGCATATCCTCGGTCACAAACTGGCTGTCCGTTCTGGGATACGTCACCAGCTTTTCTTCATACAGTTCCTGCAATGCCTGCAAGGTCTGGCTGGCGGTCAGACCGTAATAGCGGTTTGCTTCTCGCTGTAAGGTCGTCAGGTCATACAGCTTCGGGGGCTTCTTTTCTACCCTCTTGCGCTCGATGCTGCCAACCACGGCGCACTGTCCATCACAAGCGGCCTGCATGGTATCGGCATCCTGTTCCCGCCCCATCTGTTCCGATACTGCCACAACACCTGCGCCGGACAGTTCCACTTTGTAATAGGGTTCTTTTACAAAGTTCTGGATTTTGGTCTGCCGTTCGGTCAGCATCGCCAGCGTCGGGGTCTGCACACGGCCAATGGTCTGTTTTCTGCCGTACTTTTTCGTAAAAGCACGGGTTCCGTTCATGCCGATCAGCCAGTCTGCTTTTGCCCTGCACTCGGACGCTGCAAACAGATTATCATACGCCGCACCATCTTTCAGGTTTTCAAAGCCCTGCTGGATGGCGGCATCCTCCATGCTGCTGATCCACAGCCGCTTGATGGGGAGTTTGCTTCCGGCAAGAGCATACACACGGCGGAAAATCGCTTCACCCTCGCGCCCTGCGTCGCAGGCGTTCACCACATAATCGAATTTCTTGCTGCGGAGCAGTTTGCGCAGAACATTGAACTGCGGCTTCTTGGTACTGTGTACCAGCAGTTTCCACTCAACAGGGAGAATCGGCAAATCCTCAAAACGCCA
>ENA-OURZ01003051-OURZ01003051.1-human-gut-metagenome-genome-assembly--contig:-NODE-3051-length-14700-cov-2.415910_pt1 | contig 14700 bp, 10 predicted proteins | sample MGYA00242073_ERZ509195 | MGnify/ENA primary metagenome ERZ509195 (study PRJEB26280, sample SAMEA2338837) | human gut metagenome | biome: human gut; feature: human-associated habitat; material: faeces...
TCAGGCCCGGCGCCTTTGCGGTTTGTTCACCCATTTGCGGTGTCTCCTTTTTTCTAAAAAAGCGGCAGCCTGCCCGCCTTTTGTTGGGGGGACAGGCTGCCTTGGGTTTCTTGCGGGGGATCTTTATGGAATTGAAAAGAAGAGGAAGGAATCTGCTTGGAGATTGAGGAAGAATGACTGGATATGCCTCTGGTCCATTTTCCAAAATTTCCCACTCTCGCAGTTTTGTAAAGCGTCTGAGCAGAACTCCGGGGCACGGCTCCGCACGAACGGACCGCTGAACCGGCGTCCGTTGAAACACAGGAAGAGTGAACGGATCCGGAAGAGAAACGGACTTGCAAGGCCGAGCCCCCTTGTTCCCGGGAGAACGGCCATCAGATAGCTTGGAGGACTCCATGGCTTGAACGCGTTTTCCCGGCTTTATCAATCAATCTCCTCCAAGCACAACAGAGGAATTCCATCTGTTTATTCCTTCCGGGGTCCTATGATTATTTTCTCCTTTTCCGGCATGTGACGGATTTCTAATCCGATGTCAATCCTACTACAATGATAGGGAATTATTTTAAGACAAATTCCTCTTCTGAAATAGAGCGCTGAGCGAAACCCCTTCATCTTTCAGAACCCCATGCTTCATTCTTTTCTTTTTTGCCGCGGCAAATTTCTTAATGCCCCAAAAATACTTAATCACATAGAAATACATAGTTTTCCAACAATCAATCCTGTTACCCGATATTTCTCAAATGGTACCTGCTTGAGTTTCTTCCTGCGGCTGAAGAAAAATACGGATTAGAAATCCGCTATTTAGTTCTGCTCTTTGCCATAAGGCTATATTTATTCTTATTATTGATCATGAAACCCATCCTTCCTTTGTTGCTGCGCCGCAGCCTCCTGGCCTCTCTGCTGGTTCCCATTATTTCCCTGTCCTTCTCCGCCTCCGCGGCGGACTTCATGGTAGACGCATCTCAATATTCCGATCCAAACAATAACATATACTCCACCCTGGAGGAACTGGTCTCCTCCGTCGCCCTAGTTGCCGGGGATACGGTGATTCTGAACAACGATGACGCCTCCCTGACTACCGGTCTAACCGTTCCTGTCAACTTCCGCTCCGCTGATCCGGCTGCACTCTGTGCCGTAGACTTATCCGGCCTGGGTAAGAATCCCTTGTACAACCTGGGAGCGGGAGAGTACACGCTGGAGATGGACTCCGTCATCTGGAGCAATGGCGCCGCAGGAGTGATACGCACAGCAGATGATAACGTATCTCTGGAAATCACCGGAGAGGTTCAATTTCTCAATAACCATGTTGATAATTCAAACAATAGTGCTTACGGAGGAGCTATTGATATGGAGGGAGACCATGCAACGCTGACCCTGGGGAACAACGCTACCTTCTCCAGGAATTATGCTTTCTCCTCCTCCAACTACTCCTCTTCCTCCTCCTCTGGCGGAGCGATTGCTATGAGTGGAGATTATACAACGGTGACTCTGGAGGACAACGCTACCTTCTCCGGGAATTATACTTTCTCCAAGTCCGGCACCTACTCCACCGCCACCACCGCCACCTCCTCTGGCGGAGCGATTTATATGCGTGGAGACCATGCAATGCTGACGCTGGGGGACAACGCTACCTTCTCCGGGAATTATGCTTACTCAGACTCCTCCTCCAACTACTCCACCAACTACTCCAACTCCTCTGGCGGAGCGATTTATATGCAGGGTGTTAACTCTTTCCTCACGATCTGTAACGGCGCCATCTTCACCAATAACTATTCCTCTACCTACGGTGGAGCCATTTACCTGCAAGGGATCACTACCGACAATTCCAGCCGCTTTCTGGCATTCACGCATGACGTGCTCTTCAGCGGCAACATGACCGGGGGAACGTTCACTCAACACAATGACGGCTCCTTCTCCGTGGTAAACGGCGTTGCCAACGCCATTCATGTAGACGGAACCAACCATCTCCAACTGGCCGCCGCCCAAGGAAAGGAGGTTCGCTTTAATGATCCGATCACCAGTGCGGCTTATTTTAGTTCTACGGAAAACGTCACCCTCTCTCTCAACCAGTACACGGATGACGACGGCATCTCCCACACTACGGATGGCACTGTCATCTTCAGCGGGGAACTCTACCAGGGAGACGACGCCCACCTCGTGGCCAGCCGCTACAGCGATTTCAAGGGACAAACCACCCTCTACGGCGGCTCCCTCATCCTGGAACACAATGTCGTCTTCGGCAATGCCGGCCTGCGGGACGATACCTCCATGACTCTGGAACACGGCACTCTGGAAATCACCGGGGGCAGCGTCATCAATGCCGCCTCCTTCTCCATCACCAACAATGACGTCGTCCTGCGCCCCGGAACCAGCGCCTTCATCAATGCCAAAAACGTGGATCTTTCCCGCGGCTTCGTCTTTGACATGCAGAAGCAGGCGCAGGAAGCCGCCTCCCTGGCAAACGCCACCGGACTTTCCATCTCCGCCACCGGTTCCTTCATCCTGGGCGGATCCATAGGCATCATGGACACGGGCACTACCGCGGACTACTTCTATGCAGACAATTCCTGGGCGCAGCAGCGCGCCTTCATTGTCCTGACGGATGCCAACCAGACCCACACGGATGACTTCTCCGGCGCCCATTCTCTGGCTACCGGGTCCGACCGGGTGGACAGCCCCTATGCCTACACGGGCTCCTGGAGCCACCAGTGGGTAGATGCGGATGGTGACGGCTTCCCGGAACAACTCCAACTGGTCTGGACTCCCGCCGAGGACTCCGCCATCCGGGACATCCTTCCGGAACTGGCAGGTACCCTGGCCATGAACTCCATGTGGTCCAGCGCCGCCAACGCGCTTGGGATGTCCCGGGCCGCCTTGGGCAACCTGGATGCCCAGCGCTTCATCACCGGGCCGGAAAACAACTACTGGGTCAAGGGCATGGGGGATTTCCTCAACCACGCCTCCGAGGGAGTACGGGACGGATTTGACTACCACGGCGGCGGCTATTCCGTGGGAGCGGACAGGAGAATCACTTCCCACGCTATCCTGGGCCTGGGCTTCGGAGACCTGTACGGCAAGATGCGCGGGCGCAGCTTTGCGGGAGATATTGACCAGCAGACGCGCATCGGCATGCTCTACGGCGGCTGGCACAAGGTTCTCAACAGGAAGAATACGTTGCTGGTGACGGGAACGGCAGGCTATGGCTGGACGGACAACAAGATGAATTCCTTCCACACGGGCGGCCGGTCCCACGGCAAGTGGACCAATGAAACCCTGTTTGGAACATTCACCGGGAAGTGGAGCCGCCGGGTAAACGAGACCGTTGCAATGGAGGTCATGCTGGGGCTGGAGTATACGGACGTGACGCAGGAGGCGTTTACGGAAACGGGCTGGGACGCGAGGCGCTTTGAAAAGGGGCGCCTGAAGAACCTGAGCGTACCGGTGGGAGTGGGCTTGACGCACCGCAGTGAGCTGAAAGACCGGGAATGGATCAACAGCGCGATGGTGAGCTACGTGCCGGACGTGTACCGCAGGAACCCAAGTGCGCAGGCGGAGCGGCTGCTCAACGGGTACCGCTGGGAAGCGGAAGGAACGTCTCCTGACCGGAACGGGGTGAGAGTGAACGTGAACAGCGCCCTGCAGTTGAACGCGCGCTGGAGGATGTATGCAGGGTACGAGTTTGAGGGAAGGAGCAAGGCCACGGCGCACCGGTTTAACGCCGGCGTCAGTTATGCCTATTGACAGAGCCTGATTGCAGGCGCCGGAAAACCGTCAAAATTACTTTATCTTTGACGGGCGGCCAGCAGCAAAGAGGCTGTGCAGTTATTCTGCACAGCCTCTTTTTAACGTTAACAGAAATGTTATTTTATTTTCCGGTCCATTTGCCCAGGAATTCCGCCGCATCCTTCCCTTCCGCAATGTGCCTGAGCAGGGCGCTGCCGAGGACGGCGGCGTCCGGACGGGCGTCTTCCGGCAGGGCGTCAAGCTGGTCCGGCGTCTGGAGGCCGAAGCCCAGTGCCAGAGGCACGTCAAATACGGCCCGGGCGCGGCGCATGGTTTCCGTGACGCTCTGCGTCAGGTCCACCTTTCCACCCGTGGTCCCCAGCACGGAAACCACGTAAACGAAGCCGGAGGTATGGGGCTTGTATTCCCGCATTCGTTCCACGGAGGTGTTGGGAGCCACCAGCGTGACGAGCGTCAGTCCGTGGGGGTCAAAGGCATCCCTGAAGATGCCGGATTCTTCCAGCGGCATGTCCGGAACGATGAAGCCGCTGACTCCGGCTTCCGCCGCATCCAGGGCAAGCCGTTCCAGCCCGTACTGGTAAAAGGGGTTCACGTACCCCATCAGCGCCAGTTTGGCGAAAAAGCGGCCCTTGCGGGCTTTCAGACCGTCCAGAATCCATTTCAGGCTTACGCCGCGGGCCAGCGCGTCCCGTGAGGCCTGTTCAATGAGAGGACCGTCCGCAACGGGGTCCGAGAAGGGAACGCCTATTTCAATGATGTCCGCCCCTGCTCCGTCAATCCGCTCCAGATGGGTCCAGAAGGATTCCTTGTCCGGAAATCCGGCGGTGATGAAGGGGATGACGGCGCGCCTGCCGAGGGAATGGGCGTGCTCCACGGCTTCCTGCAACGGTGATTTCTGCATGTTGTTCATGGAAAGATGCTGCTTAAAGGTTCAGATATTTTTTAACGATGCCCAGGTCCTTGTCTCCGCGGCCGGAGAGGTTCACCAGCACGTCACCCCCCGCGGGCAGCTCGTCCGCATGGTCCAGCACCCATGCCACGGCATGGGAGGATTCCAGGGCGGGGATGATGCCTTCCTCCTGCGTCAGGGTCTGGAAGGCGTTCAGCGCGGAGGCGTCACAGATGACGCCGTAATGCACCCGGCCGATTTCCGCCAGGTGGGAGTGCTCCGGCCCCACGCCGGGGTAGTCCAGCCCGGCGGAGATGGAGTGGGACGGCTGTATCTGCCCGTCTTGATCCTGTAAAAGCATGGTCACGTGGCCGTGCAGCACGCCGGGGCTGCCCAGGTTGATGGGTGCGGAGTTGTAACATCCGGGCTCCCCGGTGCCTCCGGCCTCCACGCCCACCAGGCGCACGCCTTCATCTTCCACAAAGGGGTGGAGCATGCCGATGGCGTTGGAACCGCCGCCCACGCATGCCACTACCACGTCCGGAAGCCTTCTGGCGCGTTCCAGCATCTGGGCCCGGGCCTCCGTGCCGATGACGGACTGGAGCTGCCTGACCAGCGTGGGGAACGGGTGGGGCCCCGCCGCCGTGCCGAAGCAGTACAGGGTGTCCTCCTGATGGGAAATCCAGTAGCGCAGGGCCTCGTTAATGGCGTCCTTCAGGGTGCGGGAACCGCTTTCTATCGGGAACACGCGGGCGCCAAGCAGTTTCATGCGCATGACGTTCATGGACTGGCGCTCCACGTCCTCCGCGCCCATGAAGATGGTGCAGTCCATCTTGAGCCGGGCCGCCGCCGTAGCCGTAGCCACGCCGTGCTGCCCCGCCCCGGTCTCCGCAATGAGGTGGGTTTTCCCCATCATCCTGGCCAGCAGGGCCTGCCCCAGCGCGTTATTGATCTTGTGCGCTCCGGTGTGCAGCAGGTCCTCCCGCTTCAGCCACAGGCGGAAGCCCAGCTTTTCCGAGAGATGGGGGCAGAACGTGAGGGGCGTTTCACGGCCCGCGTAGTTGACCAGCAGGTCCTGGAGCGCGTCCCGGTACTCGCGGGACGGCATGATGGTGGCCATGGCTTCCTCCAGCTCCATGAGCGGGGGGCGCAGCGCTTCCGGTACGAAGCGGCCGCCGAAGTTGCCGAAATATCCTTCTTTGTTCATGCGATATGGTAAGGGGTGTAGGAGATGAGTGATTTAAGGGCTGCCAGCAGCTTTTGCGGGCTTTTCTGGCCGGGGATGGCTTCCACGCCGGAGTTCAGGTCAATGCCGTTCGGGGTGCACTGCTCCAGCGCCTTGTTCAGGGAGGCGGAGGAAAGGCCGCCCGCCAGGAACCAGGGCTTTGAGAGCCGCCAGGGCGTTCCAGTCCAGGGAGACGCCGTGGCCGCCGCCGTGGCTGCCCGCATCCAGCAGGAACCAGGCGCAGCTGTCCGCCCAGAGTTCCATTTCCTTCTGAAGGGCCGCCAGGGATTCATACCGGTCCGGCCACAGCACGCGGATCACCTTTTCCGGGCCTATGCGGCGGGCGCAGTCCAGGGACTGGGCGCCATGGAGCTGGGCGAATTCCAGCCGGGCCGTTTTCATGACGTCCATGATTTCCTCCGCGTTCTGGTTCACGAAGACTCCCACGCGGCGGATCAGCGCGGAGTCCAGGGCCGCGGCGCGTGACGGAGCAATATAACGCGGGCTTTTGGGATGAAAGATGAATCCGCAGAAATGGGCTCCCATCCCCATGGCGGTTGACAAATCGCTCTGGCGGGTAATCCCGCACACCTTGATTGCGAATGAATGCTTCTTCATGTTGTTTCTTCTAAAATTGCAGCCAGTTTTTCACCCGGCTTTCCGCCGTCCATCAGGGCAGTCCCCATCAGTACGGCCTGGAAGCCCGCTTCCGCGGCTTCCCTGAGATGCGCCCCGGCGCTCATGGCGCTGGCGGCGATCCACACCTCCCCCTCACGGCGGAGTTTCCCCATGTCCAGGCAGGCAGTCCTGTCCGTTTCAAGCGTATCCAGGTCACGGGCATTCACCTGGATGATGCGAGCGCCGGATTCCCTGGCAATTGCCAGGTCCGACTCGTCAAAAACCTCCACCACGGCATGCATGCCGTAGGCTTCCGCCTGTTCCCTCAGGATGCGGAGCGTCCGCGCGTCCGGCGTCAGGCGCACGATGAGCAGCAGGGCGGAAGCCGGGGTGGAGGCCGTCTCCATCACCTGGAGCTGGTGGAAGATGAAGTCCTTGCGGAGCAGCGGAAGCCCGGCGCGGCTCATGCGCTCCAGATACCCGATGCGGCCGCCAAAAAATTGTTCCTCCGTCAGCACGGAGATGCAGGAGGCGCCCGCCGCGGCATACTGTTCCGCCACTTCCTCCGGTTTCAGCCCGGTGGCGATGACGCCGCGCGACGGGGAGGACTGCTTGAACTCCGCAATGACGGCCACGGACTGCCCGGCGGGCGGCTCCGCGATGGCTTTCAGGAAGTCCGGCCTGTGCCCCTTCCACGGGTGCGGCAGCTCCCGGCGGGAGGCCATGTCCGTGAGCAGGGCTATTTCCTCCGCCTTGGCTTCCCTGAACCGGTCAAGCAGCATGAAGCGTTCTCCTTCCTACTCCGGCGCAGACGGCCTCACGGGCCTTCGCCATGCAGACGGCCAGGTCCATGTGGTCCTCCAGCAGGAACATGGCCACCCCCACATTGAGAATCACCATGTCCATCATGGCGCGCGGGCCTTTCCCCGCCAGAATGTCCTTCAGCACGGCCACGGCTTCCGATTTGGACCGAACGGCCAGGTCCTCCGGTTCGCAGGGCTGGATGCCGTAGTCCGCGGGGTCCAGGGTCATGGGCGTCAGCCTGCCGTTATGGACGATCATCATCTTGGTGGGTCCCAGCGGCGTCACCTCGTCATACCCTCCTGCGCCGTACACCACGGCGGCCCTGCGGATGTGGGACTGGCTGAGCGTCTCCGCCAGCAGTTCCACCAGCTCCGGACGGGCCACGCCCAGCAGGATGTGCGTGGGACGCGCCGGATTAATGAGGGGCCCCAGCAGGTTGAACAGGGTACGTATGCCCAGCTCCCTGCGGATGGGGCCCACATTGCGGAAGGCGGGATGGAAATTGGGCGCGAACAGGAAGGCGAAGTTCCGCTCGTCCAGCAGGCGCTGCACGTCCTCCGGAGCCACGTCCAGCGGGAAGCCCAGGCCTTCCAGGGCGTCCGCGGAGCCGCAGGAGGAGGACACGGCGCGGTTGCCGTGCTTCACCACCTTGTACCCCATTCCGGCCAGCGTCAGGGACGTGGCGGTGGAGCAGTTGAAAGAGCTGCGGCCGTCGCCGCCCGTGCCAACCACGTCTATGCAGTCCCCTTCCAGCCCTTCCACACGGTTGGCGCGGCCCAGGGCGATGCCGACGGCATGGGCCATCTCCAGCGGGGTCTCTCCCTTCATGCGCAGGCCCATCAGGAAGCAGCCCGCCTGGGCCGGGGTCATGCGGCCGTCCATGATGTCCGCAAAGCCCGCGGCGGCCATGTCCGCCGTCAGGTCCTGCCCGGCGGCCAGCGTGTCCAGAATGCGGTTGATGCGCTTTTCCTTCTGCCCTGCCGGAACGATGTTGTCCGGGAAGTTGCCCAGGAGCTGGAGGCCGTCCGGCGTCAGGATGGATTCCGGATGGAACTGGATGCCCACCCAGGGGCGGTCATTATAGCGCAGGGCCATGACTTCCCCTTCCGGCCCGCGGGAGGTGACGGTAAAACGGGGATTGGGCTCGTCCTCCTTGGACTGGACCACCAGGGAATGGTAACGGCCCACGGTCATGGGGTTGGGAAGGCCGGTGAACAGCCCCGAACCGTCATGGATGATGTCCGAGCTCTTTCCGTGCATCACGTACGGAGCGCGGGAAACCTCCGCTCCGGCGAAGTAGCCCAGGAGCTGGTGTCCCAGGCATACGCCCAGCACGGGAACGGCGGCGGGGAGGCGTTTCAGGAACTCCAGGCACAGCCCGGCGTTGCGCGGATGGCTGGGGCCGGGGGAAATGCACACGGCCTCCAGCTCCGGGCTGGCCGCCAGGTCCAGAATGCGCGGATCGTCATTCGCGTACACCACGGGCTTGCGGCCCAGGGCGTAAAACGCCTGCACCAGATTCCACGAGAAGGAATCGTAATTATCAATGAACAGAAACATGGTCTTCTCCTTTCAAAATAACGTCAATAATCTTGCCTTTGTTCATGCACTCCTGCCATTCGGCGGCCGGGTCTGAATCGTACACGATGCCGGCGCCCGCCTGCCAGTGGATGCGGCCGTCCTTCACCCACATGCTGCGGATGGTGATGCCGGAATCCATGTGGACGCCGTTCCTGTCCAGCCCCAGCCAGCCGATGCAGCCGGCGTACGGCCCGCGCGGCAGGGGTTCCTCCTCCGCCAGGATTTCCATGGCCCGCACCTTGGGAGCGCCGCTGACCGTTCCGGCGGGGAAGGCCGCGCCGAGGATGTCCAGGGCGTCCAATCCGTCGTTCACCTGGGCGGTCACGCGGGAAGTCATGTGCATCACATGGGAAAAACGTTCAATCTCCATCAGGCGTTCCAGCTTCACGGAGCCGGGCTTGGCGACGCGGCCCAGGTCGTTGCGGCCCAGGTCCACCAGCATCACGTGTTCAGAGCACTCCTTCGGGTCCTTCAGCAGGTCGGCGGCCAGGGCGGAGTCTTCCTCATCATCCCTGCCCCGCTTGCGCGTCCCGGCGATGGGGGAGAGCTGGAGCTTGCCGTCCGTGCAGCGCACCATCAGTTCCGGGGAGGAACCAAACAGCGTCACCTCCGGCAGACGCATGAAGAACATGTACGGGGAGGGATTGATGCTGCGCATGCGGCGGTACAGCGTGAAGGCGTCTCCGTGGAACTCCGCGGAGGCCTGGGAGGAAAGCACCACCTGGATGGCCTCCCCGTCGTGCAGCAGCTCCTTGATATGCTCCACGCCCTTCATGTAGCCCGCCTGGTCCGGCGTGCGGGAAACCTCCCCGACGGAAGGTTCTTCCGTCTCCTGAAGGGGCGCGTGGGACAGGTCCCGGTGTTCGCCCAGGCTGATCTGGGTGAGGCGGTTGTACAAATGGTCAAACACGATCACCGTGCCCGCCAATACCAGGCAGGATTCCGCGGAAGAGGGACTGATGGCCTGCGCCAGCCTGGGCTGGAACAGGGCGGCGGTTTCATACCCGAAGTAGCCGTACAGAGCCCGCGTGATGGGAGCCTGCCTCATGTCGTCCCCCACCAGTTCCAGACGCTGCATCAGGGAGCGCAGGCCGTCCAGGTAAGGCATGCCTTCCAGCTCCTTCAGGGAAGCGAGCCGGTCATCGCTGATGGAAAGGGAAAGCCTGGCGTCCACGCAGGAAACGGTCATCAGGTAATCGCAGGCGATGACGCTGTAGCGGCCCCATCTGCCATCCACCTCCGCGCTCTCCAGCAGAAGGCCGGGAGTTTGGTTCTGGGTCAGGCTCAGGAACAGGCTGATGGGCGTTTCCAAATCGGCGCTCAGCCGCCGGCTGCGCTGTTGGAGGGTGATGATGGATGGTGGTTGCATGGATGGATGATGGTGTAAGTTGAAAATAAAAAAACTGCTTTGACTCTCGGAGGAATCAAAGCAGTTCTTGAAAAACGGTCATAGCTGGATGCTACTACTGCACATCGGGATTCCCCCGTCCGGACATGGGTATACGCCACCAATAGCCGTTGCCATAATAACGGGTCGTGCTAAAAAAGGGCTGTCCAGTGCTGAATTGCATCTGCGCGTTTATTACTCCTCCCGCCCGGCGTTGTCAAAAAAACTTTCCGTCAATGGCGAAAAAAATCCACGGCGTCCTTCCTGCCGCCGGAAAAAAAGCCCGTGGATTCCACTGAACCCACGGGCCTTGAACATAATGACTGTCAACCTTTAGAACAGCGTCACGGCAATATTGACGCCGGCGGTGACGATGGCCACCATGCTCATGAGCTTGATCAGGATGTTCAGGGAGGGGCCGGACGTATCCTTGAAGGGGTCGCCCACGGTGTCGCCGATGACGGCGGCCTTATGGCTTTCCGATCCCTTGCCGCCCACGTGGCCCTGCTCAATGTACTTCTTGGCATTGTCCCATGCGCCGCCGGAGTTCGCCATGAACACGGCCAGCACGAAGCCGGAGGCCAGGCCGCCGGCCAGCAGTCCGAACACGCCGGGAACGCCGAACACGAGGCCCATGCAGATGGGGGTGATGACCGCCAGCACGGACGGCCAGATCATTTCATGCTGCGCGCCCGCCGTGGAGATTTCCACACAGCGCACGTAATCCGGTTCCGCTTCCCCGGTCAGGATGCCCTTGATTTCCTTGAACTGGCGGCGCACTTCCTTCACCATCTTCTCCGCGGCGCGGCCCACGGCGTTCATCGTCAGGCCGCAGAACAGGAAGGACATCATGGCGCCCACGAAGAGGCCCATGAGCACCTTCGGGTTCATCAGGGTCACCTGGAAGTAATTCATGAATTCAGGCAGCGTGCAGGAAGCTATCTTGGACACTTCCACGCTCACCGCGTCATTAATCTTGTACATGGTGTTTCCGGTGGCGTCCCCCCAATGCTGGATGGAAATCTTCAGCTCTTCAATGTAGGAGGCCAGCAGGGCCAGCGCGGTCAGCGCGGCGGAACCGATGGCGAAGCCCTTGCCCGTGGCGGCGGTCGTGTTGCCCAGGGCGTCCAGGGCGTCCGTGCGGCGGCGCACTTCCGGGTCCAGCTTGCTCATCTCCGCATTGCCCCCGGCGTTGTCGGAAATGGGGCCGTAGGCGTCCGTCGCCAGGGTCAGGCCCAGGGTGGAAAGCATGCCGACAGCGGCAATGCCGATGCCGTACAGGCCCTTGCTCATTTCAGCGCCGGTGAAATGCCAGTCCCCGGAGGCCATGCCGTAGGCCAGCACGGTGCCCACGACGATGGTGATCACGGGAATGCAGGTGGAAATCATGCCGATGCCGATGCCGGAGATGATGACGGTGGCGGGCCCCGTCTTCGCGCTGTGGGCGATCTTGCGGCAGGGATAGGAGTCATGGGAGGGGTAATGCTCCGTGCTCTTCCCGATGATGATGCCCACCGCCAGGCCGGTGACGATGGCGCCCCAGATGCCCGCCCAGTTGTCCAGGCCGATGAGCTGGAGCAGGAAGGCTGAGGCGATGGCGATCAGGAAGGAGCTCAGGTTGATGCCGCGGTTCAGGGCGGCCATCAGCTCCGTCTGGGAAGCGCCGCGCTTTACGCGCACCGCATACACGCCCAGCAGGGAGAGAATGGTGCCGAGGGCGGCGATCAGCATGGGTGTGAGAACGGCCTTGATCGCCATTTCCGGCACGGCCATGTAAGCCGCGGCGCCAAGGGCCGCGGATGCCAGAATGGAACCGCAGTAGGACTCGTAAAGGTCCGCGCCCATGCCGGCCACGTCGCCCACGTTGTCGCCCACGTTATCCGCGATGGTGGCGGGATTGCGGGGGTCGTCCTCCGGAATGCCTGCTTCCACCTTCCCCACCAGGTCGGCCCCTACGTCCGCGGCCTTCGTGAAAATGCCGCCGCCCACGCGGGCGAACAGGGCCTGGAGGGAGGCCCCCATGCCGAAGGTCAGCATGGTGGTGGTGATGACGACCAGGCGCATGGAAAGCTCCATGTCTTCATAAAACCAGTCCAGCACCCAGTACCAGACGCCAATGTCAAGCATGGCAAGGCCCACGACGGTCAGGCCGAGCACGGCGCCCGAACGGAAGGCGATCTGCAGGCCGGCGTCCAGGGAATGGCGGCAGGCGTTCGCCACGCGGCCGGAAGCGTATGTGGCCGTCTTCATGCCGATGTAGCCGGCCAGGCCGGAGAAAAAGCCGCCGGAAATGAACGCGAACGGCACCCAGGGATTCTGGATATGGAGGCAGTACGCCAGAAAAGCGAATACGACGGTAATCAGCACAAAGAAGATCGTGACGATCTTGTATTGCTGCCGCAGATAGGCCATGGCGCCGCTGCGAACGTGCTTGGCGATCATTTTCATGACCTCGTTCCCCTCATCCTGGGCTTTCATGCGGTAAAAAAAGACGGCCGCAAAAATGAGGGCCAGCACGGAAGCCGATGGGATGAGCCAAAATAAATCCTGGATGGTTATCATTGTCAGTACACTTTAAATTAAAGTGGTAGGAACATAACACCTGGTCCACTTTACTCCAAGAAAAAACCTCCGTTCGGAACGGAAAATTCACCTTCCTGCGGAAAGACCAGCACCGCAGGAAAATCCGGCGGATTCACGGAAGAAGCAAGTACCGCACCGATTAATCCAAATTGACTCCGGTGGTTCCGGAAGCGGCTGGGCCGCACCTCTTTCCCACTGCCTACTTCTTGTTACGGTTTTCTGCTGCCGGAAGCCCTGGAAAACGGCAAAAAACCGTGGTATTCCGCGCAATGTGCTCTCCTTGGCCAGCTATCTCCGGCAATTCTTGAAGCTGCCCTGATTCCGGGAAAACTGGATAAAAAGAAAAAGCAAACGCTCCCATTGGAAAAAACAGCGCCTACCTGTCCGCCATTCCGTCAATGATGGAAAGCTCCTCCGCGGTGAACCGCGTATTTTCCAGGGCTTTCAGGCAATCCATGACTTGCTGGGGGCGGCTGGCGCCTATCAGGGCCGTGGTCACCACGGGGTCTCTCAACACCCAGGCCAGCGCCATCTGGGCGAGGCTCTGGCCGCGGCTCCGGGCCAGGGCAGCCAGGCTGCGAATTTTCTCCCCATGCTCCCGGACCCGTTCTTCCGTTAAAAAGACGGAGGAACCTGCCGCACGGGAATCCGCTGGAATTCCCTCCAGATAACGGTCCGTCAGCATTCCCTGGGCCAGGGGGGAAAAGGCGACGCACCCGGTGCCCGTTTCACGGATGGCCTGAAAAACGGACTCTTCCGGCTCCCGGTTGAACATGTTGTAACGGAGCTGGTGGACCAGGCACGGCACGCCGGCCTCCCTGAGCATGGCGCATATCTGCCTGGTTTGCTCTGCCGGGAATTTGGAAATACCGGCATACAAGGCCTTTCCGGACCGGACCGCCGTGACGAGGGCCCCCGCCGTCTCTTCCAGCGGAGTCTCCGGGTCATGCCGGTGCGCATAAAAAATATCCACGTAATCCAGCTTCATGCGGGAAAGGGACTGGTCCAGGCTGGAAAGCATATGCTTGCGGGAACCCCAGTCCCCGTACGGTCCGGCCCACATCAGGTGCCCCGCCTTGGTAGCGATGACAAGCTCGTCACGGAAACGGGACAAATCCTGCATGAAAATGCGGCCGAAGCATTCTTCCGCCGCGCCGGGAGGCGGCCCGTAATTGTTCGCCAGGTCAAAATACGTGATGCCGGCGTCAAAAGCGCCATGGATAAGCTGCCGCGCATTCTCGAAATCGTCGGCAGCGCCGAAATTGTGCCAAAGCCCCAGGGAAACGGGAGGAAGCAGCAGCCCGCTGCGCCCGCAACGGCGATAGTCCAGATGACTGTAACGGCCGGGATCGGGGAGGTAACTCATCGGAAGGAAAAACGGGAAGGGTTACCGGGCATGGGACGTACGCTCATGCCGCACGCCGGAGCGCCATGCCTCCGTGCGGTATTTGGATGCCAGCAGCTCCGCCACCCTAGCGTTCATGCCGGGAAACAGCTCCGCTTCCACGCACAGGGAATGTCCGTCCGCCAGACGGGCGGCCAGCATTTCATCCCATCCGGCGGGAAGAAGGCAATTCTGGATGCTCCCCTGATGGAGAACGCCGCCGCGTATTCTTCTCTGGCCGCCACCGGCCAGCTTTTCCCCGCCGGGAAGTACTAAATCACTCGTCACGGGGCTGGCAAAACAGGCGCGGCCACCGTCCGGGGCGTCTCCGTCCAGCATCACGCACTCCACGCCGCAATCTCTCAAAACACGGGCCAAAGCCCCGTGAATCCATCGGTACAGGGTGGCGCTGGAAGGCCGTTCCTTCTCTCCCCGGCGGTGCATGGCCAGGGTAAAGGGGATATCCTGCCGGTGGTCCACAATTC